>Ga0114922_10005394_pt1 | contig 11801 bp, 7 predicted proteins | sample AartaG_FD_100975 | JGI IMG/M metagenome (GOLD analysis project Ga0114922, IMG submission 100975) | Deep subsurface microbial communities from Aarhus Bay to uncover new lineages of life (NeLLi) - Aarhus_00045 metaG | ecosystem: Environmental > Aquatic > Marine > Oceanic > Sediment | place: Aarhus...
ATGATGGTTCGTGCAAATACGCAATTAATCGAAGGCGGATATAGACTTATGGCGGGAACCGGGGAATTTAAGTCCTAATTTCTTGATCTTACGATACAAGGTCGATGGATTGACACCCAGTTCACGAGCAGTTTCCTGGCGGCTCCAGTTGTTACGCTTCAGCGCAGCGGTTAGAAACAGGGCTTCCATCTCCTCGAGGTTACCGGCGATTTCTACAGCCGGAATTGGGCGTACTTCATAGAGATTTGCTGGCAGGTGTTCGGGTCGGATCACGCCGCTGGGACAGAGAACGAAGGCGTGTTCTATGATGTTCTCAAGTTCCCGTACGTTACCGGGATAATCATGATTCATCAAAATGCTCAGGGCTGGAGGTGTAACTCCGGAAATGTCCTTATTACGCAGGTGCTTGAATTTGCCGATGAAGTGATCGATTAGGAGTGGAATATCGGACTTTCGGTTTCTGAGTGGCGGCACTTTAATTCTAATAACATTAAGGCGATAGTAAAGGTCCTGCCGAAACTGGTCGATGTCCATTAACTCGTCAAGGTTACGGTTTGTTGCGGTAATGATTCGCACATCTGCCTTAACAGGTTTCGTGCTTCCCAGGGGTTCATATATATGATCCTGAAGTACCCTTAGTAGTTTAACCTGGAGAGCTGGGGAGAGATCACCCACCTCGTCCAGGAACAGAGTTCCACCTTCTGCCAATGCAAAACGTCCCAATTTATCTTTTTTGGCATCGGTGAATGCTCCCGCCTTATAACCGAAAAGTTCAGATTCAAGGAGTGTATCCGGGATTGCTCCACTATTTACAACCGTTAATGTTTCTCCCCTTCTGGGACTGGAATTATGGATAGCTCTTGTAACCAATTCTTTTCCGGTTCCACTCTCCCCTTCTATGAGAACAGTCGAATCGCTTTGAGCAATGATGGGAATTAGACTGAACAGATCCTGCATCACTCGACTTCGACCGATCATGTCATTGAACGAATAGCTACCTTCCAACTCCTTACGGAGTGTCTCAACCTGGCTTAGATCGCGGAAAGTTTCCACTCCACCGACAATACTTCCCCGATGATCTCTGAGCAGTGCAGTGGAAACACTGATAGGAACCCGCCTGCCATCGATATGAGTTGAACAGATATACTTGTTGATTACCGGTTTCCCGGTTTTTAAGGTCTGACGCAGGGCACAATCTCCATTGCAGGCATCAGTGCGGAATACTTCCCAGCAATGATGTCCGATCGCATTTTCTTTCGTGGAGCCCGTAATTTTTTCTGCAGTCTTATTGAAAAAGGTAATCTGCATTTCTCTATCCACAGCGATAACACCATCGGAAATGCTATCTATAATGGACATTAGTCTTTCGACCAACAGATCGCCTTCCAATATCGAGCCGGTCGCCATATACGTCCCTTTATATTTAAGTTACGTTTTGTGTCATGGCTTGATCGTGTATCTAAAGTAACAATCTAATATAAAGGTAACAATCTATATATGAAAATCAATTCATCTAAGGTTTGATTTTCACATTAGTTGAGATAGAGAGATTCTTGCTATAATAATCGAGAGTCTTATTAATCAGGGCATATTATACTTGACACTCACAACAGGAGGACGGGTCTCCGTACCCGTCCAAACCAGTATCAGGCTTTTACAGAGACGGGTACGGAGACCCGTCCTCCTGAAAACTGTCAAATATTTTCCGACCCCATTAATAACTGATTAAAGTTCTCATATCGTCATTCTGAACGAAGTGAAGAATCTAATACAGAAGGGGTATAAAACGAGATTCTTCACTTCGTTCAGAATGACATAGTATTGGATTCAGTATTTTGTTAATACTCTCTAATAATCCTTTATTTACACTTGGATGTGATGTCTTCAGGTTTCGTCGAAACAATGGAAGTTATATTAACCGCCCCCGTTATAATACCCCAACCTCCACCCCACAATCCTCCCATTTACGCAGCCGTACAGCACGCCCTCATGCACTGACAGGTCCCAGATGGTGCCGAACGGCAGGACTTCGCGGTGGAGGATTTCGCCGGTAGCCCCTTCGAGCATCAGGATTTCGCCGCTCTTCAGCAGGATGGTCTCGACATACGGGTCGTCGGTGTAGGCGCCGTCGTGAGCGTTCTCGATGACCCTCCGCCATAGTATCCGCTCGGAATCCTTTGCGTCGGTCGATAGATCCAATCCGATGAAGTTGCCTTCGGAGTCATAAGCCACAATCGTGTCGGTCTGCAGCGGCGTATGTAAGGTCTTCAACCGGCTCTTGGTGAAGCCGAGATAGAACTCCTCGAGCCCCTCGATCTCGACCTCGCGCCGCATCCCTTGCGACGGATCGAAGAAGAACAGCTTTTCCTTGTTCTGGTAGATCAGCACACCCTCCATGTTGCGGCAGGCGTAATGGAAGCCCTTCGGCAACGGATATGTCGCGAGATGACGCCCGGTGGTCGGATCCAGCTCGACAAGCCCCTTGAGCGGACGGCTGCGAACGCCGATCCTGCCGTTCCTGATCTGAAACGTCAACGTGTCGCCGTCACGCAGGATGAAAAAGTCGAGCAGCTCGCCCTGTTCGTATTTATTCTTGATGTCGTTGATCTCGCAGTTATGACCGACACTGTAAGAACCCATGCCTAATACGATATCATCTACCTGGAAACCCAGCGAGTCCGCCTGCGTGTCGTCGAACACCTCGATTATTTCCGATCCGTACAGACTGTGCGAGTAAAACCGGTCGCCGGCTTTCACGGGTTCATAGACCGTTGTATCCGCCCAGCTTGCGCCATGACCGGTTATGTCCATCCCGACCGTGTATTCAATATTTCTCGAACCCCACCTGTCGGGTATGGTGGATTCCTCCATTCCCCAGAGCAGGAAATCACTCAACAGATAACCCGACTTACCTGGCGCAGTACTGGAAGGAACCCACCACAGCGTTGTGTAGCCGCGCGGGACTTCATAGCCTTCGGCGATGTAGGTATCCGGCAGCGGTTGCAACGGCTTAAGTTCACCATGTGTCTGCAGAAGCAGCGGCGTCCAGGAAATGCGGTTCGAATCGTCATACCGCTTGAAACTGTACAATATCGGTCCGACCGGCGTCCGCAGGTGATATGCGGCAAATATAGATTTCCTGCTGGTCGAAATGTCGCCGTCTTCAAGTGAAATCAAGTGAAAATCGATCTTGCGGTTGCGATACGCATAATCCTGATCCGACCAACCGATCCAGGCTGCCATCTTATCACCGGTCACGCTCATGTTAAAACTCATATTATAGCTGTCGGTGAGGAAAGGTTCCGTCGCCAGAACCAAGCCATATCTTTCCAGAATATCTTTCCACTTCCTCTTTCCGGTTGCAATGAAAGCCTGTCCCGCCAGTTGTTTCAGTTCCCTGTCAAGACCGATAGCAGTGAAGACAGGATGAAGTCCATCCATCACGATTTCGGATTGGATCTTCCCGGATGAGACCGCAACTTTGCCCATTTCAGCGGCTCGCTCCCTGTCGCCCAATTGAAAGCTGCCAATGGCTGCCATTCCCGCCAGATCGCCTTTCAGGTAACGGTCGCGGTTGAGTTGACGCACCTCGAAGAACTGGACTTCCCAGCCCGCCAGCAGGCTGTAAAGCGTATGATCGCGGTTTATGCGGGGCAGGTCTATCCCCCAGCGGTTGAGATCAACGCTTAGCAATGTCCCGTCGGTAGCATCCAACAGAAACTTGCTGCCGTCAGCGCCGCTAATCCAGAGATACCTGTCTCCGTAGTTAAGCAGCCTGCCTTCCGTCGCCATTGAGAAGTATTCTTTCGTCCAGAGGATCTTATTCTCGCGCAGGTCATACGCAACAACTTCGTTCGGTACCACGTGATAGAAGAACAACGAATCCCCAGCGGCTTCGTGAGCTTTCCTTACTTTATAACTTGATTGCGCAATCGCTGCCGGAAGCGCCCGCCTTATTTCGCCGCCGTACTGATGGAACACCTGACTGCCTTCATGAAAGATGCGCATGCCGTCGACGCCGGAGTTGATCAGGTAATCGCCCTTGAATACCAGATCCGAACCGATGAACGGGTAGACTCCGCGAATCTCGGTTCGCGAACCTGTAATAGACATAATATAGAGACTATCCCCACGCACTTGGGCGATCCAGTTATCCCCGCCGTAAAGACCGGGTTTTTCGTCATCCTTAACAGCCATTGGGAAAGGCAGTTGGATGGTTGTTACGGACAGCGACGGTGATCCGAGATTGATTTTATACAGCGTATCCGAACGGAAGGCGAAATAGTATGGTTCATGGTATATATCGGATGGTGAGGATTGAATCGGCAAATCATAGAGATACTCGATTTCATCCGATGAGTTAGCGACTCGATGCAGACGGTTTCCATCCACGAGGAGTAAGCCGCTTCCCAAGGGTAACAGGTTAAGTTTGGTCAATGTTGCTGTGCGATACCAATGGGTTTCCCGTTCGACATCACTGATGACTGATAGCCGTTTGTACTTGCCGGTGGTAATATTCAGGTGTGACAGATAATGTTCTTCACCCGTTGTCTCCATAAAATACATAAGGTCATCACGTTTAATTAGAAAGTCAATGTCGTCGCATTCTATCTTTACATCAATCGGTTTGGTGATTTTATAATCCCGGAAGACGACCAGTCTTTTCTCTTCGCTCTCTTCCTTTTTCAATATCGCGTAAACGATATTATCTTCCAGAGTTAATTGTGCCCACCAGTTTACCGGTGAGTGAGACTTGTACTTGAACTTGCGGATTAAATTGCCGGCTTCCGGATCATAGATGTCAATTCTGAAATCGGCTTTGTTCTCCCTGTCATACGACATCATCAGTAGATGATTCCCCAGGAACTGGTTGTCGACAATCCGGCGGTCGCCGGTGTAGCTCCAGTCCTTGTTCAGGATTGAATTAAGCTCCGACAGGGCGTTGGTCGAGAACTTTTCCAGGCTTTGCCAGTTGCCGGTGTTCAATGTCTGCAGTGCTTCCTGGTGGGCGGATCTGATACTATTGCTTTCTTCTGCGAAAGCAGCGCCAGGCAGCAGCAGAGATGAAATCAGCAGCAGGCACAACGCTTTGAGATTGGTAGTACGCATCCGTTTACTCCTTATATCTGAGGGTGTGTGGTGTATGATTAAATATAATTTAGACCGGATGAACTTCAAAGTTGTCAGGAAGTTGTGAAGATGGGGATTATTACGATTATATTTCGCTATTACCTACTTGAGTATAAAGACGTAAGTAAGTTGCTGTCATTCCCGCGCAGCAGTCTGTCTGATAATACCAGATTGTCTCGGGATTCATCATTCCAACGGAAGTTGGAATCCAGAGAAGTTCCTGATATTACGTGCGTTACTGGATTCCATCTTTCGATGGAATGATGAGGTTTTGCTTTTTTTCAAATTCTCAGACACACTGGCAGGCGGGAATGACAATTAATTGCTGACAATGCCATTTAATTAAATTGGATTAATATACATCTTAGAACTCGGCTCTTTTTCTCCGGCTTTTCTCAAAGAATTGCTTGCACTCTCCACAGGACAGAATGTATCTTCTGAAACAGATGCTGTTGAGTAGGTTTAGCTTTTCTGGTGGCGTCCCTTGGAGGTTGTTATTCCCGCGAGAGAGTCTGTCTGAGAATAGTACTGTAAGTGCTGTCACGTGTCCCCACGTGACAGCTATGTTCTATTGTTATGTCAACACATTATTGTAGTGGCGACCGGCGGTCGCCTATACGCCGGACACATCAAAATAAGGTTGACGCCACACTAGTGGACTGTCACGCAAGCTGTATCACATTTAGAGATTGCTTCACCGACCGTCAGTGTAATAGCAAATGAACAGCGTCATTGCGAACGAAGTGAAGCAATCTCGTCAGCGGTCGGTGAAGCAATGACAATCAATTAAATTGACAGTCCACTAGTTTATCCGTCACATGAGGACATGTGACGGCACGCTGAGATACATTCTTGGACACACAGGAAAGCAGGGATCAATCCCTACGCTTCTATGCCTTATAGAAATGCTGTAATGGCACAAACCTTGCGCTTATGATGACAGTGGATTATACCGGTAAGGATGCATATCCTTATGACGGTAACAGTCGGTCTCTAATGTAAACAGTTGCGGGAATAACAAAACATTAGAGTACTGGAGGCGTGTGAGTATACGCTCGTCGCCGACATTCTCATTGGGCAATTTCTGCCCCTGGTTAGGCATTCATAGAAGCGCAAATTGAAAGACCCATACTCCAGCAATCCATTTCTTGAGCGGGTTCTCAGCAGAGCCGATACCCTTATCGCCATTGCGGTGATCGGTATTATCGTCGTACTGATTTTCCCCATACCGTTTTTCCTACTCGACATCCTGCTGGCAGCCAGCATAACCATCGCGCTGGTGGTGCTGCTGATGGCGATGTATACCCGCGAACCGCTCGAGTTCTCGGTCTTTCCCGGTCTGCTGCTGGTAATGACCCTGTACCGCCTCGGTCTGAACGTGGCATCGACGCGGATGATCCTAACCGACGCATTTGCCGGTAACGTGATCGAAGCGTTCGGTGAGTTTGTGACCAAGGGCAGTTTCGTCGTCGGCATGGTGATCTTTGTCATCCTCGTAATGATCAACTTTATCGTCATCACCAAGGGCACGAGCCGCATAGCCGAGGTTGCGGCAAGATTTACCCTGGATGCCATGCCGGGCAAGCAGATGGCTATCGACGCCGACCTGAACAACGGAATGATCGACGAGCGGGAAGCCGCCGAACGCCGCGAGAAGATTGCCCGTGAAGCCGACTTCTACGGGGCGATGGACGGCGCAGCCAAGTTCGTGCGCGGCGACGCCATAGCCGGTATCCTGATTACACTGGTCAACATCATCGGTGGTCTGATCATCGGTGTGGTCCAGCGGGGAATGGATCTGAACCAGGCGGTACAGACCTATACATTGCTGACCATCGGCGATGGACTGGTCAGCCAGATACCAGCGCTGATAATCTCCACGTCCGCGGGCATCCTGGTCAGCAGGGCTGCATCGGAAGCCGATCTGGGACGCGATTTTGCCGGACAGTTATTACACCAGCCGCGTGCCATCGTTGTTGTTTCGGTGGTGTTGCTGTTTTTTGCGATAATGCCCGGGCTGCCCACACTGCCGTTTTTGATCCTTTCGGGAACTACCGGCTACCTGGCGCTGCTGACGCGACGAGGTGAAAAAGTTGCAGCACGCGCTATCAGGGAGTTAAGGGAGGAGAAACCGGCGGAAAGGATCACGGATTATCTGCACGTCGATCCCCTCGAACTGGAGATAGGCTATGGACTTATTCCGCTCGTTGACAAGGAACAGGACGGTGACCTGGTCAGCCGTATTTCGCTCATCCGCAAGCAGCAGGCGCTGGAGATGGGTATAGTTATTCCTCCGATCCGTATCCGTGACAACCTGCAGCTCAAGCCCAATGACTACGTGATCAAGGTCAGAGGCAACGAAGTCGCCCGGGGAGAATTGCGAGTCGGCAATTTCCTTGCCCTGAATCCCGGTACCGCAACCGGCGAAGTCAAGGGCTTGGCTACGCGCGAGCCGACGTACGGTCTGCCGGCGCTGTGGATATCGGCAAAAGACCGCGAAAAGGCGGAAAACCTCGGCTACACGGTAGTTGAACCGGCAGCAGTTCTGGCAACGCATATCGTCGAAGTTCTCAAGCGGAACGCTCACAAGATACTGTCACGAGAGGACGCCAGGCAGCTCATCGACAACCTCAAGGAGACGTCGCCGTCGGTGGTCGAGGAACTGATTCCCAACCTGCTGTCGCTTGGAGTCGTGCATAAGATACTCCAGAAGCTGCTGAAAGAGGGTGTACCGATTCGCGATCTGGCGGTTATTCTTGAAACTTTGGCTGACTATGCTCCGCACACCAAGGAGCCGGATCTGCTGCTGGAATATGTCCGGTATGCGTTGGCGGCTACCATAACCGAACGCTTCAGCGAGGATGATGGCAAGGTCTACGCAATTACATTCGATCCGCAGCTTGAAGCGGCTATATCGGACGAAATGCAGCGCGTCCAGCAACGCGGACTGGGCGGTCTGGCAATATCACCGAGACTTATCAATAATATCTACCGCCAGATGATGAAGCTGACTGAAGAGGTTACAGCCATGGGTCGCCGACCGATAGTGGTCTGTTCGCCAACCGTCAGGAGCGCTGTGCACCGCGTTCTCGAACCGGTGATGCCGAATATAACGGTGCTCTCGTTCGGTGAACTGCTGGTTAACACGCCGGTTGAATCGATCGGTACGGTTATGATGGAGGTCGCTCAGGAGAGCGACTCCGGTTTGGAGGAGTGAGAAGGAGTAATTTTATGAATGTGCGTCGTTTCACAGCCCCTGAGATTAAACAGGCGCTCGCCATGGTCAGGAAGAGCCTCGGCGAAGATGCAGTTATCCTGAAAACCCGCAAGGTTAAGAAGGGCGGGATGCTCTCTTTTCTGTCAAAGGAGTTGGTGGAAGTGACGGCGTCATCGCCGGATCGGAAACCCGCCGGGCAGCAGCCGAATGATGAAAAAGTTGCCAGGATTAAGAGGAATTTAAGCTCGCACCAGTCCCTGGAAGTGATGAAGGATCTGCGAGATGAGATAAGAGAATTAAAGGGGCACGTACGGGATCTTTCGGAGCAGGTTAAATACGAACGCATGCCCAGCCTGCCTCAACACCTTGCCGGGCATTGGAAAGGCATGATTCAAGTAGGGATTGACGAAAAGATGGCAAAGGATTTAACCCAGGCTCTTAACCTCAAGTTCAAGGGTGAGGAGCTGGAAGACGCAACCTTGGTAGATCGTGAATTGACCAGGATGCTGACGAACAGGATTACCGTGCGCCACCCGCCGAAATCGTCGAACGGCAAAGCTCGGATCTTTGCATTGATCGGACCGACCGGCGTCGGTAAAACGACTACACTCGCCAAGCTGGTTACCAGTTACCGGTTCTGGGGCAGAGACGCTACGACGCTTGTTTCAGCCGATACGTACCGCGTGGCGGCGATTGAGCAGTTAAAAACGTTCGCAGCCATTGCCGGTCTGCCAATGGAAGCCGTGTACAAGCCAGCGGCTATGAAGAATGTGCTCGCCAGGCATTCCTCCAGGGATGCAATCTTCATCGATACCGCCGGTCGCAGCCAGACCGACAGGGAAAAACTGGACGAACTGGCGGCTTTTCTCGAAGTCGCTGAACCGGACGAAGTGCTGCTCTGCCTCGCGGTTTCAACCCGACTCGAAGATCAGTTGGATGTTATCGAACGATACCAACGGCTTAAGCCAACCGGCATTGTGTTCACGAAAATAGACGAAAGTAAAGGACCTGGCGTCATCATCAACGTCCTGGCGAAAGCCGGGCTTCCGTTGACTTACATCACCTGCGGTCAGAATGTCCCGGATGATATAATTGCCGCCAATGCCGGTCGCATCGCGGATTTGATAATCAAACCCGACAGGCTTGTCCGGCTGCAGCGCACACATTTCGAGGAGTGGTTGTCTGCTAATAACAACCATAACTGAACCGGAGACCTCTTTGGCAGAAGATCAGGTTGAACGCTTGAGACGGATAAGAGACGCCGAACGCAAGAGAGGCGGGGAATCCGGTTCACGACGTGTCGGCAGCGCCCGCAGGCTCAGCGTCACCAGCGGCAAGGGAGGCGTTGGCAAGTCGAGCTTTGCGCTTAACACGGCAATCATTCTATCCAGTATGAACAAGAAGGTTCTGCTGATAGACGCGGACACAAACCTCGCCAACATCGACATCATGCTCGGAGTTGCTCCCAGGTACAATCTGTCGGATGTTATTACCGGCGGCAAGTTTATGCAGGAAATAATAACCTCCGGACCGGGCGGGATTGATATCTTGCCGGGTGCAAGCGGCGATGTTGAGATGGTTGAATTGGAAGCTGAGGTTCAACGACGACTGGTTGACAGTTTTTCCAGTCTCGAGCAGGAGTACGACTTCGTGATAATAGATACCGGTGCGGGACTAACCACGAGTGTGGTCAACTATGTGACGAGTTCTGATGAAGTTGTAATCGTAACCAATCCTGAACCTACGGCTATCTCCGATGCCTATACCATGATAAAGGTCATATCGACCTATAATCCGGTTCTACGCGTCCGCCTACTCGTTAATGGAGTCAAATCCCGCGATCAGGCTATCAGTGTATATGACAGGTTGAACCTCGTGGCGCAGAACTTCATAAACAGGTCGATTGAGTATCTGGGGCATCTTCCCATGGATGATAGCGTTGCTGCGGCGGTCTCCCGGCGGTCTCCGTTCGTGCTGGAGTTTCCCAAATGCAATGCTTCCAGAGCTCTGCGGTTGACAACGCGCAAACTGCTGACGGGACGAACAACAAAGATTTCAGAAAACAGAAGTCTCTTCTCAAAGTTTTTCAGGATGAAGTCGGATAGAGTATGACAACTTATTCAAATGCCGGATACAGGGATTTAAGTCGTCTGGCCGCTTCGATTTTAGGGCTGGCAGCCTTCACCTGGAGCGCCATCTCAGGGGCGGGGATGATCGACGCGGTTTTCAAGGGGCTGGTTGTATACCTGGTTGCGTCGATTCTTGCCATGATGGTAAACAGGGCCTTAGGTAGAATGACAGAACTTGCACTTGAGGAGGAAAGCGCGCGGAGAGAGGAAGAAGAGGAAGAAGAAGTTGAACAGGCTGCCGAAGCCACTGATACAAAGCCATCCAGATCGATAAATAACCCGACTGCCGGAGTGGGCGATTGAATCCCCAGACCACAACAGTTAATGAACTGCAGGATCTCTGGGATTCCTACACAACAAACAAGGACAGTCTGTCGCGAGACCGGCTGATGATTCACTACATGCCCCTGGTGAAGCAGGTTGCCGGGCGTATGAAGATAAATCTGCCCGGTTCAGTCGAGTATGACGACCTGGTTAGTGCCGGACTGATGGGTTTGATAAACAGCATCGACAACTTCAATCCCAAGCGCGGCTTCAAGTTTGAGACCTATGCCGTGCCGCGGATCAAGGGTTCCATACTTGACGGGCTGCGCGATGTGGACTGGTTGCCGCGGTCGTATCGTCAGAAGAGTCGCAAGCTCGACGATGCGCTTGCAAAGCTGATCAACCAGTTGGGTCGTGTTCCGAATGAGGATGAAATCGCCGGCAAACTCGGGCTGGATCAGGATGAGTACTATCGGTTTATCGATCAGATCGGTTCCGGTTCGCTGGTCTCCCTTGACGTGCGGATCTCCACCGGTGAGGAGGGTGAAACCGGGTCGCTGCATGACGTTATACCGGATGCTTCGCGACGTGACCCCTATGGTGAGATTGAAGAGCGCGATGCCAGGATGACAGCTTTGAAGTTAATTGATGATTTGAGTAAGCAGGAGCGGTCTGTTATTGCATTGTATTATTACGAGGAATTAACTTTCCGGGAAATCGGGGAGGTGCTTGGAGTAAGCGAATCCCGCGTGTGCCAGATTCATACCAGGATCATGGCTGCGCTGCGTATAAAACTGGACAAGTTGTTGGAGTAAACGTTGGAGAAGATCGATCCGGGAATGACAGACCGACCTGTACCGCTTGTGACCCCCGCGCCGGACAGTACGGGTCAACGTCAAAAGCAGGGCAGGGAGGAAGAGCCCGGAAGTGTGAAAAAACGGAAACCGACTTCCGCGAACGAATCCGAGTCGGCAACAACGGATGAACAAGGGACAACTTCAGATGAGCTTACCGAAAAGGGTACTCGCGTCGATATTCAGGTCTAATCGGAGCTATTTGGC
>Ga0114922_10005395_pt1 | contig 11801 bp, 12 predicted proteins | sample AartaG_FD_100975 | JGI IMG/M metagenome (GOLD analysis project Ga0114922, IMG submission 100975) | Deep subsurface microbial communities from Aarhus Bay to uncover new lineages of life (NeLLi) - Aarhus_00045 metaG | ecosystem: Environmental > Aquatic > Marine > Oceanic > Sediment | place...
AGGTCGACCGATGATAGCCGAGCTTTCCGGCGAACTCCGCCCACGTGACCTGGTCAACCGGTCCGTGGTGCGCAAGCGTTTCGAGCGCCTCGCGCAGCTCGGCGCGGAAACTCTCGTCGGTCTTCTCGCGCCGGGCAAAGCCGACCACCGAGAAGTCGTCCGGCAACAGTCCCTCGCGGAACAGGCCGTACACCGCCGGAATAAGCTTGCGGCGGGTCAAGTCGCCAGAGGCGCCGAAGATCACAAGCGTGAACGGGTCCGGCACGGTCCTGACACCGGGATGTTTGCCTGGAGCAGCGAAGGGTGGGGCCTCCTTATTGTGCTGCGGCCTTTGCCGCCGCCAGCGCTGCGTCGTAATCGGGGTGGTCTGTGAGCTCCGGAACAACCTGTTTGTAGAGCAGCTTCCCGTCCTTGCCGACCACGAAGATGGAACGGGCAAGCAGGCCGATGTCTTTGATCAGGACGCCGTAGGCGAGGCCGAACTCGCGCCACACGTGATCGGACGTCATCATCATGCCTTCGACCTTCTCGGCCTCGCAGAACCGTTTCTGCGCGAACGGCAGGTCCATGCTGATCGTCATCACGACCACGTCGGACGGCAGATGCTCCAGCTCGTCGTTGAAGCGCTTGGTCTGCATGGCGCACACCCCGGTGTCAATGCTGGGGACGGCGCTGATCAGGCGGGCCCTGCCGTCGAAGTCAGACAGCCTGACCGGCTCGAGCGCCGCGTCCACGACGCGGAAATCCGGCGCCGGCTCGCCCACCGCGAGTTCCGGCCCCAGCAGGGTCAGCGGCTTGCCGCCCATCGCCACCACACCCTCACGTTCCTGGAACTCCATTGCCTTCCCTCCTGGTCTGCCTGGGGCGGGTGGAGCGGGCGCCGACAACACAACGGCCGCTCCCTCTGCCGCTATTCCGCCTCCGCCGGCGGGGGCGTAAACACGCGCTGGGCCAGCTCACGGTCGATCATCATCATCCCGCCCGGGCTGTCGGCCGCCAGCTTGAGCTTGTCCACCAGATCATTGGCCGAAGCCTCCTCCTCCGCCTGTTCGTCGACGAACCAGTTGAGGAACGACCGCGTCGCTTGGTCTTTCTCCTCGATGGCGAGGTCGGCCAGACCGTTGATCAAGCCGGTGACCTTCCCTTCGTGCGCCCGCACGTTCTCGGCCACGGCGACCGGCGAGTCCCACTCGGTCGGCGGGCCGTCGATAGCAGTGAGGGTCACGCGCGCGTTACGCTCGACGATGAAGTTGTAGATCTTGAACGCGTGGATCATCTCCTCTTTGGCCTGGCAATCCATCCAGTTGGCCAGGCCCTTCAGCCCCTGCGAAGCGGCCCAAGCGGACATCGACTGGTAGAGGTACGCCGAGTATGCCTCGGCGTTCACCTGCTTGTTCAGCGCCTCCTGCATGTTTTTGCTTAACATGTGCTTACTCCTTGGTCCCCCGTTACGCACCCTCGAAGTTCCACTGTTCTTCCTGCATGAACCAGTCCGCAGTGTGTTCGAGGTATTCGAGCGTGTTGCCGAGCACCTGGACGTGGAAGCGCTCGATGTCTGCGAGCATTCCGCAGAGCTTCCTGACATCGTCGTCCTCGGACTCGCCGGCCCACTTGTCGTAGGCCTCGACGGACTTCTTCTCCATGTCCAGCGCGACGTTGATGGCCTGCACGTCGCCTTCCGAGGCTGCGATCTTCCGGAGGCGCTCTTCGGACACGTCGGCAAAGATGTGCCGCAGCCTGGCGTAAAGCCTGCGGTTGGCCGTGCCGGCCGTGTCCACGCCGGGCACCATCTGCTCGATCCATTCCACGTGATCGAGCTCGTCGTGGGCCAGCGACTCGAACATCCTCTTGGCCAAGTCGTTCGAGGCCTTTTCGGCTACGTCCAGGTAGAACATTCGCCCGTCGCCCTCGAGCTGGAGGGCGGCCTGGGTCACGTCATCTCGGGTCACTGCCATGTGTCACCTCGCTCTCAGTAATGCGGTTGCGCGGGGGCTAACGCCCCCGCGCGCCGTCCGCTTGCGTCAGCTCTTCCACAGTCCGTGCACGTTGCAGTACTCGCGGGCGCTCATGTTCTCTTTGTCGATGCCGTACACGGCCTCGGGCGCATCGCCGGGCTTCAGGAACATGCGGTCCGCTTTCCCACCCACGAGCAGCTCGATCCACTCGATGTAGTGCTCCGCCTCCATCGGGTGCGGGATGCTGCCGACCTTGACCTTGACGCCGCCGTCCACCTTTTCGATCACCGGCACGTGCTTCTCCGTGCCCGCGTCGGTCGTCTTCTCGTCGAGCAGGCTCATCGGCTGGCCGCAACACACGAGCTCACCGGCGCCGCCGTGGAGCACCTCGACAATGTTCCCGCACACTTCGCACTTGTACACTTCCAGCTTCTTGGCCATTCGTCCACTCCTTTACTACTTGGAACAACCGCACACCGCGGCCGTGCCATAAGTCCCGCACCGGCAATCCATCTTCAGCTTGCAGCAGCCGGGCGAGCCCTTCGCAAGGCCGCACTTCGGGCACCTGATCGCTCCCGCCACGCAGCACGTGGCCGAGCCCTTCACCTGTCCGCACTTCGGGCACAGCACCACGTCTTTCTCGCCCGGCGCCGGCCTGAGCTGCCGGCAGCATCCAATGGACCCCTTGTTGAGCCCGCACTTCGGGCACTTCGCGGCGCCCTGGACGCAACACTTCGCCGAGCCCTTGATCTCGCCGCACAACGGGCACACGACGAGGCGCGTTTCCGGCCTTTCACCGGCGTTTACCATCTTCCGGATGTACGCCCTTGGGGCGGCCTTCACCTTCGCCAGGCACCCGATGGAGCAGACGTAGATCCGCGCCCCGGCCGCGTCGGCGTAAAGAGCCCTGGTGATCTTGCCGGCCCCGACCGGGCACGTGCTCTGCAGCTTCAATGGCCTCTTGCCGGCCATCCCACAGCCGCCGGACAGGATCAGAGCCCCGACGACTACCGACCACAGCAGCAACCTATGCCTTCTCATTTCTTACCCTCCTAATGACGCACAGTCTCCGGCCAGGTGCCCTACGGCGCCGGCGCCGGCAATGATCGAGCATCAGATTACCAGTTTTCCGCCAGCAGTTCAAAGTGCGCCTGGGGATGGGCGCAGGCCGGACACACTTCGGGCGCCTCGGTTCCCTCGTGCAGGTAGCCGCAGTTGCGGCATCGCCACACGACCGGCTTGTCCTTCTTGAACACCGTGCCCGCATCGACGTTCGCCGCCAGCCCGAGGTATCGCTTCTCGTGCTGCTTCTCGGCGACGGCGATCGACTCGAAGATGCCGGCGATAGCATCGAACCCCTCGTCGCGTGCGACCTTTGCGAAGCCGGGATACATCTCCGCCCATTCGTAGTGCTCGCCGCCGGCGGCGGCCTTCAGGTTCTCCGAGGTAGTGCCGATGGCGCCGGCGGGGAACGCCGCCGTGACCTCGACCTCGCCGCCCTCTAGCAGCTTGAACAGCCGCTTGGCGTGCTCTTTCTCCTGGTCCGCCGTTTCCGCGAAAACATCCGCGATCTGCACGTAGCCCTCTTTCCGCGCCTGACTGGCGAAGTACGTGTACCGGTTCCTGGCCTGCGATTCGCCGGCAAACGCCGTAGTCAGGTTCTTCTCCGTCTGCGTCCCCTTCAGTTCCATCCTCCGTCTTCCTTTCAATTCAATGACAGTTATCGCCCTCATGCGCGTGTGGGTGTTCTTCCGGCGGGCGCCGGAAGATCGCCGCCGCCAGAACGCCCAGCAGCGCCACCGCGCAGACCCACTTGACCGGCTCCGGGATCATCGCCGCCATCCCGGGTTTGACCGTTTCTGCCGAGACCGCAAAGATATGATCCAGCAGCAGGCCCGCTCCCAGCGCGGTCGAGGCGACCGTGACCAGGTAAACCACGGCGGTCCGCGGGCCCATAACCTTCCACACCGTGGCGATGCCCGCCGCGTTCGTCGCCGGCCCCGTCATCAGAAACGCCAAAGCCGCGCCCGGCGAGACCCCGGTGTTGATCAGCGCCAGCGCCACCGGGATCGACGCTGTCGCACATACGTACAGCGGTATCCCCAGCAGCATCATCAGCACGATCGCCCCGATACCGGTGCCCACATTCTTGAGATCACCCGGCCCCACCAGCGCGCCGATGGCGCCAGCGATCAGCAACCCCACGACCAGCGCCTTGCCGATGTCTCGCGGCAGGTCGACGAAGCCGTACGACAGAGCCCGGGCCAGCCTGCCGCGCTGGCCGTCGCTGACGCAGCATTCGTCCTTGCACTCCTCGATCACTTGGTCATCCGCCTTGCCATGCGGCTCCAAGACATCCACGATTATACCGCCGAACACCCCACTCACCAGCGCCGCGAGCGGCTTGAATATCGTAAACACCGGCCCGAGAAGGCTGAACGTGACCAGGATGCTATCCACGCCCGTCTGCGGCGTAGAGATCAGGAAGGCGGACGCGGCGCCGCGACCCGCACCATGCTTGCGAAGTGACGCGGTCACCGGGATTACGCTGCACGAACACAGCGGCAGCGGGATGCCAAACAAGGCCCCCTTCAACACCGGCCACAGGCCGTGTCCGCCCAGATGCCGTTCGACCAGTCTGGCCGGGATGAAGACCGAGAGCAGCCCCGCCGCGAAGAAGCCGAACAGCAGGTAGGGCGCCATGTCGGACAACGTCGCCCAGAACTTCGCCACGAAGTCCACCAGTCCTTCAAGCACGGCCCGCCACTCCTTCCTGCCGGAGTTGGCCGAGGAAAGCGCCCAGGTCCGTCTCACTCCGGATCCCGAGGCGGGTCAGGGCAAAATCATACCGGACCGGGTCCTCGGGGGCAATGGTTCGGAAGGCCGCGGTGACCTCGACCGCCGCCCGCAGGTCAGCCTGCTTCCGCTCGGTAAGGCCAAGCGCCAGGCCGATCCGGTGCATGTGGGTGTCGAGCGGGATGATCAGCTTCGAGGCCGACACGCCCTTCCACCCGCCCGGGTCCACGTCGTCATGCCGGACCATCCAGCGCAGGAACAGGTTGAGGCGCTTGCACGCGCTGCCGCGGGCCGGCGAGGGCAGAAGATGGTTGAACGGCCCGCCGGCGGCCGCGCTCAGCTCGGTGACGAAGATCGATAGCGCCGGCAGGACGTTGTCGCCCAGCCCTGCGCGGAAACACCGCTCGAGGGACCCGTGGCGCAGTCGCACCAGGCCCGCGCCAAACAGCAGCGCCGCCAGCTCCGCGCCCGTCGTGAAACGGTGGCGGAAGCCCTGGAACGCCTCGAGCAGCGTCACCAGCGGCATCCGGTCGACGAAGCGCGCTGGCGACGGCGCCATCACCTCCAGGGCGCACTCCACGCTCTCCATGATCTGCGCCACCCGCCCATAGGCGAGCGCCGACGCCACCAGACCGGCGACCTCGCGGTCGTTGACATCAGGGTACCAGTACAGGAACTCCAGCGGGTCGGGATGGACGAACTCCCGCTGGTTGTACGTGTCGTACAACTCATCAAGCTTATGTTTGATCGCGGTGAGCATCATGGTCTTACTCGCTCTGACATTGAGGGCACACCCCGACCAGCTCCAGCCTGTACCCGGTTATTTGATAGCCATGCTTGTCGCTGAAAGCCTGCTCGACGGAAATGGGCAGCTCGCCCGCCACGTCATCCACTCGGCCGCAGCGGATGCACCGGACGTGGTGATGGCTCGTGTTGTCGGCGTCAAACCGCCTCTGCCCGCCGCCCAGGTCCAGCTTCCGGATGATTCCGCGCCGCGAGAGCAGTTCGAGGTTGCGGTAAACGGTAGCCAGACTGATCCGCGGCAAGCGACGTTTGACAAGCTGATACAGTTCGTCAGCCGTCGGATGCGACTTAGTCCGCCTCAACTCATCCAGCAGCACCACCCGTTGTCGGGTTTCCCGCAGCGCACCAGTCTGTGACAATTCCGGCCTCCTTTGGCTGCGATCCTTTGCCTAGCAGGGCGTTGTGCACAGGCCCATCGCTTGGCCAAGGCAAGATGATTGATAATACCACTTATTACTATTAAACACCATTTCCGCGCGTTGTCAAGCCCCATTTTCAGAAACTTGTCGGCACTTTGCCAAGTCGCCCGGCTTTGGACGTACGTGGACCGAAAGCCACCACCAGACACCGGCAGGAGCCTGAATGCACGAGTCTGACCTGCCTTGCCCGTGTGGTCCAAAGCCTGCTGACGAGCCGGCCCTGTGCCGGGGCTGGTCGCACCCCCTGGGGACTAAGAAGGAAACTATTAATAATAATGATTCTTGTTCCTGATTTGATCGGCTGGCGGAGGATCTCAGTGCCTCTTGCGTGGCCTTGGCGGGACAGGCATTGCTGCTTGCGCAGCGACGCACAAGGATGCCCGCCCCATCGTTCCGGGAGAGCTCCTTGGGCTTCAATGGAGCATGTCAGGGAAGGTAGGACTTCAGCCAAGTGAGGCGGAAAGCGGGGACAGCCAGCAAGTGGCAGTCCCCGTTTTCCGCCCGCGTGTCACCCCCGCGCCGCGCGCGAAAAACGGTGACTGGCACCAGCGAAGCGAGTGAAACGAGCGGAGACGTGCCTGTCACCGCTTTTCGCGAACGCATGTAGTGCCACTACCCCACTTGGCTGAAGTATTACCAGGGAAGAAGAACGGTGCACGGGCGGAATCATGGCAGGGCCGCGGACAACGCAGGACCGACCAGGCACCATCCTGGCTGGGAATGCGCGCGCCCGGCCGCTCTCGCCGCCAGGCGGGATCCATGTGGGAGCACGGCACTCGGTGCCCCCACGTGATTACGAACGTCTCCTTTTCAGACCCAGCAACGCCAAGCCGACCGGCCGACGGCCTCTGCCGTCGGCTTGGAAGAATGGCGGCCGGGCCGCCATTCTTCAGGCTCGTCGGTCTAGCGTCTCCTTCTCTTCAGTGCGAGCAACATGAGCCCGACGAGCCCCAGGCCCGGCGGCTCGGGGATGATGTCGGGCCGTAGCCGCAAGGCGATGGGGCCGCTGGACAGCTCCAGGTTCTCCAGTTCGAGCGCCAGGGGCGCTCCGGGCACGACCGGCAGCAGTTCGAGCGTGTTCGGCCCGGCCAGGATGACGCCCCACGGGACCGGGAAGTCCACACTCTCCCCGGGGGCGATGTCATCGAGCAAGGGGATGGAGAATCCGTTGAGCACCAGGTTCCATTCTCCCCCGACCACCGCCGTTGTCGGCACGACGTTGAGATACGGCTCGGGGTCCTCGTCGGCCTTTTCGTCCATCCACGTGAGCCCGGTGATCCAGCCGTCGTGCAGGTCGATGGTTGTGCCCCATCCGGCGGTCCGATCGGCGAGGATACCCATGCCGCCCATCAGGTCGTTCCAGAACTCGTCGGCGTCGAACTCCGTGTCGCCGTGGTCGCCGAAATAAAGGACGAGCTGTCCGCCCTGCAGGCCGTTGCAGGCATCGCGGATCATGTCCTTCAGGTCCTGCGTCGACCGCGAGCCCGTGGCGCTCGTGTAGATGGTGGAGTCGGGGTCGGCGCCGTACTGATCGTTGAAGTCGTCTTCCATATTCGAGACGTCGTTCTCGATCGACGTCATGTCGGGATTGCCGGCGAAGACGACGACCTGTGCCTGCGAGCCCCACGTAATGCCCGAGCCGCCGTTGCCGGAGGCCGACTGCGGATGCTCCGGCTCGCCGTCGGCCATCGGGTTTCCGGGCGCGGCGGCGTCGGCCGCGTTGGCCGCGCCGATGTCGCCGGCGACGGTGCCCGTCGTGCCCATGCTGTCGCCAAGCGCGTCGGTCCAGAAGCTCCCCGTTCCGCCGTTGCCCTCGCCCGTCCAGGCCGGCTCATCGGGGTTCGCGGCCGAACCGGCCACCCACGGAATGCCGGTTGGGCCGAGCGCCCGCTCGATGTCATCCAGAAATCCGCCGCCGTAGCAGCCCTGAAAGAAGACCTTGACGTCGCTGACGTCCTTGCCCGCGACTTGCCCGGCGATGTAGTCCGCCAGTTCGTCGTCGCGGATCGAGCCGTCGGACGTCACGATCGTCGAGTGCTCGCCCGGGAATTGCTTGGGCGCAGCCGTGTCCGCCGCCCAAGCGGCTCCGAGGCCCAACACCACAATAGCCGTCAGAGCCACAATTGCCTTCTTCATCATCTTCGCCTCCTCCAGTAAAAGCCACGTCCTGGTCCTGGGCCTTCACGGCCCCCTCTTGCGTCTTGCGATTATCATCATCAGCCCGATCATCCGCCTTCGTCCAAACCAGGCGGGACTTCGGCGTGACAAGGCGCCAGCCGGGCGAGGTCTGCGCCGGCATACCCGGTTACGCACCTACGCACGCCGGCGTTTCCAGGCCAGCGCCGCCAGCCCGATAAGCCCCAGGCCCGCTGGCTCGGGGATGGGCGGAACTCCGTTGCAGTAGGTGGCCAGGTCCCAGTCCTTCACGTCGTTGTCGGCTTTGTCGCCGAGCAGCCGGTAGCTGTCGTCCGGAAAGACAATTTTCTCCCAGGCCGGCTGGTCGTCGAGGATCCAGTAGTAGCTCAATTGGCCCTCGTCTGTCGAGTGCGTGACGACGGGGTTCTTGTACTCGTTCCCCTGGTCGTCGACGACGTAGATGTCGTCCTCGGGCCGGGCGATCGGCGCCCCCGCGGCGTCCGTGTACGGCCAGTCCAGCTCCCAGTCGGCATTCACGTAGTCGATGAGCAGCCAGATCTCCTTCTGTTTGCCGGAGATCTCCTGGTTCTGGACGGTGATGGTGTTTTCGTCGTTGGTGCCTGCCCCGCCCCACTGAGGGTTGCCGAAGACGCCCGCTTGTGTCCCGGCCACGCGGAAGCCGGGGTCCCAATTGCCGTCCTTGTCGGTGTCCTGCATGAAGTAGGCGGCGTCGTAGTTCTCCATGGCGTAAGTGGGCTTCTTCAGGCCCGGGCACAGGACGACGTAGGTCTGGGCGATCCGTTCGTGCCACGGGCCGCCGGGCGCGTTGACGGCCAGGTCCCACGCGGGCGTGTCCACCGGGTGAAGGAAATCGTTGAAGTACACGTCGTCGTCGACCCCGCCGCCGGGAAGGTTGCCCACGTCGGTGTCGGAGTCGTGCCAGATGGACTGGGTGTTCTGGCCGCCGGGCGGCGCGGCGTTGTCCGGGTTTCCGCCCACCAGGGTCATGCAGTGCGGGGGAACGTCAAAGCCGACCACGACGTACTGGCACCGGCCCAACTGGTTCAGCACGAGGTTGTACTCGGCCACCCCCAGCGGGGGGGCGAACCGGGTCTCTACGGTGACATCCGTGTAGTTGGACGCGCCCGGCTGATAGTCCACGCCCGCGGCGGGATTCAGGGCGTAGGTGTAAAGCCAGTGGTTGATGGCGTTGTGCGCGCAGCCGAAGTTCACAATGCCCAGGTCGGCGTTCAGTTGCGAGTAGATGTTCTCCGCCTTGAGCTGTTTGGTGTTGACGCCGGTCGGATCGCGCCCCCACCCCGCAGCGGCAAGGATGTTGGAGGCCGCGGCCTGCCAACAACTGTTATCGCCCGGGCGGGCCGGGTTGGGATTGTTGCCCTTGCCCGGCTTATCGACGTCGGGCACCTGGGCGCTCTTGTCCACGGACCACGCCTGGCCCGCCGCCACGCCCGGCAGGAGCAGGCAACACGCTAACACAAGTACTGCGAATCGCTTCATCGCTTCCCCTCCTTTTCCCATGCGCCCTGCCGATTGCGGCGGATGCGGGGGACCTCCCCGCTCACCCATCCGCCGGCTCGAAACGCGTTTGTTCCCCAAGTGCACCTCCTTTACAGGCGCGCCACGGGCTCGAATGAGGTGCGGCAGCTTGGCCGCGCCTGGCTAGACCGAGTGTTCGATCAGCTTCTCCTTCTTCGCAGTGCCAGTAGAGCCATGCCAACCAGCCCGAGCCCCGCCGGCTCGGGGATGGGCATGGACTCACGCGTCACAATCACGAACGACATGTTCATCGACTGCGGCGTCCACGGGTGCCGGACGCCACTGTACACCTCATACTTCATGTCGGTCCACGGGTCCGGGACTGGGTTCCCGCCCGTGTACTGAACCGGATCGATCCACGCGGCGTCGTCGCTGTACGCCTGGTCGAGCGAGGTCGTCACCCATCCGAGCCGGCTGCCCTCGGGCGGCCCGCCGAGATAGATGCCCTGAAGCGAGAGCCAGTAGGTCACCGGCTGCTGTCGGGTACCTTCCTGTACGAACAGGGGAATCCCGTTGTCGCTCGCGTAGGCTTCGAGATCGACGTTGAACTCGTGGATGGTCGCTTGGACGGCCCGCCAGTGGGGGTCGTCGGTCGGATCGTACCAGTGCCCGATGGTCCAAGTCCGTGCGCGGGTCTGGACATAGCTCATCGGGACGTCTTCCATCCACAGTTCCTGCCCCGGCTGGCTCGGCTTCTGACCGGGGATCGCCGGGATGTCCGTGTGGAACCCGATCCGGAACCCCGTGAACTGCAGCGGCGGATTGGGCGGCCCGCCTCCCTCCCAGTTCCCCCAGAAATGCAGCTTGGTGACGGTCCCGTAGGCCTCGCAGGGGAAATCGTCCGCCACCATCTGGTCCGATATGTCCACGGCGACGGCCGTCGGGTACGGAAGCCCCAGCGGTGGCTCGTAATGAACGTCGCCGTCGGGCAGTTGCTTGTACTTGTACGGGTCCCACGGGTACCAGTCCGCCAGCGCCGGCCCCGCGATCAGAGCAATGGCCACCACGGCCGCTGCCATCAGCAAGCACTTCTTCATCTTCCTTTCTCCTTTCTGTTTCAGTTGCACGATCCTCAGCCCACGGACTCCGCTCCTCTCACCATAGTTCCTCCTTCGCCTATCAACTTCTCTTCTTACGAACACCCAACAGCGCCAGGCCGACCAGCCCCAGCCCCGCCGGCTCGGGGATGGGCGCTGCCGGCCCGGTGACGTTGAAGGTATAGGTGATGCCCTGGGTACTGGCGACGTACATCAGGGTGTCGCCGCTGGCGGCGCCGAAGTCGATGCCGCCGCCGGCGATCTCCGGGTTCAGAACGCCCGCTGCGGACAGCACGTCATCAAGCACGAGATAGTCTTTCGGGCCGCTTGCGTCGAGGTCGGCGACCGTGTACGAGACGGCGGTCGCGCCATCGGTCGGCATCGTGTACTCGACGGCTGACAGGTACGTGTCACCCTCGTTGGACGAATATGAGAGAATGAACAGCAGACCGTCATAGACGGCGAGGTCTTTGATGTACTCGTCGGTCGCCACGTCCACCAGGGCGCCGTACGCCGTCTCGTCGAGCACCAGCGAGTCGGCCAGGCTGGCGTTGTGCAACTGGATTGTGGAGCGCGTGCCGGTCGTAACGGCGTCCCAACCCGTGATCGTGTCATCGATCCATAGCACGCGCACCCACTTGGCCGGATTATTGGTCTGGGCTTTCCCGTGAGCAAAGAAGAGACGGTCATAGTCCGTCCCGCCGATAGTGGCGTTGTCGGCCCAGGCAATACCGCCCTTGAGATGGCCGGGCCGCCTCGCCACCGAGGTGGTCGTCGCCCGGGACGCAAAGCCGCCAGTGGTGACGCCGGGGCCGCCGCCGGCCACGGACACGCCTTCGTTGGTCACGCCCCAGGCCTCGGACGCCGACTGGCTGATCACGTCGTCGATCCGCACATACGTGTAGTACGACGCACCGAGCATCACCGTGTCGCTGGTCGGGTTCCAACTCGGGTTGGCGGTGCCCGACTGCGAGGCGGCTCCGGACTGGACCGATCCTGCGAACGTCTGGTTGGTGTACGACTTGATGACGCCCATCCCCGCGTCGTTGCCGCCCAGGCCGCCCACGTTGGCCTCGGACAGGAGCTTGGTGACCGAG
>Ga0114922_10005396_pt1 | contig 11801 bp, 9 predicted proteins | sample AartaG_FD_100975 | JGI IMG/M metagenome (GOLD analysis project Ga0114922, IMG submission 100975) | Deep subsurface microbial communities from Aarhus Bay to uncover new lineages of life (NeLLi) - Aarhus_00045 metaG | ecosystem: Environmental > Aquatic > Marine > Oceanic > Sediment | place: Aarhus...
CTGAATGGTAGGTAAGGGCTATGGAGCAGCGCGGGCAACGAAAGACGAAGCTGCAAATGCGGCATTGGATAAAAGTGGCTGTGCCGCGCCGATTGAGGAAAAGGATTATTTGTTCACCTTGGGCTGAGGCTTTCTTCATGGCGGCCAACAAGGAGCGGCTAAATAAGCCTGTGTTTCCAGCTTTAAGTTCCTCCTTCATATCTACTATATCTACTTTAGGGAGGGGTGAATAACCGTGGGGAGTAATTCTCTCCTTTAGCTCCACCAGGTGATACTCACACAGTTGTGCTTTGTGAAAGCTATCAATATCGGGTGTAGCGCTGCCCAAGATAACAACAGCCCCGCTGAGCTCAGCCAATTTGAGAGCTACATCCCGAGTGTGATAGCGGGGGGATTTGTCCTCTTGCTTATATGTCCATTCATGTTCTTCGTCAATTATAATGAGACCCAGGCCAGGTTGGGGGGCAAATAAAGCGCTTCTTGGTCCGATAACCACATCGCATTCCCCTTCCTTTATTCGTTGCCATTCATCGAACTGCTCACCTAAGGAAAGGCCACTGTGAAGTATCCCTACGCGTCCGGGAAAGCGACTGGCAAACCTCTCTACAGTTTGTGGTGTGAGGGCAATCTCGGGGACGAGGCAGATACCTCGCTTGCCCATAGCAATAACTTGGGCCAAGGCTCGCAAGTAAATCTCAGTTTTGCCGCTGCCGGTAACACCGAAGAGGAGGAAAACTGGTGGTGAGCCATGGTCATCCCGTTTGGTCCAGTTATCTGCGATTATTTTCCAAGCCGCTTGCTGAGATGAAGTGAAAGGTGGTGGCAGACTAGGCTTGAGCTTGAGATAAGATAGTGGGTCACGCCTGATATTAACTAACTCTACGGAAAGTAAGCGGCGGCGTTCCAAAGCTCTGATGGATTCAAGAGAGCAATCAAGGCGTTTTCTCACCTCATTGGCAGCAATGGGTTGAGTTTGCTGGCTTAGAAATTCCAGGACTGCTGCTTGCTTATAGGCTCGACTCTTGTTCAGCCGGGCTGTTTTATCCTCAATCTCATCCTTGCCAGCTATCAGCTTGACATAGGGAAGTGATTTTGGCTTTACCTTAGCTTTTTCAGGCTCCTGGCTCTTCATTACTAAATGGTAATGAAGAAGCTGGTCGCAGATTTGCTTTGCCTTCTTCGGGCCAAATTTTCTCTCCAGTTCCTTGAAGCTCATCTTCTTTTTTTCTCTTATGAGACGAAGGGCTTGTGTTTGTTCTGGAGTGAGCGGTGGCAAATCTTTCGTAGGGGAAGGACTTGTCCCCTCCCTATATTGAAAATAGGTGATAGTCTGCCTCTCAAAGCCGGGGGGGAGCATCAAGGCAATGGAGTTGAACAAAGGGGAGAGATAATGCTGGCTTACCCAGCGGGCGAGTTCAATTTGCCTGGGGGAGAGTAAAGGATAGGCAGTAATGATTTTGGCTATTTCTTTAGTTACTTCAACTGATGGCTGGGCAGATAGCTCGACGACAATGCCTTGGATGACCCTGGAGCCGAAAGGAACCCATACCGCTTGCCCGACATCAATGTCTAGCTGAGGTGGGATGGCATAACAGAAGGTTGACTGGCTTCCGGGAGAATTAACCGCTAGTTCAGCGTATCTCATTTAAGATACTTATGGGGGTTCTGCTCCCTGCTCTTCGGGCACGGCTTGCTCGATTACCTTTTCTCGTCTTTCCTTAAGTCGAGCTCGCTTACCACTGAGTCCACGCATATAATAAAGTTTAGCTCGCCGCGTTTTACCATGCCTGAGCACCTCTACCTTTTGCAGCAGAGGAGATTGGAAGGGAAAGGTTTGTTCTACTCCAACGCCGTAAATTACGCGTCTTACAGTGTAGCTTCCGCCATCAACACTTTTCCTAATCCTGATCACCATTCCCTGGAAGTGCTGACTACGCTCTTTATCCCTCTCCACGGTTCTCAAGCTAACCTTAACTGTGTCGCCAGGGGAAATTTGAGGGATGTTAGGATTTATTTTGGGTTCAATAAGCTCTCTGATATCCATTCCTTCTCCTTATCTGAGAGAGTTGCCTTTTTGAGAAGATCGGGGCGTTGTTTTGCTGTTCGTAAAATAGCCTGATGGCGCTGCCAGCAAGCTATTTCGCGGTGATTTCCTGAGAGTAAAACCGAGGGTACTGACCAACTTCGATATACCCGGGGCTTGGTGTATTGGGGATATTCCAGAAACCCATCACTATGGGAATCGTTATTTGCTGACATGGGTGAGCCGAGCACTCCTGGTATAAGCCTGACTACGGCATCCACTACCACCATGGCGGCTAGTTCGCCACTGCTAAGCACATAATCGCCAATGCTAATTTCATCCGTAGCTAAATGCTCGTGCACTCTCTCGTCTATGCCCTCATAATGACCGCAGATCAAAATAAGGTGGGAATAAAGAGCCAATTCCTTGGCAACTTGTTGATTAAAAAGCCTGCCTTTTGGGGTGAGTAAAATAATAGGAATTTCACTGGTGTTAAGCTGCTGCTTTATTGCTTCTATTGCCTCGAAGACAGGCTCAGGCTTGAGCACCATTCCCGGCCCACCCCCGTAAGGGTAGTCATCTGTCGTATGGTGTTTATCGTGAGTATAGTCGCGGATATCATGGATCATGATATCAACTATTCCTTTCTCTTTAGCTCGCTTAATAATGCTTTGGTCAAACGCTGAGACAAACATCTCGGGGAAAAGGCACAATATGTCAATGCGCATTGAATCCTCTCAATAACAAATTTCTTGGTTACTCATCTTATCATACAGAAGGCAGTTAAAAAAGTTGCCGCACTCTTTTCTTTAGCAGCTTTAGCTCTAGCAAGCAAAAGAAAAACTGTTAAAAAAGTTACAAAACGGGGCAAAAGGACTTGACAAAATATAAGCATAGGAGTTTACTATAAGTGTGGGGAAAAGTGGGGGGAAATGGTGGATTTTATGGAGAAATAGGGTAGAGCAATATGTTTTTTGGTGAATATCAGTACAAGGGTGACGAAAAGGGGAGATTACCGCTGCCGCCAAAATTCAGGCGAGAAATGAGGGAGGCTGTAATACTAATCAAGGGGACGGAGAAATGCGTCGTTGCTTATCCTTCGGCCGAATGGAAAAGGTTAGCTGACAGCCTAGCTGCTAGGGCAGTAACTCCAGTCAACTTAAGAAAACTGAATCGTGCTATCTTCGGTTCTGCTTTCAGCGTCTCCTTTGATAAGCAAGGCAGGATAACATTACCTTTCCCCTTACGTAGTTATGCTGAGATCGGTGATGCTGCAATTGTTGTTGGCGCTAATAATTATGTTGAACTCTGGAATGAGGAGTTGTGGAATGCAGAGAAAGCCTCAGCTGAAGAACAGGCATCCCAGATTATAGAGGGCTTTGAGGCGCAATAATGAGCGTGACCATGTCTTTGCCAACCCATGTACCTGTTTTGGTTAGGGAAGCCGTAGAGGGATTACAAGCTCAACCGGGCGGGTATTTTGTTGACTGTACTGTGGGTCTAGGCGGACATGCTGCCGCTATTTTGGAAAGGATTTCACCCCAGGGAAAGCTTTTAGGTATTGATGCTGATCCTGAGGCTATCAGGATAGCCCAAGCTAGATTTGGCGATTATAGTGAGGTAGTTACTTTGGTTAACGATAGCTTCGCCACCCTTGAGGCTATCTGTAGCAAATACAAGTTCTATCCAGTTGATGGCATTCTTTTTGATCTTGGCGTCTCCTCTATGCAACTGGATACAGCCCAGCGTGGCTTTAGCTTTCAGCGCGATGGGCCTCTCGATATGAGGTTTGACCCCAGACAAGGACTAACCGCCGCTGATGTCGTTAACACTTTTTCTGAGCAAGAGTTAGCCCGTGTTATCAAGGAATATGGGGAGGAGCGTTACTCACGGCGAATAGCTCAGCACATTGTGCTGAGCCGCCCTATTACATCTACTCTACAACTTGCCCAAGTGGTAGAGCAAGTCCTTGGCCGCAAGCATGTCAAGATTCACCCAGCCACTAGGACCTTTATGGCACTTCGCATCGCGGTTAATAGAGAGTTGGAGAACCTAAAAGTGGCTCTGGAACAAACTATTAATCTCCTTCGTTTTCGGGGCAGGTTAGTAGTTATCAGCTATCACTCCTTGGAAGACCGCATAGTCAAGGAATTTATGCGTCGCGAAGCTAGTAGTTGCCTATGTCCACCGGGAACAATAATATGTCGGTGTGGGCATGTGGCCACCTTAAAGCTTATATCAAGGAAGGTTATTAAACCTACTTCGTTGGAGATAGAATCCAACCCACGCAGCCGCAGCGCTAAATTGAGGATAGCTGAATGCCTGAGGTAAACAAGGAATACCTATAGTAAAAAGGAGGTAAAAATGGCAAAGAAAATTGTTTCCGCTATTGATGTGGGCACGACTAAGATAGCCACCATCGTAGCTAATGTAAGATCACAAGACGACATTGAAGTTTTGGGAGTGGGAGTTGTGCCTAGTCATGGCCTGCACAAAGGCATTGTAGTCAACATGGAGGAGGCTAAAGCATCCATTACTGAGTCAGTAAGGGATGCCCAGAGGATTAGTGGTATGAGGATAGACTCTGTTAATGTCGGGGTTACTGGCAGGCATATAACTAGTCTTAATAATCGAGGAGTAGTATCTATCCCGCGTGATGACCGATTAGTTCGTCCTCAGGATCTCAAAAGAGTATTGTCTGCGGCCCGTAGTGTCTCTGTTCCTGAAGGGAAGAGACTGCTTCACGCTATTCCTCGCTATTACACCTTGAATGGCGAAGAAAGAGTAAAAAAGCCAGTGGGTATGCATGGCACCAGATTAGATGTGGAAACTCACATTATTACGGCATCAGTGTCTTCAGTGCAAAATCTAGTTAAATGTGTTCACAGTATCGGTGTTGAGGTTGAAGATTTGATTTTGGAACCCCTGGCTGCCGGCGAGGCAGTATTAACCCAACAGGAGAGAGAAAGTGGTGTTATCATGGCTGACATTGGTGGTGGCACTACAGATATAGCCGTCTTCAGGGATGGTAGTATCTACCATACCGCGATTATCCCGGTAGCTGGTTACCAAGTGACCAGCGATATCGCTATCGGTCTAGGTTTGCCCTTCAATATAGCGGAAAAAATGAAAAAGGGATACGGGAATGTAACGCCAGGACTGGATACTAGCAAGGCAGACGAAGTAGGCATAGAGAATGGTCATAGCGCCTCTTATCGTGACCTTTGCGACATTGTCCGCTCTCGAATGGAGGAGTTGTTTGAGCTCATACTTCTGGAAATGCCTACCACTGATTATCAAACTTTGGCGCCCTGTGGCTTAGTGCTTACTGGTGGCACAGCCAACCTGACGGGGCTTGCTGAGCTGGGGAAATCAGTATTGCGATTTCAAGTGCGGAAAGGTCAGCCTTTGGGTGTCGGCATTTACGGCATTACCGATATTCTCTATGACGCGGCTTATGCCACTACTACTGGACTGATTCTCTGGCAAGCGAGAAACAAGGAAAGGTCGGCCTGGCAAGTAAAAAGAGGTGGCATTTTGGGCAGTTTTGTTAGCTTGTTTAGGAGGCTGTTTCGTGCCTAAAGGATGGACAGGCGCAATAATCTTTTCTTAGAAAGGAGGTTCAAATGGCAAAAACGATTTTCGCTCCAACACCGGCAAGAATTAAGGCTATAGGCCTTGGCGGAGGTGGTTGTAATGCTATCAGCCGCATGGTTCGCGAGGGGCTAAGGGGTGTTGATTTCGTAGCGATGAATACAGATGCCCAAGCTCTGGCATTGGCTGAGGCGCCCATTCGTATCCAATTGGGTGAGAAGTTGACTAGAGGCTTAGGCGTAGGTGGCGACCATAAATTAGGGCTCAAGGCAAGTGAGGAAAGCCGCCAGATAATTGAGGAAATTGTCGGGGGAGTTGATATGGTGTTTATCAGTTGTGGTATGGGTGGTGGCACAGGCACTGGCGGCATTTCCGTTGTGGCTCAAGCAGCCAAGGAAGCCGGTGCTCTCACTATCGGCGTGGTGACCAAGCCCTTTTCTTTTGAAGGAGGGCATCGAATGGAAGTAGCTGAAGAAGGCATACTTACGCTAAGTGATAAGGTAGATACGCTAATTATTATACCTAATGACCGCCTCTTGCAGCTCTGCGATGCTAAGACAAGCGTTGATAGCGCTTTCAAGTTGGCTGACGATGCTCTTGTTCATGGAGTGCAGGCTATCTCTGAGGTTGTCACCGTTCCCGGGTTAATTAACCTGGACTTCGCTGATATTAAATCAGTGATGAAAGATGCTGGTCCGGCATGGATGTCTGTCGGGAAAGGCAGCGGGCAAAATCGAGCCGCTGAAGCTGCTAAGGCTGCCCTGGCTAGCCCATTGCTCGATGTCTCCGTAAGCGGAGCTAAAGGAGTGCTGTTCAATATTACTGGTGGCTCAAGCCTTACCCTCTTTGAGTGTAATGAGGCAGCTCAAGTCATTAGTCAAGCAGTTGATCCTAGAGCCAACATCATCTTTGGGGTAGTCTTTGATCCTAAGATGGACAACGAAGTTAAGATCACTGTTATCGCCACCGGCTTCACTTCTCAGTATGGTAAGGGGGCACCTAATTTGGAGGAACTTCGCCGCTTAGTAAAAACTGGTGAAACCCTTGATGTCCCTTCTTTCCTGCGCCGCGGTCAGCACTACCCCTCTCCTCAGCTAGTAAGCACTATTAGGGGTAAGACAGAACTCACCCCACAGCCGTCCAAAATTTCCTGGCAGTAAACCCTAAACCTAAGTTAAGGAAAAGGCGGTGTAATTACAACTCACCGCCTTTTTCCTTGTTGCTTTTTACTACATATAGTGATAAAATTTTATTACAATACAATTTTTAGGGGGGGGTATGAACTGTCCTTACTGTGGTGGAACGGGGTCGAGAGTGATAGATTCTCGGCCTTTAGATGGAGGGGTGAGGCGACGAAGGAAGTGTCTTTCTTGTGGTGCTCGCTTCACCACTTACGAGCGCGTACAATCTCGTAATATCTTCGTGGTTAAGAAAGATGGTCGGCGTGAGGAATTCAGTCGAAATAAACTCTCCTCCGGAATCCGTAAAGCTTGTGAGAAACGCCCTCTACCCGTAGGCGCCATTGATAAGCTCATAGACAACATTGAAGCTGAACTCTATGGCTTAGGCAAGGCTGAAATTTCTAGCTCCATTATTGGCGATTTGGTTATGCAAGGATTGAAGGAGTTAGACCATATAGCCTATATTCGCTTTGCTAGCGTTTACCGTGAATTTGCTGATATTGGCGTTCTGAAGGTGGCAGTGGATAACCTAGCGGAGGGAGAAACTTTGGCGCCACCAGCAAATCAGTTGACGTTATTGCCTTCTGAAGCGGTGAGTTCCCTAATTGGCCGTAGGAGCTAAAAAGTGTCTAAATCCGCCAGAAAAACAAACCAGGTTAAATTCATTAGCCGAGATAAAGTAGCTCGAGCTGTTTTTGCTGCTGCTGAATCTATGGGTATCGGCGATAGAAAAATGTTAGAGGAACTTTCTAGTCAGATAATCCAGAGGTTGGAACCTGCTCGCCCCTTGCCGGGCATGGAGAAGTTCGTCTCAGCGAGACCTCAGCATCCTGTAACTTCCTCCCAAATTGAGGTAGCAGTAGAGGAAGCTCTAGCTGAAAAGGAGACTTTATCCCAAATAGGGATTGAGCTTAGCCAGAATGCCTTAAGAGTCCTGGAGAGGAGATATTTGAAGAAGGATGGCGAAGGTAAGGTCGTTGAGACTCCACAAGAGCTGTTTCGCCGTGTAGCCAAGCACATTGCCTCAGCCGAACTTCTTTACCACTCAGAAGCTGATGTCTCCTCTCTAGAAGAGGCATTTTATCAGCTAATGGCAAATCTAGAATTTCTACCTAATTCCCCTACATTGATGAATGCTGGTCGCGAATTGGGACAACTGTCAGCCTGTTTTGTTATCCCCGTCGATGATTCTATGGAATCCATTTTCGAAGCTGTGAGATATACTGCTTTAATTCATAAAAGCGGTGGGGGCACTGGGTTTTCCTTTTCCCGACTCAGGCCAGAGAAAGACAGAGTTGGCTCTACCGGCGGTATTGCTAGTGGACCTGTTTCTTTTATGCGAGTTTTTGATATAGCCACTGATGTGGTAAAGCAAGGCGGTATGCGCCGCGGGGCTAACATGGCAATACTAGCCATTGACCATCCTGACATCCTAAAGTTTATTGCCGCTAAAGATGACCCTGAGGTCTTGACCAATTTTAACCTCTCCGTAGCTGTAACTGATAGCTTTATGGAAGCGGTGGAGAAAGGGGCTGACTACAACTTGGTAAACCCGCGAACAGGGGAGGTAACTGGTAAGCTTAATGCCAGGGATGTGTTCGACAAAATAGTTGATATGGCTTGGCGCACCGGTGACCCGGGCATCGTATTCATGGACGAAATAAACAGGCGTAACCCTACACCTAAATTGGGTAAAATAGAAAGCACCAATCCTTGCGGTGAGCAGCCTTTGCTTCCCTTCGAGTCTTGTAACTTAGGCTCGATAAATCTATCTAAAATGGTGGTTTGTCAGAATAACCACTTCGAGATTGACTATGCTAAGCTAGCTCAGGCGGTTAAGCTAGCAGTCCACTTCCTTGATAATGTTATCGATGTCAACCAGTTTCCCTTGCCCGAGATTGCTGAGAGGACGAAGGCCACCAGAAAAATAGGTTTGGGGGTGATGGGTTTTGCCGATATGCTGCTCCAGCTTGGTATTCCTTATGACAGTGAGCAAGCGCTTAACATAGCTGAGGAGATCATGCATTTCATATCTGAGGAGGCAAATAAAGCTTCAATAGAGCTAGCTGAAGCGAGAGGTTTTTTCCCCGCCTTTAAGGGAAGCATCTATGATTTGCCTGGTGGCCCTCAGTTTCGCAATGCCTCTCGAACTACTATTGCTCCTACCGGCAGCTTGAGTATAATTGCTAATTGTTCCAGTGGCATTGAACCAATCTTTGCCTTAAGCTATGTGCGCCATATCCTCGAGGGTGAGGAATTCATAGAGGTAAACCCCTACTTTGAGCAGGCGGCTAGAAGGGGGGATTTCTATTCATCCGAGTTGATGAAACAGCTAGCCGAGGGGAAAAGATTGAGGGATATAGAGAGCGTTCCTGAAGAAATAAAGAAACTCTTTGTCTCTGCCTATGACACATCCCCGGAGTGGCATGTTAGGATGCAGGCAGCCTTTCAGAAGTTTACCGATAGCGCTGTCTCCAAGACGGTCAACTTCCCCTATGAAGCAATGCCTGAAGATATAGCCAAAGTATATATGCTGGCTTACCATGAGGGCTTAAAAGGAATAACTGTTTATCGCGATAGGAGCCGGGAAAGCCAGGTTCTCACTATGGGTAAAGGGAAGGAAAAGGCTGAAGGTGAACTAGTTCCCAGGAAAAGACCTAAAGTTACCAAGGGAATAACTGAGAGGGTAAGCACTGGATGTGGTTATATTTATGTAACGGTGAATTTTGATGACCAAGGTATATCCGAGGTTTTCTCTATCTTAGGGAAAGCAGGAGGCTGTGCTGCAGCCCAACTCGAGGCTATTAGCCGCCTTATTTCCTTAGCTTTAAGGTCAGGAGTAGGTCTGGATTCTATTGTAAGACATTTGCGCAGTATTCGTTGTCCTTCCATTGCTTGGGAGCAAGGCCGTGCTGTTATGTCCTGTGCTGATGCTATTGCTAGTGTGCTGCAAAAATATGCCAAAGAAGAGGATGCGAACAATTCTAAGATAGCTGAAGTGGTCAAGAGCTGGGCGGGGCAGTGTCCTGAGTGTGGTGGTAAGTTGATTTACCAGGAAGGTTGTAATATTTGTCCTAATTGCGGTTTCACCAAATGCGAGTAGGCTGCGGGGAAAATGAGGAGCTCTAAGGGTAGTCATTATTTAGCGCTAAAACAGATAGCTAAAGTCTCTAATTCAGCTTTTAGTTTGAGAAAGATTTGTAATTCTATCGCTAAAACCACTGCCAAGGCAATGGGAGCAAATGGTTGTCGTGTTTCTCTCCTTGATCCCCAAAAGGAATACTTACTTACTGTAGGCACTCATGGGCTCAGCGATCTCTATCTTAGAAAAGCTCCGCTTGATGCTCGCAAGAGTCTTCCCGAAGTTCTCGATGGCAAAGTGGTGTTTATTCCCGATGCCACCAAAGATGAACGAGTTCAGCATCCTAAGATAGCAGAAACACAAAGAGTATGTTCTATACTCGGAGCTCCTATACTTGAGAGAGAGGAAGCTATCGGTGAAATCAGAGTGTATACTCGTGAACCTCATCAGTTCTCGGAGGCTGATAAAAGCTTCCTTACAAGTGTTGCCAACATAAGCGCTGTTATTTTGGAGAGAGCAGAGCTTCAGCAATTGCTGCAAAAAGGATACAAGGCAAGTGAGAAGCAAGCGAAGTTAGCTCAGACACCTCGATTGCCCACCACATCGCTGAGACCAACAGAGTTCGTTCATCCTAGCGAAGAAGAATTTGCCAAACTTTTAGATTTCTACCGTATTGAATGGCTTTATGAGCCTCGCTCCTTCCCTCTTCGCTGGAAGGGTGGTGAGATAGCTGAAATGTTCACCCCTGATTTCTATTTACCCGAGCTAGACCTTTATCTTGAGCTCACTACGTTAAAGCAAAACCTGATAACGGAAAAGAACCGCAAGCTACGTCAGCTCAGGGAACTCTACCCGGAAATCAAAATTAAGCTTCTTAGCAAGGACGATTTTCATAAGCTGCTAGCCAAGTATGGTTATGGTCCCTTAGGTGAAGCCAAGATAGAGGGAGTCAGCCGAATTCTCTATAGTCATAGTCAAATCCAGCGGAGGATACGAACTTTAGCTAAGCGCATATCACATGATTACGCTGGTCAGCGGCTGGTCATGGTCGGTATTTTAAAGGGAGTCGTTTGCTTCATGACTGACCTGATGCAACACCTTTCTCTGCCGGTCACGGTCGATTTTATGGCCATCTCGTACTATGGTGGTGATGATGGCCAGGTGGTCAAAATAACGAAAGACCTTGATAGCAGCATAACTGGGCAACACGTATTAATGATTGAGGATATTGTAGATACAGGCATGACGCTAAATTATGTTCTTGGCCACCTTTTAGCTCACAACCCAGCCAGTCTTCGTGTTTGCACGTTACTCGATAAGGGAGCGCGCCGATTGACAAATGTCCCTCTCGCCTACATAGGCTTTGAAATCCCTGATGAGTTTGTAGTTGGCTATGGTTTGGATTACAAGGGTGAATATCGTAATTTGCCCTTTATTGGTATCCTCCGCTCTGAGTTAATTAAAGAGGATAAATTATAGCACCCTAAATTTTAGCCGCCATGATTTTCCCTTCTCAAGTGCATAACGATGCCGACGAGCGGGAATTTCACAGTTAATATTTAACGAGAAGGGAATTGTAGAAGCGGTGGAAATTCTGCGGGCGAAAATGAAAAATGTCCCAAGTAACCTCACCCTTCCCTAGCTTCCGGTACCTCCCACCTTCCCACTTCCACCTACCTTGCGCTTGGCTTTCTAGTTCCTTACGCTTTTCAGCTTCCGCTTCCCAGTGTTTGGCCCCTCTGTCCACCAAGTTTCAGCTTGATTACTCGGGACACTTTTAAATTTAACATACCCGTGAAAATTTGTCAAGTCCGTGTGCTGGCTGACCACATAGGTAACACTGGACTACGGACCTTAGCAAGTTCCCTTTCAATATACTCCACAGGGGCAAGATAGCCAAGTGATTGGTGTGGACGATTGA
>Ga0114922_10005397_pt1 | contig 11801 bp, 10 predicted proteins | sample AartaG_FD_100975 | JGI IMG/M metagenome (GOLD analysis project Ga0114922, IMG submission 100975) | Deep subsurface microbial communities from Aarhus Bay to uncover new lineages of life (NeLLi) - Aarhus_00045 metaG | ecosystem: Environmental > Aquatic > Marine > Oceanic > Sediment | place...
ACCGATCCTGCCTTCCCCTGCCTTTGGTGCGGCCGATCCATATCCAATTCGCTGCCCTATAGCAGGTCCCTGTAAAGCGGCTGGTATCCACAAAGCTTTCCAGAACAAGAGGCCGATGACCATCTGCTCGCCTGAAGACATGGCCGCCAGCCATTCCAGAGCATCAAAGTACTTGATCGTCTTTACCCTTATTTAGTACCTATCTATCAAAATCGCATCATATTTGCGAAGGATTTATCTAACAGAATATTTTCGCCACCAAGACTCCAAGACACGAAGTTAAATTATAATAAACAGTTCTTCTTTGTGTCTTGGTGGCTTTGTGGCTATTCTTTCCGGTTTATCCGGGTTAGGTGTAGATCGAACGCCCAAGTTTCTTTAGAAGCCCTGCCCAGCATTTTTTCTAAGTGTTTTATCTTAGCATTCTCGAATCCTCTCAAGACATTTTCTGCCCTCATTTCGTGTCTTGCAATTTTTCCTTTTCTCGGAGCGGCGAAGAAACTTTCCAGTCCAACCAATAGAATCAAAAAGATCCTTTCTTAAGAGGAGGAAAAATGAACTCGATCTATGAAAAAAGGCCATGGCTGAAAATTTATCCGCATTAGACGCGAAATGTTGTGAGGAACGGGGCAGCCCCGGCCGCCAGCCCGGTGCCCAGTGCAAAACATATCACGTATATGCGTCGAGTATTAATGCCCATCAGAGTAGCTGCGTCTCTCTGTCCTGAGCCGTGGCAAGCAGGGCCTTTCCTGTGTAAGCTTTGCTTAGGAAGCCCAAAGTAAATCGATGTCTACAAGGAAAAAACAGGGTTTTGACGCTCCCTTTCAAGGCCAGAAAGGGCAGGGAAAAAAAGGGGCTGTAGGTACCATACACCTCTGGCGCAGGGTATGGACTTTGCTGCTTAAGAGGGCAGCCCAAAGGAGGAGCAATTCATGTATCGGCCAGTAGAAGGATCGGGATGTTTGGCAAGGGAGAGTTTATCGACTGTAAAGCGAAAGCCAAGCCATCCTACCTGTCATGGATAACCTTTACCGAGGCTTGCCGTACATCTGCTTCAATTCCACCTTCGCTATCTTCCCCGAGGCAAGCCTGGGTAGTTCCTCCATGAACTCCACGGATTTTGGCTTCTTGTAGCTTGCGATGTTCTCTTTACAGTGCTCGATCACCTCTTCTTGAGTCATCTCTTCGCCTGGCTGAAGCACGACGATTGCCTTGGCAGCTTCGCCCCACTTCTTATCCGGTACACCTATGACCGCCGCCTCTTTGATCTTTGGGTGGATGTAGAGGACTTGCTCCACCTCAGCGGGGTATATATTTTCACCGCCACTTATGATCATATCCTTAATCCTGCTCACGATGTACATGTAACCTTCCTCGTCGAGCCTTACCAGATCGCCGGAATGATACCAGCCCTTTTCGTCAAAGGTCGGGCCCGCTTCTGGGGGTTTATTCCAGTATTCCCGCATCACCTGAGTGCCTTTCTGCACCAGTTCGCCTATGCCCCCGGGGGGGACTTCGTTGCCCTGTTCATCTACGACCATTGCCTCAACACCATAGAAGGGCTTGCCAACAGAGCCAATCTTGCTGATCGCGAACTTGTCTTCAAGGAAGGAAGTCGTTGAAATTCCCTCGGTGAATCCGTAGGCCTGAATGAATTCAACAGCTGGCCAGGTTTCCTTTATCTTACGGATAGTGGGCATGGGAAACGGCTCAGCGCCTGTCCAGATTTTGCGCAGGGAACTCATGTCATGTCGACCTACATTGGGATGCTCCACCAACCTCACAACCATAGATGATACGGCAAAGAGAAGAGTGACCTTCTCTCTTTCTATGTCCTCAAAGATCTTGGTCTCATCGAAACGTCGGTGTAGGATCGCCTTGCCGCCCACATAATACATGTGGAAGCTAAAGTTATGGAAGCCAGCAACATGAAAAAGGGGGCAACAGACAAGGCTTATGTCCTTCTGCGTTACCTGGAAGCCAATAGCTGAATTTGCAGCATGCCACAGGTGGCCAGCGTGGGTATGGATAGCCCCCTTTGGCCGCCCGGTAGTGCCCGAGGTATAAATGATTGCCACATCGTCATCCAGGCCTACCTCCCATTCCAGCTCTGGTTCGCTTGCCGGGTATGCCTCAAGGAGCTCATCGTAGCTCTTCATGTTGCCTGGTGTGCCCTGACCAATGCAAATATAGTTGTTTACTCCGCCCAGCTTCTCCCGGATTGAATTCACTACAGGAACGTAGTCGTCCTGCACGAGGAAGGCTACTGACTGGGAATTGGTGCAGATGTACTCTATTTCCCTTGGTGCTAGACGCCAGTTGACAGGGACTAAGACTCCTCCAATCTTGGCCAGGGCAAAGTAGGCTTCCATGAACTCATTGCAGTTCTGCGAGAGTAGGAGGACATGGTTTCCCTTCTCTATTCCGATATCCAGGAACGCGTTGGCCAGGCGGTTGGCTCTATTGTTTAAATTTCTGTAAGTTAGGCGCTTCCCTTCTAAGACCACTGCCTCGGAGTCGCCTATTTGTTTGGCCTTCTGTGTTAGAATGTATCCTACGTTCACTTGCGCCTCCCTGCTACACAGTTCTATTTGCTGGCCTTGCCTACCCTCGAGTCATTAATATGTGTGCTTCAATTTCTTTAACACGTTTTTGTAGTCTTCGATCACTCCCTATTTGGCTTTTCATTCTTTCTATGCCGCTACTTGCCGGGCCGTACTTATTCATTTTGAGTTCCTGACCAATCTCCGGGGCCCTTTGATGGGGGAAGGGAGGCCCTAGCCCAGTACATTATCCGCAATACCTTCTGTGTTGAGAAGCTGACCCTGTTAAATAGGTGTCCTCCGGACAATTTAACAGGGTAAACATATATCAATGAGACCGGCACAGTTATCTACCGCTCGAAGCCTGTACTGAACTTGATTCAGTGATGAGCCATGGTAATGATAACAAGAAGAATTTTGAGGTATACACAGCCGAGGAGTTTATAGCAGCCCACAGCATATCCCTGAGAAATCATTTCAGATGGTACGTTACTATGGATGCTATTCAAATAAATCACAAGGGATACGTAACAAGCAGGGGGCCGGTGTAAGGATCCATGAAATCTCCCTCCGTGGGAAGGGTTGCCGGTAGCCCACCGGCAATACGCCTACCTATATACGCATAGGCCGGATTGGGTGTACAGGTTCCTGACTCTGTTTTCTTGCCATATACTCCACTGGCAACACCACAAGCAAAGGCTGACTCGGCTACAGAAATCATGTCTGCCAATTTCATATCTAGGAAAATGCTTATGTTGTCTGCCTTGTAGAAACTACTTTTCACGCTATTCCGTCCTTAATGTTAGCCAATTATGGGGTGGCTCACACTCTCGCAGCTTTCCGCATTCTCCTTTTATGGAGGGCCTCAATCAACGTACCATGAAGTCCCTCAGGCAAAAATATAATCATAACAACGATTATGACCCCATAAGCAACCCAGGCCCAGCCCATAAGTACGGTTCCATAGGCTATCCTAATATATTCTTGTAGCCCGGTCATTAATATAGCCCCAACCATCGGTCCCCACAAGGTGAGCATGCCTCCTAGTATACCCATAAAGACAATTACTAAGGAAGCGCCTATGCTAACCATAGTGATCGGGTTTAAATACATTATGTATTGGCCATAAACTATTCCACCCATGCCGGTTACAAGAGCGCTGATGACGGCTACACCTGTTTTGTATCTAACGACGTTTATACCAATAGATGAAGCTGCCACCTCATCCTCGCCGATAGCTGCCAGGGCTTTTTGTGCCTTACTTTGGTCAATTTTCCTCCAAATGTATAGACTAAGCAATAAGAGTGCCAAGGCCGCAAAGTAGAAAGGAACCTTGCTCTCGAATTGAAAATATAAAGGTGCTGTTCCTAAAGGCTTAACACTAAGACCTAGTCGTCCCCCAGTAATGTGCCGAAAAGCAATTATGACGAGGGCAACCAATTCTGTTATTACTAGAGTAGTGACGGCGAAGTAATGACCAATAAGACCAAACCTAAAACAGGCATAGCCAATAACCCCAGCAGCAATGGCAACGCCCAAAAGTCCTAACCACATTCCCATCCATGGAGACAAGTGATAGAAATTAAACAGAAGAACACTAGTGTATGCTGCGATACCCATCCAGGCGCCGTGGCAAAGTGATATCATCCCAAAACGGGCCATATACGACCATGCCGTCGTTACAGCCGCCCAGATAAAGATAAGAATCATAACATGGGTATAATATAGTGACAGTGGAGCGAAGGGAAAAATGATTGCCAAAAGGAGTATAAAGAGAAGTGCCCCTGTTGGGAGGTTAGCTAATCGCTTCATGTCCTTACCCTGTCCTTTCCCTGACTCCTAAAAGTCCTTGAGGCCGGAACACTATAACAACTAAAAATATTAAGTAGACGGCAATTGGCCCACCCTCTGGGATGGTTAAAAACGAAACAACCATCGTTACTACCCCAATAATGAAGGCAGCCAAGAAACCACCAGCCAGATTACCCATTCCACCTAATATCACAATAACGAAAGCCATAACGGTAAAAGGCCCGCCGAAATGTGGATGGACGGGATAGATAGGAACAAAAAAAGCAGCCACAACACCAGCTAAAGCCCCAACTAAAGCAAGGGTGATTACATATACTATTCTTGGGTTCATTCCAGTAAGGCTTGCCATTTCTTTATCTTGGGCAGTGGCTCGAATAGCCAGTCCGGTATATGTTTTGTTCAGAAATAGGTAAAGTAATCCGACAACTATCAAACAACCCACAAAAGCTATTAGGTTGGAGGTTCTGATATAAATCTCACCAATGGTCAAAACAGGAAGACTAATCGGAACCCCTTTATAGGTTGCCCCCCAAATACCCATTGCACTGTTTTCCAAGATTGTCATTATAGAAGCTAGAGCCAGAAACTGATTTATCATCGGGGCTTTCAACAGAGGTTGAACCACCGCTAACTGAACTACAACATTAAGAATTATTATTGCCGCGACTGCAATCAAGCAAGAAACAATAAGCGGGATATGCCACAACACGGTTGCACTATAGATGATGTAGAGCCCAAGCATTACGCATTGGCCATAAAAAAAGTGGATAACCTGAACTACTCCAAAGCATAGATTCAATCCGTAAGCCAATAAAGCAAGACTTCCCCCGAACAATATGCCGCTTACAATTGCGTTCAATAAAACCACTACTTCCCTCCCTTCAAGTCAGAAGGATGCTCATGTTTTTAACAGTTACAAGACTAGATTCCCAAATAAGCCTTCTTGATGTGAGGGCTTTGGATAAAGTCTTCTTTGGTACCGTGGAACTGCAATCTTCCTGACTCCATTAAATAAGCATGATCAGCTAGCTCAAGGGCTTTCTTCACATTTTGTTCTACCATTAAAATAGAATAGCCTTGGGACTTAATTGCTTTCACAAGTTCAAAGAGATCGGTAACGATTTTAGGAGCCAATCCCGAGGAAACTTCGTCTAACATCACCAGTTTAGGCCGAGACATAAGAGTGCGGGCGATGGCCAGCATCTGCCGCTCACCGCCACTCAAGGAGCCTGCTATCTGATTTTGGCGTTCTTTGAGAATAGGGAAACTCGAGAAAATTTCATCCAAAGATTGCTTAAATTTTCTCCGACTCCTCTTTGTATATGACCCCGCCTTCAGGTTGTCGTAAATGGTGAGCCCGGGGAAGAGTCGCCCCCCCTCTGGAACCATAGCGATTCCCATGTCAACAATTTCATAGGGTTCTTTACCGTCTAACCGTTGACCATCAAAATATATTGCTCCTGAAGTAGGTTTTAATACCCCGGAAATTACCCTTAATAGAGTAGTTTTACCAGCTCCGTTTGGTCCCACAGTAACAACTGTCTCACCATCCGCCACCTCCTGCGAAATGTCGTGGAGAACCTTCAGTTCGCCATAGCTAGCACTGATTCCTTCAATCTTTAACATAGCTTACCAGTTTCCTATTCTGCGCCCAAATAGGCCTCAATTACCTGTTCATTTTTTGACACCGTCAACGGGTCCCCGTCAGCAATTACCTCCCCGTAATCCAAAACAACCACCCGTTCCACAAGGTTCATAAGTGGACCCATTATATGTTCCACCCAAACGATGGTTAGCCCCACTTTATCTCGTATTCTTTTTAACATTGAGGCTGCCTCTGAAATCTCCTCTACATTCAAGCCACTCATGAATTCATCCATTAACAAAAGCCTGGGTCGAGTTGCCCAGGCTCTGGCTAGTTCCAATCTACGCAAGCCAACCACACCTAACTCAACGGGCATAGTTGCTTCATCAACCTTGGCACCTGTATCATTTAGGCACCTCAACGCCTCTTGCCCTGCATCCACAGAACGGACTGCCTGACCACCGCCAAACAAAACCCCTGCCATTACATTCTCAACCACACTCATAGTTTTAAATGGTCTTGGGATTTGGAAGGTGCGGGCAATACCTAAGTGGCAAATCCTATCCGGAGTAAGCCCGGTGATGTCATGCCCCAGGAAAGTAATTTTCCCCGAAGTCGGCTTAAGAACACCAGTTAGAACATTGAAAAGAGTGGTCTTTCCCGAACCATTGGGACCGATCAACCCAACAAACTCTCCTTCATTTACCCTCAAGTCCACTTCTTTAAGGGCAGCTAGACCACCAAAATATTTACTTACAGAATGTACCTCAAGCATATACTTCCCCACTTCTCGGCTTAGATTTGAAGGAAAGGGGCAAAGCAAATTTACTCTGCCCCTTTCCCCACAGCCGGTTCAGCTATTTAGCAAAGACGTGGCCTCTAGGCAAAGGAAGCACGGGCTCAGAGGTTCTAACCGATTTAGGCCACACAATTTCCCATTTGCCACCCACATATTGAAAGACTGTAGTAAAGGACCGCAGGTTTTGCCCGGCATATTCGTGCTCTGGGGGTGCAAACTTAGCCCCATACCCCATGGGGGTCCCCCCATCAGGAATATCAATCTCCAGAGCAGCCTTCCTGATTGTGCCTGGAGTGACATCGCCATATTTCTCAATAGCCAGAGGCAAGACCTTTTCCAGCAGAATCCACAAGTTGCTAAAACCCATGCTGTAGTGAGTCCTCGGATCTTTCTCGCCGTAGAGATCCAGAAGCCCGCTTGAAAACATTTTGGCCGCTTTGGCCGCTTCGGGTGTAAGAGTTGCTGGGTCGATATACTGGATAGCGGGAGGGTCTACATTAAACACATAGTTGACCACATCTTTACCGACGGCTCCCCCGATAACTGGCATATCGGCATACCCAGCTCCATGTCCCAAAAGAGCCTTCCACTTCAGCCCTAGTTCTCTTGCCTGCTTGAAGAAGAGAACAATATCGGGGTAGTAACCAGTGTGGAATATGACATCAGCACCAGCCGCCTTGAGCTTCAAAATTATTGCGCTCATATCCATGATGTCATGAGCATATGCCTCGTTATAAACAACCGGCATCCCCACTTTCTTCATCTTTGCCACACAAGCTGCCCCCGTTGAAGTACCGTAAGGCCCATCTTCATATAAGACAGCCCCTTTTATCTCAGCGGGGCTGGCAGCGCCGAGTGCTTTACAGCTATCGGCTATTAAGCTTATTGTCTCCACAAACTGTCCACTGTGGACTTGAGGCTGGAAGCAATATTTCTGATGCCTGCCTCCAAGAATCTTCTGTGAAATTGCGCCGTTATTCCAAAATATGACTTTATATTTCTCGCATATGGGCGCAACGGGTGTGGCAATAGCACTGGAGTAAAAACCCGTAACAACATCCACGTTGTGCACAGTAATCATCCTCTCTGCTTCTCGTATTCCTACGTCAGGACTACTTTGATTATCAGCGTAAAATGGTATTATTTCCCATTCTCCTAAAACTCCGCCCTTCTCGTTGATCGAATCTATGAGCAGTTTCGAGGCCCGATACTCGGCTAACCCACCCGCCGGGGCGAGAGCACCGGTTATGGAGTAGAGAACCGCTATCCTGATCTGTTTCAGCACTTTCCCCTTAGCCTCAGCTGTCGCTGGCGCAAAAGCACCAGCCACCAGAGCGACAGCTAGACCCAGAGCCAAACCCCCGACCATTAGACTCTTTAACTTCTTCATCATTCCCTCCTTCTTTCATAGATTTTTAATTTTTGGTACCCCTATTATTTAATTTGTCTCCGCCAATATCACCTCCTTCCGGGTCTCCCCGCTTACTCTTCACAAATTTCCTGGCCTTTGTCACGGCTCTTGATGTAGAAGTGAGCTCTGGAATGGTGCAAGTCCTCAATTGACCCTTACTGAGAGAGCACTGGTACTTCCCTAGCTACTTTCGCCCGCCTTCTTTTTAGGAGCCTCCCCCGCCTTTTCCTCAGTACCTTTAACTACTGGCTTCGGCCGTTTGAAAAAAGCCTTAATGTTGTCGTAATAGTTTAGTTTTTCCAAAATCCACTAGGCTAATTTTAGTTCATAGTATGTCATCCCCCCAGGCTGTCAAGCGTTTTTTGAGATTTTTTGGAGATTTTCATGAGAATTGGGGAAAAAATAAATCAATTTGTGATATTCTACTGCAGAAGTTGTCTAAAAACTCGACCTTTTTAATGATCTGCAATTCCCTTTCTCGCTTTGGCTACCACCAGATCAGCCGGTAGCCCCAGTTTTTTCCTTCCATACCTTTCCTTGGGCTGGAAGAACACCCCGCTTCTTTAACCAGGATTATACGCTGCCTTCAATTCCCTTGTTAAATTAGGACGCAGATTTTCGCAGATGCCCGCAGATGATTGTTCTATTAGTTCTTTATCTAAAATTTTAATCTTGAAAATCTGCGTTCATCTGCGTCCAAAATGGGATTTCCTATACAATCAAGCTATCTAACTCACCCCCTTCGCCATAAATTTGGCATAGATTTTCTTGATGTTGTGCACTAAGGGATTGTAACAAAATAAATTAATGGGGGTATCCCTTTCGCTGGACTACCCACTAAATCTTATGTTCTGGGGTTTTCGTCCCCGAACCCCCTTTGCTATGTCTTGGTATCGGAGTGCATCAAGGGCAACTGCATTTTGGAGAAGGCGGTAAAAGAGCTTTCCCCTGTATCGTGATGTGCGACGGTTAAAGCGAAAGGTATACTCGTCGAGGTAATAGCCAAGATGTTCTTGACTGACAGCTCCCTGATGGGTACCGGTAAGCCACCGCTTAATGAGGGATGCCTCTCTGTGGCACAGTGGCAACAAGTTATCTCCTATGGTTGCTCTCTTGCGGACGATCCGGTGGGTGTACCCGGGCGGGATGACAAGCTTACGCTTCCCTTATTTGAACTTCCAATTATGGAAAAGAATGTCTTAGGGTGTTATTACGGTTCAGGTGATATGAGGATTGAGTTGAAGACCCTTCTTGAGCTTTTTAAAAATGGCCGGCTCAAAATAGATGAGCTGATCACCAGTCGATATAGCCTCGAGGAAATAAATACCGGTTTTAAGGATTTGGAATCAGGCAAAAATGCCAGAGGAGTAGGCATATACTAGAAATAACGGTTTGTTACTATTGTATTGACACTCAATTTTAGAGGCCGTATCCAATCAATATTTCGGTATTGAATTTTTTTCTTTACAGAAAATATTGAATACAATAAGGTACACGATATTGCATGCTGTTATATGGATCATGTTAGGGTTGCCATGAGAGAAAGTGAAAAACCCCTTCGAGAAATTATCCACAATAAGCTCGTAGAAGATATTGTTCAGGGAAGAATTAATGCCGGAGAGAAATTGTTAGAATCGGAATTAGCCAAGAGGTTTCATGTTAGCCGTACCCCTGTACGGGAGGTTCTAGTTGGGTTAGAAGAAAGGGGATATATTACCCTTACGAAAAACGTTGGTGCAGTCGTAATCAAGGTCTCTGCTAGGAAGATGCAAGAGATTTATGATGTGGTTGCCCAGTTAGAAGGTTATGCTACGAGAATAGCGTCAACAGATAAGATCGGGGAAAAAGATATTTCTTATCTCCAGACTCTTCAGAACCAAATGGAAGATTCAATAAATAAAAGAGAATATACCAGATATATACAAAAAAATACTGAGTTTCATGAATTCTTTATCAAGAAATGCGGAAATGAGACCTTACAACAGATTGTCTCGGATCTTCGAAAGAGGATTTACAGGCTTGTGACTGAGGGTTTGACTTTGCCAATGCATATTGATCAATATTTGGCCTCTCATAGAAAGATTATTGATGCAATCTCTGCAAGAGACCCTTTAAAAGCAGAAGAGTTGATGAAGGCCCATGTAGAAGATGCCAAGGATTTTTTATCAAGCGTGATGAAGGATTTGCCTAAATGACGACTTCAACGTGAGAAAGGAAATCCGAATGAAATTGACTTTCCTGCATAAATTGATTTCTCTGCATCCAAAATTTGCAGGCTGTTCCATGCGCGCGGATATCCAAATGCGCGTTGAGGTTAGAAAGCAGGCTTGAAAAATGCATTCTAAGAAATACTTCTCTAATCCTGTTCTCAATTCCTTTTCTCTGGAGCAGATCCAGGAATATCAGGAAGAAAGACTTACATCTCAACTCAAATATTGCTATGGGAAATCATTGTTCTATAAAACGAAATTCGATGAAGCAGGTGCGCAACCTGAGGATATCAGGACTTTGCAGGATTTGAGGGCCTTGCCTATATTTATAGACAAAGAGCAAGAGAGAAAAAATGCCACAGAATCTGTGGAAAAGGAAAACCACCCCTTTGGAAGCCATTTATGTGCACCGATTGATGAGGTTTACTTAACAGGAACCACATCTGGCACCACCGGAACCCCTACTTTTTCCTACACATTTACAAAAAGTGATGTTGAACTGATTGCACAAGGACTGGGACATCGTTTTGCCTTTAATGGTGTAAGAAAAGGGGACCGTGTTCTCTTTATTTTTGCCTTAGGGATCTATGCAACTACAATGTCTCTTTGGGGAATCCGAAGTATTGGGGCCCTACCTATAGATATCGATGCAAGGGCTGGTTCTGAAATGATGCTCAAATTTGCCGATTTGACAACTCCCAGGTATATGGCCACTACCGTATCACTTGCTGAATACCTGATCAGCAAGGCTCCCGGTACTATAGGCAAAGAGGTAAGTGAACTCAAACTAAAGGGGGTAATGTTAACCGGAGAGATAGGAGTCGGTATCCCGGAGGTAAAAAGGCGTCTTGAAACTGCTTATGGCTGTCCTGTCTATGACTATTGGGCTCCTGCTGGCCATTCCATAGCGATCACCTGTAAATCCGATGAATACGTGGGAATGCATGGTGTTTCTCCTGATTTGTGTACAAGCTTCGAGGATCTTGTTCATCCGGAAACCAAAGAGTCGGTCCCTATGGAAGATGGGGCGGTTGGAGAAATGGTTATCACATCGCTTAAACGTGAGGCTACCCCCCCTTGTTAAATATGCTACAGGTGATATTGTCCAGATCTTTACAAAACCCTGCTCCCACTGCGGTTTCCCGGGAAAACGAATCAAGGTGATAGGCCGCTCCGATGATATGCTTACCGTCAAGGGGGTTAATGTCTACCCATCTGCCATCAAGGAGGTTGTGGAGTCTTTTGTTCCAAAAGTTACAGGAGAGATGCGTATCCTCCTTGATGAACCTCCACCAAGGGTTGTTCCGCCATTAAGATTGAAACTGGAACACGGAGCCGGAACCCGTGAACCAGAACTTGAAGGCCTGGCAAAGCAAATAAGTCAGACCGCGCACGATCAGCTTAAGATCCGACCGAGTATCGAGTGGGTGGCACCGGGTGC
>Ga0114922_10005398_pt1 | contig 11800 bp, 11 predicted proteins | sample AartaG_FD_100975 | JGI IMG/M metagenome (GOLD analysis project Ga0114922, IMG submission 100975) | Deep subsurface microbial communities from Aarhus Bay to uncover new lineages of life (NeLLi) - Aarhus_00045 metaG | ecosystem: Environmental > Aquatic > Marine > Oceanic > Sediment | place...
CGTCTGTTGCCGCCGTCCACGCTGCCGGATCATCAAAATTTTCCATGATCTGGTCAGCGTCCGCGACCGATAGGATCGAGTTTGCTAACGTCAAACCTGTTCCGTCTTCTACTACAAATGTTGCTGCCATTAGTTCGATCCTTTCGGTTCTGTTCTATTTAGTTAGTCGATGAGTAAATCATTTAGATCGGATAGTTGATCCCCCGCCGGGGCAGAGACCACAACTGCTTTGATCGGCGCTGGCTGATTAATCATTTTTCTTTTCAGTGTTGTCGGGACTTCTTTGTCCTTAACATCTTCCTTGCCTGGCACCGTGTCACTGCCGATTGGCTTCGGATCTGCCGGGTGTTCTCTGTCTGCTTGCGGTTCACCGCCGGACGTTTTCTTTGGCCGCAAGTCGCATGTATAACCGGGCCGGCCAATATAATATTTCAACTGCGTTTCGTTTATTGTAACTATCTTTCCGTCAGGCCTCTTTATTTGTACTGTAGGAATTCGCATTGCCACCTCCTGTATTTGGTTGCTGTTGTTTGTTTGTGCCGCCGACATACTCATTATAGGACTTAAGCAATTTGAGAATAATTATTTCAGTTTGTTCTTGCATACTACCTGAAAATGTGGTATACTTTATATATATGAAGCCTAAGCCTAAAAAATTCAAACATCAACGCCGGTCTTGCGTCTATTTACTATCTGTCCATCGAGGACGAGGCAAAAGAATCAAACGGTATGTCGGACAAACAGTTAACTTTAAGACTAGGTGGAATAGGCATTGCCTGCCCAGCAAGAAAATCCCGATATCATCAGCTATACAAAAATATGGCAAGGACAACGTAGATACAAAGATACTACACTCTGGCCTAACACAAAAAGAAGCAGACAAATTAGAGTATACTGAAATCAAAAAATATAAAACATTTATAGGCAACGGCCTAGGTTTGGGCTACAACCGTAACACAGGTGGTGGCGGGAATTCTGGGGTAACTCGATCAGCCAAAACTAAAGCCCGACATAGAAAAACTATTTCTAACTGGTCGGATGAAAAGAAAGCATCACATACAGCATACCTTAGACTATGCGCTGCAAAATACGATGCCAAATACAGAACCACAATAATCGACAAGATGCTATGTAAAAGGTTCGGGCGATTGCTTGTTACAGAATATAACGCAATTCGATCCAACCAATCGAGAGACTACTATATTTGTATCTGCGACTGTGGCACCACAAAAACTATCATGGGCGACCTACTGCGCAACAGATCAACCCGTAGCTGTGGTTGTTTAGTCGTCAGTATAGCAATCGCAAGAAACAAAGAACCCCGCAACAGAACAATTGCCAAAATGGTTGGCAAGACATTCAAGTATATTACAGTGCTTGAATATCTGCCCGGCCTGTCAAATAACGAGCACGGACACGATTGGTACTGCTGCCGATGCGTCTGCGGTACAAAGAAGAACATTAGAGGTACGGTCTTGCGATTGGGTCTCACAATAAGCTGCGGCTGTGTCGGCAAGACGGTTCGGGCAGCCACTATGATCGGCCAAAAATTTAACCAGCTTATCGTAAAAGAATACTTAGCCGACAAGTCTAAAACTTCTGGCCTAGAATACTACCGATGCCTTTGTGATTGCGGTGAACATAGTATTGTAAATGGCGTAAAATTACGATCTGGCCACACAAAAAGTTGCGGCTGTCTAAGACTAAATAGATTGGGTGACGTTGACGTCCTGTTAAAGCGATCAGAAACATGCCTAATCAAAGCCAAACTTAGAGTCAAAAAATACATTGCAGACGGCGCGCACAAATACGAAATAACCCGCGTTAAAAAGCTAGTAACAAAACTTGAAGCCCGTATCAAAAGACTAAAAACTAAACTAAAATAATTATTCTCAAATTGTCAAAGAAAAATAAAACGTGCAGGGGGACGAATCCCCTGCACGTTCGAGGAGTGATGGGCCTAAACTAAAGCCCACCTGGCGGCGATGCCTAATTAAATCTATATGGTCCGATATTATCTGTTATATCGCACCTGCCACTCTCATAGCAAGCTCAGGCCTTACGAGCTCGGCCCCATATAAAATATCGAACGACCAAGTCGTTTGATAGTGCTGCGGTGTAACCATCAGCCGCAACGTGATCCCGCTAATCGGGTCGGTCATGGTCATAACCTGACGGCCTTCGGTGTCAAGCTCCAGAACTCTCATGGCAAAGCCAAAAGCGTCTCTGTGGAATACCATGTTGACGGTGTGGGAATTCTTGACCGTGATAACCTCAGAGCCACTGACGGCGACCTGAAGCGCCGGGGCGATTGAAACCTGCGTGTCGTTGGAAGCGTGCAACGTGTAAGGCGCGTTTGATCCCGTGACAACGTAAGTCTGTGTGTCACCGGCTATTGTGAAAATGTCACCGGCTACAAGAGTGCCAGCGCCAGCGTCAAGAATCGAAATTGCTGTAACGCCCGCGGCCTCGGCCTCTCGGCAAGTCACGTCCGCGGGTGAAGCGGCAAAACAGGTTCCGACCGTATGCGTGGGCACATGGTCATCGGCAAACCAGTCGATACCAAACTTGCGACCAACCTCGCCGCTTATCTTGACGTCACTGGAACCGATTTTCTCAGCGTCACTGATTGCGCCAAGATCCAACATTGCGGCTTCGGCGTTAAAGTTCAGTACGCCTCTACGATCCTGACGCGGGCAAAGCTGCGCGTTGAGCACTTTCTTTGCGTTCGTCGCAGCGCTAACGCCGGACGTGTCGGTCGTGCCTGTACCAAACGGATCGAGTATCGCGCTCGCGGCACCGGCTGAAGGATTGCTAATGAAACCATAGACGCCTGTTCTGTCCGTGGTATACTTGCCCCAGATGTACTGATTCAGAGTATTGGCAAGACCCTTGATGGCCTCACTCATCTGCATAGGCAGAAAGTCTTCGCTGGCGTCAATCTCGGTTTTCTCCTTGTTGGTCAGACCGATAGGAAGGCTGTGACGCCACTGGTCAAGCGACAATGTGGCGCTGGTCGGCGTTACGTCGGTCGGCGCAACGAGCACGTTGCTCGGTGCCACTTCCTGATCGGCAACGGCCACGGGCAGCGGAATAACTATCTGCGTGCATTTCTTCACGGCTTCGTTGCTGAAGTCGCTGTTGACCAAACGCGGCATAATGACGCGCTCGCGAAGTGCCATAAGGCCCCTGTGAAGAACCTTGGGGATTAATACTGTATTTGTGTTAGCCATTTCTAATGCTCCTTTTGTTTATGCGCGAAATTTTTCTTTTCAATCACGCGAGACATCCCGTCTCGTTACGCCATCCCGGCGCTAGTGCCACTGCCAACCAGTCACGCCATCCCGGCGCTCGACGCTTAACACTATTCGTCGTTATCTGGATTTTTACCGTACAACTTATTTAACCATGTCGGCTTTTGGCCCGTTCGTTCAGTCAACCTGATCTATGACAGCCTTGCCACAACCAAGAAGAGCGCCGTACTTATCAATAGATTCTTGATCGTCGGAACGAATGTGCATTATTTTGCCCGCTCCGGCCTTCGGCTTGGCCCCTTTTGTTGGCGCAGTCTTTCCACTGCCAGTTGATCCGACTCCGTCAAAACACGGTGCATAAGTCGGATTTGCTTTCATTTCCAAAATCAATTCGTTGATCGTCATGTCTGCGTTTGTTGACGCGTCTCCGATTCTCGGCTTGCCGTCTTTGTTCAGAACTTGCGAATGCCATTTGCCGTCATCAGCTTTTATCATGTCTACCTGTTTCTCGACGTGCGGCATAAGTAGGACAGAGTCCCCACCGTTCGCGGCAATAGCCTCAACGATTCGCGACGTCACCAGTGCCGTTCTTAGCTGCGACTGTGACCCATCGAAACTGGTGGTCAGTGTGGCGACGGTTTCATTGTGCTTGGCAAGCAGTGCGTCGGTGCGTTCTTTCGACTTCGCATCGGCCTCGGCCACTGCAAGCTTGACGGCCTCTGCTATTTTCTTGTCGCCGTCCCATTCTGAAACCGTTTTCAGTTTTTCGATTGCGTCCTTGGCCGTTTGCGGGTCCAAGTCCGCAAACTTTTCATGATGCTCGGCCAGCGTCTTCTCTACGGTTCTGATTTCTTTCTCAAGAATTTTCTTTTCGCTCCGAAGTGACTCGGTCGCTGACTTTAGACCTGAGACGTCTTCTAGGCCCAGACCACCAACTTTGTCAACTTGCAAGACGAACTCCTCGCCAACTTTCTTGTACTCTTTTGCAACTACTTCGTCGACGCCCTCGAGCGTCGCTAACTTCGCCGGTAATGCCATTTCTGATTCTCCTCATAAAATTGTGAATTAGTTTCGTTTCTCAAACGTTATTCCTTTGTCACTCTCGAACGGCTTCGTGTGATCGAAGTCGCCAACTAATATTTCCATCGGTATGCCTTTTGGAAAGGCCCGACACGTTATAGGTTTTCTGCGCCAATGCTTGCAAGCCAAACACTGCGTCGAAATATCAATATACCCGCCGCCTGTCATGCCCGCGCCATACGCTGGAATCCATAATTCTTTCGTTGGTATTCTGGCCATCGTCCTACCTCGCTAATAGATCCTTAACCCACTTCGCACAATTAGGGAAAATCTCTCGCATGTCTTTATCAGTGACACGCTGGCCCATTTCTGACGCAAATATTTCAGAGAAAGTTTCTTGCGGCCCAGCTTTACCTGCCTGCAAACCGTACTGAACTTGAGGGTCATCCAACCACCTGTTGCCGAAAACCGGTTGCAAATTGTCGTGCTCCACAATAAACTTCCTGTCTAACTTGTAAGCCTTGACGAAGCCCTCTGTCTGGCTGTAGGTTCTGGCGTATGGGTCCGGCGTCGTGTTATCAAATGCGTGACCCATTTCATGGTTTAATGCCCCCTTAGTGTTTTTCTGCATGTACCAACGTTTGCCGTTGATAACTTTGGTATATTCTGAAACGGTTATGGAATTATCGGCCACGCTGTGACCGCCACCCGTGTCATTCCAAACTGAACCTTTTGGCCAACCCCTGACCGGCTGACCGATTAAGTCTGGCCTAATTTCCTCCATAGACCGGCCAAATTTCATTCTACAACCAGACTTAGAGACCGCCAATTTGACCTTCTCTGGAAAGGCTGCTAGAGTCTCTTTCATGGTCTTTTTGAAGCCCTCGGTTGTCAAACCTGTGAATGTAGAACCTAAAACCGTCTCGGTAGGCGCATCTTTCAACGGTGGCAGCCTTATTGGCTCCTGTTTGACCGTAGCGGCCTTCTTGACCCGCTCGGCGGCTGTGAGCCTCTTGGTGGCCGTTCGCCTGCCTAGGCTGATCTGTTCACGTTTAGCCAACTGCTTCAGCGTCAAAACCTTCATGTCCTTGTCTAAAAACCTGTCGATTCGCACTTTACCGGATCTGTAAAGATCGGCTCGCGCTTTGCCAAGTACCTGATTCTGAATTTTAGGTGGCTGCTTTCTCAACCATTGCTTGTATGTGATCTTATCTGGAACTGCGCCGTTCATGCTGGCCCGTGTTCCTGCTGGCGGTGCTTCAACTCCGAATTCTTGCCAGCTTGTAATCACCGGCACCATACTGGATCTGCAATTAAAATGTGCGGGTGGCACCGGGCCTTCACCCATCAGCCAAACCTTGCCATCGTAGTTTATGCAAATCATTGTGGTTCGCGTGTCTAACGTTGCCGACCACTGATATTTGCTAATCAACTTTTTGTTCGCTTTGAAAACTTTGTCGCGCGTTCTGTTAAGCACGCTCGACGCGGCAGTTCTTGCAATAGCCTGCGCCTGGTAGGCCTTGTTCCCTAAAACTTTCTGTACTCTTTTGCCAAGCTTCGGAATGCTTTCGCCTGATGCAATGCCTGGCTTCAAAGTCTTTACAATGACACGCTGGACAGACGCAGAAAAACTTGTCATCCACGTCGACATTTTGTGGCCTTCAAAAGACGTTGTATTAACCAGCGTCTTCAAGACTTCGGTACTCGGATGAACTAAAGAAATATCCAACGGAACCGTCCGTTCGATTGTGTTAATATTCCAGTTTGCTTCGTATTTGGAAAGATCCACAAGCCGCTTCGTAATTTTCTGCTCGGCTCTAATCATCCCGGCGGTTGAGATTTTATGCAGTGCCGCCAGCGTTCGTTTGAAATTCGCAATCTTTCTTAGACTGCCTGCCGTCCTTAGGTTCGGATTCTTGCTAAGCTCCGCCATGAGCTTTTTGTAAATATTCGGAAATACTTCGTGCTTGACGAATGCACTGACCTGCGCGGCGTCGCCTTTCGTTAGCTGTTGGAGAAATACGCTATGCCGAATGTACTTATCCTGCAACCTTTGATTTACTGAAATTACTGGTCGTGCCATATGCCACCAAGAAAAATTAAAGCAGTAGAGTTTACTTGCAACTGCTATGTCATCCTGCCATCTTTTATTCAACTCTTAATACAAACTTGTCTTCGAAGCTTAACGCGTGTTACTTCAATCTCCGTAACCTAGCCAGCGGTTTGTGTATCACTGCCTTCATTTTCTTATTCATCTTCGTCTACCGGATCTTCAACTGGGTCGTCATCGTCATCGTCTTCGTCTTCGTCTTCGTCTTCGATAACGTCACCATCTGGCATTAGATCCTTCATGAGAATTGCCTCGTCCGCCTGCTTCTCAGCGGCTGCGAGTCTGGCCTCTTCCTCCGGGTCCATGTCTTGCGAGTATACGCCGCGCCTCTGCTGTTCTCGTAAGTGGCGCTCGCGAGTAATCTCACCGGCTTCTCTGGTCTTCAATAGTAACTCTTTGTCGCTGCCACCCAAAATCGTAGCCTCGAAGTCACTGTAAATATCAATTGCCATTTCTTCGGACGGCTCAACACCGCGCCACTCGGCCGCAAGCTTGAGCGCGGCCACCATGCCACGTTCAGTAGCACCAACCCAGGTCTGTAGCTGACTGACCATTCGACTTTCGTCATTTCGGTTTTCTGTTGCCGTCGTCGGTATGTCTCTGACTGTTGGCTGATTTCCAAGAACTCTCATCTTCTCTTCAATGTCGCCAAGATCCCACTGACCAGCCTCGATTCCTTTGCCTGAAGGCTCTACGTATTTCAACTCCGCTTCCGTGGAATTTGTCAGAACAGCACGTCGCGGCCCTACCACAATCTTGCCTGACTTTACCTGCGCTGGTGAGAAACCTTTGCCAAACAACAAACCGAACCGAGAGAATTTCAAAATGTTTCGTTGGTCACTATAGCTCTGCCAGTGCGCTAAGTTTAGCCAAGCCAAATCCATCAGCGGGGCCTCGGCAGTCATGTATCCATCTTTGGACGCATAGATTGTGACCAACGGAATTTTGCCAAGTGTTGACGGGCCGTCTTCTACCTTCTGATAAGAGTCATTCTTTTCCGGGTCTAACTTCTGATGCCGTTCCCAATCGTCCTTGTTATAGACAGTCACATAATCAACTTCGCTGTCACCGTAGTCTCCATCAGCCTCGATCGACGTTTCCTGAATTCGAATCTGCGTCAAATCTTGCACGCTTGAGTTTTCGACTTTTTGTGTCTGCCAACCTATCAAATCAACCGGCGAAACACTTGTGAAAAAAACGCGAGCGCCTGCCGCTGTCTCTTCAGCGATTGTTGGCTTGCGTTTCTCTTCACTATCTGGCTGGTCTATCGTGACTTTGCTATGATCTACATAAATATGCGCGATTCCAAACTTGATAAGGTTTGCTAGGATCTCACGAATGAAGTCACTCATTGACGTGCCCATGCCGTCTACGTCGTCTTCGAGGTATTCCAAAGACGCGGGAAGATCCGTTATCTTAACGGGCACCGTGAACGGCCTGTTCTTCAACTTGTTCAGTGTGTCCTTATAGCCATTGTAAAGTATCGACCTACCAAGCCTGGCGTTGTACGCGTCGTCCTCTTCTGACGGCTCTTGTGGCAACCAAGTTGTGCCCGCGGCCCGCATCGCCTGTGTACCATCAAGCAAATCAAGAATCAGCGACCACGAACTAGACATTTGCTCATAGCCGATACAAGGCACCGCAACGGGTGATGTGTCCCCAGTCGTATTTGTATTTACTCTGCTGCTGTCTGACATTTTCTTCTCGTTTCAGTTGCTGTTAGTTTACCATTTCGACTACGCCTGGCTGCGTCATTTCGCAAAGCCATAAATCGAACCTCTCAAGGCTCGACCGTATTCCATCTAGCGTGACACCAAAGTTCACGCCGCTATCACTACCACAACCGCTAATCCCTGAAACGCCAACACCTACAACCTCGCCTCTGATGTTAACCAAAGCGCCACCTGAGTTTCCGGGGTTTTGTGTCGTATCAAATTGTAGCCTATTCCCTTTATGGCCTGCGGGATAAAATACATCAGTATCTACCAACGGATTGCTAACTATTCCAAAGCCTGCTGAAAACTTATAGCCATATGGCCCGCCTAACGTCAACAACAAATCGCCACGATTAAGATCGTAAGCCGCTGCAAGCTTAAGCGCTGTCACGTCAATATAATTTGGATCGTTGACGTCCAGCACTAAAACAGCCATGTCATCATTTGGGTCAACCCATACTTTGTCAACCCGCACTCTCCGGTCGCCCATAAATTCGACGGTTGCTGTTTTTGCTTGGCCTTTGAAGTTCTTTGCGCAATGCGCGGCTGTCACTATATAGCCCTGTTCGGCGTCAATCACCCAACCCGTACCAGAAGAATTTCGGCTCGGTCTTTGGATCGACGGCCACTCAATATGCACAACCGATTTCATCGTGCCGGCTATAACACCCGGCAAGGCTAATATTGTTTCCTGTTCCAGCCTGTCACGATTGCGCCGTGCGAACTTCGCCACTTCGATTATGTCGTCGGCCTGTGCAATGTCTTGGAACTTAGAGTCGATCATGTAACCGAACAAATCGTTCACGTCCTGCTGCGCCAGGGCAAAGTTTTCATCCGTGTCACGGCTGATAACTTCAAGGCTCGAGATAACATCGCCGATTGACATTAAACAATCGATGTCACGACTTAGTGACGTCTCGCGCAACTGCAAGAGTCGTTTGTTCAAAACAGAGTTTTCATACACGCCATTTGTGGCCAGGCACAAGAAAAATACAAATACCAAACACTGCAACGCGACGTCTTTTGTTCTCTGTTTCATGACTACCTCTAGCTCTCTGTCCATTTAACTTTTTTCGTTTATGATAAACAAGCTGGCCCTTTCGATTGGCGGAAAGTCCCACGTCCAAGCAGAATATTTATCATAGACTGCTTTTGTCCTGCTGTAAAAATCATCGTCAAGATTGTATAGCTCTTGGTCAAAACGTTTTCGATAATATGCTTCTCTTACGCTTCTTGGTATCTCGTCGTGCGACCTGTGATTCGACTTTTGGCAAATGTCTGTGAAAATCACATTCTCGGCCAACGGGTGCTGGGAGACTAGCTCAAACAATAGACGGTGACTTCCATGCCCATACTCACCAACCGGATTGTGTGTCATTATATAATCTGGCTCTAATTTATCTACGCATATCGAAATTATTTCGTTTATCTGGCCACAGACGTCACTAAGTGTCACGTTCGCCCTTCGTGTTGGCAACGCGTAAAAGTTATTATCGAAATCGGCACAATACTGCAACGTGATGTTCTCTTGCTTGCAAACTTCTTCCAATGCGCGTCTGCGGTTTGGTCCCTTACGTGCTCGATCTGAACACAATATAACCAAGTGTCGCTCGATGTTGGGATTCTGGAAGGCTGGAAATCCTGCGAGAATTTCATCGTCCGGGTGGCAAAAGATTCCTAAAACTTTTGGTTTCTTCATATCGCCGCCTCTAAGTCTCTTATCTTTTGCTGATATTCTTTATATCGTCGGGTGTTGTGCACCCTTCTTACCAAACAAGTGTGCGTTTTTACCGCTAACTTTGGCGAGAATCTCAGGATTCTTCATCGGATTATTACAACCAAAACCCGGCGACTGATCTCCCAACCTACCATACATCGGATTATTTTCGCCAACGCTTGCAGCCCGTTTCTTGGCTACAACGTCGGGCTTATTCGCCACTATACGCATTTTAGCTTTTGTTAATTCGCTGGGTGTTTCTGCGTCGCCACCGTGAGTCAAGTTGTAGCCATTTGGCGCGACTGAGCCGGAGTTGCGTATCTCTTCGATTTCGATTCTATTTGCTTCGTCTCGTGACTTGCAGGTGTGCAGGACTGATACTTTCCAGCCTTCGTGTTTCATCAGCGCCTTTTGTACAAGACTATTAAACTTGCCGGTAATGTGCTGCATCATACGACGCTTCAAGTTAGAAGTCTGGCCGATATAACATTTACCGCTTGACGGAAAATAGATTTGGTATATGTGTATCTCCTCCATAGTGTCACCAGTATCTCCTCATACAATCCTCTACTTGTTTCGCTATCAGCTTGTAGGTATTTGGGATAAGTTGCTCGCCGTCACACCAGTTATATGCTACTAGGCCATTATCTATAATCTCTTTATATGTTTCCGACGTCGGCCAACCAACAAACCGGCCCGCACCTCTTGGAACGAAAGAATGGTTAAGCTGTGATACGGCCCGCGTGAATTCGAGCGTGCGTTTTATTTCCTCTTCGCCTTCGTTCAATACACCCACTAGAAACCCACCGGAGTAGTGCATTTTTTCTCGCTCAAGATTGTCGATGGTGTGAACCACATCGTCAAAACAAAAGCCTTTGTCGATATACGCCAGCGTCTCGTCATTAGCAGACTCGAAGCCGCAACAAATCACCTTGCACCCTGTAACCTTCATCATTCTGATCGTGTCACGGTCTAAAGCGTTCACTCTCGATTGACAAATCCAATCAATGCCAAGTGGCTCAAGGCCTTTGCAGATTGATTCTAAGTATGTCTTGTTCGCCGTTAAATTATCCTCGCGAAAATGCACTGTCTTTGTTCCATACAGCCGTTGCATCATTCGGACCTCTTCGACGACTGCGTAGACGTCTCGCATTTTGTACGCCTGATTCCAAATCGACTTCGAAGAACAGAATTTACAAGAAAACGGGCAACCTCTCGATGCACAAACTATGTCAACCGGCGATTTACAAACCGACGGAAACTGCTCTCGCTTGTAGCTGTGAAGGTCTACAACGTTCCTCGCTGGGTACCTAATCTGGTTAACGTCAATGTCTGTTGCCGAGTGCCTAATAAATACGTGACCGGAATGTCTGAATTTTGGATCGAAACAAACACCGTCAATATTTGGCAGTTGTTTTTTCTGCTGGTAATTCAAAATGAACTGACGGAATGACTCTTCGGCCCAGCCACGAAAGACGTAATCGAAATAGTGTACATGCTTTTCAGGATTCGCCGATGCGTTTGGCCCCCCATATGCCGTTATTGTGTTTGGACAGGACTCGCGAATTGCAATGGCAATATTTTTGGCTTGGGTCCACTCTGTGAGCGTGCCGCCGAATCCTACTATGTCCGGCTTCTGCTGTTCGATGTACTCAACCAAGTCGGCTGTAGAAAGTTTGTGTATATTGTTGTCGATATACTGAACGTTGCAAATATCGCGTATCGCGGCCACGATATACAACATGCCCACGTTCAACATAGGCCTCGGGCGCATGTTTATATTCGGAAATCGGTGCGCCCTGTGTAGCTCGGCCATCGCTGCGTAATCCTGATTTGGATAAATCAGAATTACATTTGGCTTTTTGTCGTTCATGCCAACAACTCCTCAAAGTCGGTTGACTTTAATTCCTCTGCTTGCGTCGCCACGTCTGCATAGAAATTTACTCTGTCTCTTGCAATTTTGCAATACTCGGCTGAAACATCA
>Ga0114922_10005399_pt1 | contig 11799 bp, 4 predicted proteins | sample AartaG_FD_100975 | JGI IMG/M metagenome (GOLD analysis project Ga0114922, IMG submission 100975) | Deep subsurface microbial communities from Aarhus Bay to uncover new lineages of life (NeLLi) - Aarhus_00045 metaG | ecosystem: Environmental > Aquatic > Marine > Oceanic > Sediment | place: Aarhus...
ACATGTTAGCCTTCCAGAAATAGCAATACTGGACACCCAATACCAGGGTGCGCATGAACCCTTAGAGGTCACCAAAAGGAGTTTATCGGTGTATAAAGAGCTCATCGAAAACAGCAAAGGAGCACTCCTATGAAAGCCTATCAAGAGACTCTGAGCTTTTTAAACACCCTGAATCTGAAAGGAATAGCTACTAGTCTTGATGAAATGGTACACGATGCGGAAATAAGGAAAGTCTCCTACATTACCTTTCTCAACACCTTATTCGCGAGCGAGGTATCGTATCGAGTTAAACGTCGGGTGGAAAGAAACATGACAGGGGCTCATTTTCCCATCATCAAGAGAATATCGGATTTTGAGTTTGGCCGAGTTAAGGGAATAGGAAAATCAGAAGCAGTAAATCTTCTTGACTGCGCCTGGATAGATAACAAAGAGAATCTCTTATTCTTTGGTCCTCCTGGTATAGGAAAAACTCATTTAGCTATAGCTTTTGGAGTAGCTGCAGTAGAAAAAGGATATACTGTTTGTTTTGAGAGAATTGCTAACCTGATAAAGCTTTTGAAGACAGCAGAGATTCAGAGAAAATCTGAATACAGGATCAGGAAAATAATGAAGTCAAGCCTAGTCGTGATCGACGAGATCGGCTACACTCCAATTGAGAAGCGAGAGGCTAATCTTTTCTTTAACCTGGTCAGTGAAATGTATGAAAAGTTATCCATTATCATTACTTCCAATAAGAGCTTTGACAGTTGGGCGGAGATGATGGGCGACAGTATCATGACCACAGCACTGCTCGATAGATTATTACATCACGCCAGAATTTTCAATCTGGATGGAGAATCTTACAGAATAAAAAATCAAAAAAAGGAGGAATAATCATTTCTAACTTCTTCAAGAAATGGGAAAACTGTTTACCGCGGAGGTGGGAAAACTACTTACCAGACTACTGGGAAATTACCTTACCGCGACACTGGGAAAAGTACTTGACATTTACAAATGTTTTATAGTGATTTGGTCAGAGCTCCCCCACCCCTTCCCATACCTTGAGAACAATCATTTTTGACGATGGCTACGCGGTGTCCATATAGTGTCCACAACTTGGACGCAATACACACATTACCTTTTTCCTCGAAAAGGAACTCCCACCGAGGAAATCCGGGGTTAAACAATCTTCTCTCCTGAGAGATAATTCCCCCAATAGTCAAACAACACCAAGAATAAAGACAAGGAGGCAAAACAAATGCTAGTTCATAAGTGCAACAGGTGTGGGAAGATTTTCAGGTTTTCGTTGATGCCAGGACCGTCGGAATCGCGATGCGTAAAGTGTGGAGGACAGCTGGTCTGGATTTTTCAGGAAAAGACCACAGTGAGACCTGAACTCCACCAAAAGGAGAACAGAAAGAAGAAAGTAGACTGGCGACCGGTGCTACATATGGCTAGGGGATTGAATACAGCCTGGGAAGTAGCAGGCATTCTTCGGGGCACAATAAAGTCAGTCGAGGGAAAGAACCTCACGAAAGGGGACCTCGTCCATGTAGCTGTCCCCTTAGTTGTGGAGCCGATCTTAGAGCGCCTTGAGACTCGGCAGGAAGAAAAAAGATCCTTTCCTTCGCCCAAGACTGAGATTACCACCGGCACCCAAGATGCAAGAGTCCACAAAATAGTGGAACTTATACTAGCCCAGCAAAAACTGAAACAGAGCAAGGGACCTTCCCCAGAAACCGAGAATACAAGTAAAGAGGAAAAGCCTCTGGCCGAAAAACAAATTACTTCTGAGAAAAAACCTCTACCCTCTCGAGTTTCCGTAGAAGGACCGGATCCAAAAGCTTGCTCCTGGCTGAAGATTCTGTGCCGGTATCCAGTGATTCTCATTCTTGGGGCTAAGGGAACAGGAAAATCGTGCCTGGGCTTCTACTTTGTGGAACTGATGAGGTACCGGGGTCCCTGTTACGCTTACCGTTTTCCAGAGGAGGGAAAAGATCTACTTCCTCCTTGGGTGGGAATCTTGCAGGAGATCGATGATGCTCCGGCAGGATCGATTGTCCTCATTGATGAGGCCTACCTTTGGTTCTTTTCCCGAGACTCACAAAGCAGAGAAAACAAAGAAATCACCAGAATCATAAACCTTTCCCGCCAGAAGAAACTCACCCTCATCTTCGTAGCCCATGAGTCCCGCCATTTGGAAAAGAATATCTTGGGTGCCATTGACACGCTAATCGTAAAGAAACCAGCTCCCTTGCAAGTAGGGCTTGATCGCTCCCTCTTAAAAACTTATCTTCTTAGAGCTGAGAAAGCATTTTCTGGAAAAGATATCTCCTCAGCTAAGAGGCTAGCCTACGTGGCCTTTTCTCCTTCAGGATTCGAAGGGTTCCTGGAGAACGGGGAAGCTTCCTTTTGGTCGGAAAAGCTGAGCCACGTTTTCGCCTTAGGACATCCGGAAACTACCCCAAAGCAGGCTCAAGAGCTGAGCAAAGAAGAGAAAAAGAAAAGGGCACATGAACTTCACGAGCGTCACCACTCCTTTGGAGAGATAGGCGTACAGTTGAGCATAGGAAAAACTACCGCCTACCGTTGGGTTAAAGAGGAGAGAAAAAAGGAACAAGGCAAGAAATGAGGCAAAGTTTGCTCAAATAAAGGAAAGGGAACGTTCCATTCGTTCCATTTTGCCCTTTTTGGAACGATGGTGGAACGGCACCGGAACGAACTTCAAACTCTGCCCTTAGGGCTGTTCAGAAGATGTACCAGTCCCAAGCGTGGGCACCGGAACACAGCTCTGATCGCCTAGGAGCTGGGAGAATCCCAGATCCCAGCAATAAGACAGAGAAATCAGCCAAGATTGGGAAGATGAGGCTAACAGTTGGGCATCACCACGGTTCTGACCTCGCAGAGGGCTCCGGACACAGAATTGCTGCAAGATTTTCACCCTCTGTTCTACCTTGTGCTGGGCTCAAAGTACGATTCCTTGAAGTCAGGTTTCAGACCTAGGCCGCACCACGGCAGAATTTCTGTTACGATTGTCAGGTGAAGTATGCGTAACTTCCGCGCAGGGAACCCTACTTTGTTTTATCTCTGAAGACCCGGCAGGAATTTCAAAAACTAGACGGAGATAAACCACTTGTGGCGTAACAAAAACCTCAAAATCCGTTCGACTTCTGCTTGGCTCCCCATCAGACCAATAATTCAGAAGTCAAATCAACAATAGAATTCAATATCCCTATTTATGATAATATGATGGATTATCATTGAATTGATATAGCGTATCTATATTTGGTGAAGAGATAGGAATAATAATCAGATGCTATATTGGCTATAACAAGAGGGCTTCAGTATCTTCAATGAGAATCTTTTTCTTCGGCTGGCATTGCGAATACCTCCCGATTAAGAAGTGGTACTATTAATGGGGTCAGGTCAGGTAACATGATGAGAAAAGTCTGTTGCCACAATGCTTGATATGCGTGGCATGCCAAAAGTTCATGTACAGCGGTCAATCTGTCAATAGAAATAGGCACTGTTCCTATTTATTTCTACAGGACAGCTACCAGCTTAGTACGTTTCACCTAAACCACGCACCGAAGGAATCATGTTTCATCGTTCAACCCCTTGAGGTAGCTAACAACGTTCTTTCCGTTGCCTGCCAGCCTCTTTCCTCATCTTGTCTGCTCGACTCAGGAACTGAAGTCCTTGTTGTTTGTTACCTGCACGAATGTAAAGAAATCCAAGATTGACCATGGCTATGGCATCCTTCGGGCCAATCTCAAGTGCTTTGTTGTAGTCATCTATGGCTTTTTCGTATTCCTCCAATTTGAAGTAGGCACTTCCTCTGTTGCAGTATGCTTTCGCGTACTCCGGGTCAATCTCAAGTGCTTTGTTGTAGTCATCTATGGCTTTTTCGTACTCTTCCAATTTGAAGTAGGCATTTCCTCTGTTGCAGTATGCTTTCGCGTACTCCGGGTCAATCTCAAGTGCTTTGCTGTAGTCATCTATAGTTCTTTCGTATTCTCCTAATGTGGCGTAGATAGTGCCTCTGTTGAAGTAAGCTCTTGGGTCCTTTGGGTCAATCTCAAGTGCTTTGCTGTAGTCATCCATAGTTCTTTCGTATTCTCCTAATTCGAAGTAGGCGCTTCCTCTGTTGCAGTACGCTTTCGCGTACTCCGGGTTAATCTCAAGTGCTTTGTTGAAGTCATCTATGGCTTTTTCGTATTCTCCTAGTGCGGTGTAGGTAGTGCCTCTGTTCGAGTAAAACCCTGGGTCCTTTGGGTCAATCTCAAGTGCTTTGCTGTAGTCATCTATGGCTTTTTCGTATTCTCCTAATTCGAAGTAGGCATTTCCTCTGTTGCCCTGAACTCTTGCATCCTTCGGGTCAATCTCAAGTGCTTTGCTGTAGTCATCTATGGCTTTTTCGTATTCTCCTAATTCGAAGTAGGCAATGCCTCTGTTCCAGTGACCGAGCAAAAGACTCTGGTCGAGGCCAATAGCCTGATCAAGATACTTAAGGGCCTCCCGGTGTGACCCTTGCTTTCCCAAGGCAACACCTACCTCAGTGAGACCAACAGCCAACAAGTGAGTATCGGACATCTTGCTGGCATGAGTAACAGCCGCTTTGAAATTTTGCTCTGCCAGTTTGAGGTCTCCCGATTCGAAAGCTACGTCTCCGGCCTGAAGTAGGGCATGGAATGCGGTCCTGGAGCTTTGATTTCGAAGGTCAATCTTGGACACTTCCTCTGGCACCGTCTTCTCTTGAATCTCCTTTGATAGGTTATGAACTTGGGTCCGGCATTCCTCATTGCGCATGCGCACATCTTCCTCCAGCACCTCTCCCGCCATACCATCTCGGTATTGGCCAGGTTTGACATCGATGGTCCCTCGCCAGTCCGGGGGCAGGGTAATGGTTATGGACTGGTCATCTTTCCTAGCTCTCCCGACAGCTGTTCCGCCTAGCTTTTCGGGAAGTTCCTCAATCTTCTGGAGCACGGCACCCAAGCCAGCTTGAAGCTTCTCCATCGTATTCAAGATCCGGTTCTGGTATTCTTGAGTCGAAGTATAGAAGCGTTTTATATGCTGGACCTCATCGGAATGTATTTCCAATATCCCAGCGAGAACCCGGATTTCCTCGTAGCTGAGTGCAGCCAGTTGTCCCACGAGAGCAATCTTCTTGTCCCTCTGTTGGTTCTGGAGGCTGCCCTGTAGAGCCTGTATGAAGGCTCCAACGGGCCCGGTTAAGGACAAACCGACTGCTTTCCCACCATCCACTATGGCTTTTAGATACTCCGGATTTTTTTCGAGCACTCTCCGGCGTTTCCTATAGATGGGAACAACCTTGTCTCTGACGAATTCCATGAGCCTCACATCTCTTGGTTGCCCTTGGGGTGACTTGGTCACGGTGATACATCCTTTCAGAATAGACAGAATGCTATGTCCCGGGGTGTCTCACTTTGGTCACTATTCAGCGTGTTCGCTGACCGAAACACACTGAGGACCAGTCCGCGAGATGTAATAGGGGTAGCGCCCATTTATTGATTCCTACTTGTGGGGCAATATATCCATATCCTCAAGAAGTCTATTCGAGTGTAATCTCCAGGACGCCCCAGACATCGTCTTAAACCATCTTTGTTTTCAGAAACACATTTCTGATAATTTCCCCCTTAACTAGGATGATGAGGAAAACCTATTACTACAACTCTTGATATGCGTGGCATGCCGTTCGCAGCAATGAATCAATCCGTGAACAATAATGGGAACCGTCCCCTTTTTGTCTCGAGAACTAGTCTCTCTATTCTTACGTGAGCACTCATTCCATAGGCAGGATCAAATCCCGTTGTTTCTTAATCCAGGCATCAAAATCACTCTTTCTCACTAGCCACACACACTGTCCTGTGCTATCTATCCTTTTTTTGATTGGCGTTCGATCTTGAACAATAAGCTGATACACATCTTCAAAGTTTCTTTGAGCGTATTCTGCAATATTGGAAAATGTCCATTTCTTATAGTCATTTCGTGGCGCAGATTTGAGTTCTGCAAAAGATTGCGGGATTTCATGGTGCAAGAAGAGAAAAACGGGGGTACCCTTGAGTCGATTCTCCTCCTTTTGTTCTTTCTTTTGTTCTGCCTGCCGGGTCTGCCGGAGTCTCTTGGTTATCGCTTCCTGGCCTTTTGGTGTGTATTTGCATGCACTGCAGAACCTCCCACGTCCACTGAGCAACGAGTCGTCTTTGAAGTCGGCAAGAGGTCTTATTTGTTTACATTTGGGGCATTCTTTCGTTTTTCCATTATGCAGTCCCTCAATCGTTTCGTTAATATTTGACAATAATGTGTTGCCTGAGCGTCCCTTCTTTACTAGTTTGCTGATTCTGTCGTTGAGAGTTGCAATTGGATTATCGCCGATATTAAATCTATTGATTCGCAAGAACTTACATCCGTAGCCTTCCAGGACTTTTTCTCGGTACACATCGCTGTCTGAATAGTAGTGTTCATAATTAAATTCATTTACTTCATCGATATTGTCGAAATGTTCCCTAAATCCATCGTACTCGATAATAATTTTATGTTCTCTGTCTGATGTATCTCTATAAACAAGCAGGAAATCAACTTTGTAGCTTGGGTGACTATATGTACTATCAAGTTGTCTCAAGTATTCTCCAATTTTAAATTGTGGTATAAATTCTATGTCGTCTTTGTTTTCTTGCCAGAATTTTGTCTGATAGAACCAATTCATCACCTTCGGTTCCATTTTTGATTTGTTGTCGACTTCTGAAATACTCCTTTCCTTCTGTGCTTCATTCAGCACACGTTGATAGTGTCTCAAAGCATCCCCTATTGAACCGGTATATTTATCTAGTGGTTTACTTAAGACAAAGTGCATACACTCTTTGGCACGGCTAAATCCAACATTAAGTCTTTGGGCTCTTATTCGTCCGTCCTCTTCGATATCAATGCTACCCAAGTCCTTAATGAAAATACCCCACAATCTATCTGATTCTTGGGTGGCAACCATTGAATAGAGGACTATATCTCTTTCTTCGCCCTGGCAGGTATCAAAAGTCATTATTTTGAGTTGCAATGTGTCAAAGAAATAATCTCTTTCTGTATGTTTGCCTATCTTTTCCATTAAGAGTTTTTGCTGATTAGTATGTGGTGTAATAATACCAACGCTCGACTTGTTTTCTGACTCCTTTAGCTTTTCTAGCTCGGAGACTATGTAGTCAGCTTCGGCAAGATTTGTGTTCTGATACATCTCCGTTTCATTGCCATTTTCAATGAACGCAAATTTTAGAACATCCCCTATTGATTTACCCCTTATTTTCATTACTTCCAATTTGCCTTGGTAAAAATACTTATTGGAATAAGAGATCATTTCTTTATATCCCCTAAAGTGCTTTCGGAGTCGTGTGTGGTAATTTGGGATAAATTCGAGAAACTCTAGTATTGAAGTCTTTATGTTGAATTTTTCTAGTTTGGGTAATTTTGCTGTCTCCTCGGATACATTCTCCATGAAAGAATGCCTAAGATTGTTCTGATATTCTCTGTTCGTGTCGGTTCGGGCCTGAGCAGATTTGACGTTGCTAAATTGTCTTTTGTCACCCAATATCAAAATTTTCTTGGCCCTCAGAAGAGCTGGGAATGCTTGAGCGATACTTACCTGTGAAGCCTCATCGATAATGACCAAATCAAACATATCTGGCTCCAGTGGAATATATTCTGCATAATCTCTAATGCCCGCCAGGATACAAGGAAAAGCGTCTTTTAGCTTTAAGAATTCATTTCTAGGAAATCGCTGCTTTTTTCTGATGATACCTCTTAGTGTTTTTGCGTCATTCAAATTGTGATCATAGAAATGCACCAAGCGACTGTCCATCATGTAGGTCATTTGAGTTGTAGTTAGCTCTTCGAGGTTCTGTTTTTGACCGGCGTAATTTAGCTGCGGTATGCTACTAAAACTCTTTTCTATTTCGTGTCCAATGCTAACATATCTGACTAGTCCATCAAAATCTAGACTACTCATCTCTATCAGGTTATTGGCATACAGAGTTGAAAAGTCCGCTAGATTGATGTCTAGTTTCTTTATAGTCTTGGGATATTTGGCTAAGTTGTTTTTGAGATATTCGATGTCTTCATTCAACTCCACTATTTCCTGCATTGAGCTAGATAGTCTTTCGCTACCAAGCAAGCAATGAATGGTTTTAGTATAATCAAATTCAGAAATAGAACGTGGTCTAATTGTTCTTGCGAGGTCGTCTATGTAGTTAAGAATTTCCAGGACTTTCCCTAATTCACCAATGGCTTTATGGGGGTGATCGAATAGCGTGTGGGAGAAAGTTCTTCTAAACTCCAGATTAAGTTTCTTAACTTGTTTTTTCTTCAGCAAATAGCCAAAGAGCAAGTTTTTTAGGACTTTGTAATCAGCTATGAATCTATACAACTTTTCCGGGTCATTATTTGATAGTTCATCAAAACTAGAAAGCAACGCCACTTTATCTCCAAATACTTCTTTCAGTTTATGTAAGTTCTCTTGCACGGAGACAAGAAAGTGTATGAATTTTTGGAATTTTGTAACGGTGCCAAAATTCTCAGGAGACAGATTAAATAGTCCAAATATTTGTGAATCATCTTCCAAGAGTCGACTTTTTAAGTTCTTGAATATCTTTCGGAATTTTTTCAATTCTACTTCTGATTCGGACCGGTATAAAACCTCATTAATATCGATCGCATAATCTTTTTCCTCAAAATATTCTTCCAGGCTCAACAATTCATAGATTTTTTTAATATCTACTTCTCGGTAAGCCAGTAGTTCAGCTTCCAGATCTTCTCTTAGAGTATTCGTTGATTTTTCGATATTCCTTTCAAGGTCTTCATGAACTTTCTTGACTGCCCGGTAGTGAGTTTTGATGTTCTCTATCGACGCTATTGATAGTATTCGACTATAGGTGCTCCCGGTTCTTCCCAATCTCAGAATTGGATTTTGGAAATTTTTGTCGTTTCTAGCTTTGTTCATAGCATAAGTTATCTTGTCCTCAACTACATCAAGAGCTTCTTTCTTGTCTGACAAGACAAGCACGGACTGATTCTGTTGTATTGCGTCAAACACAACGGCGGTTATCGTATGGCTTTTTCCTGTACCAGGTGGCCCTTCTACTGTCACGTATTTACAGTCATCTCTTTTAAGGGCTGACAAAATCTGTAGCTGTTCGCCATTGAGGGGAATGGGGCTCGTAAATACAAGACGGTCACTCGTTTCTTTGTTATCCCACTCTTCCTCTATTTCCGGATTGAAAGACTCGGGGTTTTTGTGTATGAAATCCTCAATCAATTTATTGAAGGCCACTGCAATGACACTATCTTTTTCATCTATTTTCTGGAGAATATCCTCGTAATCATTTATTAGTGCTTCATCTGATTTGTCAAATAGAGCTATGTAACAAGAATTAGATACTCTAGTCCAAAGACTCCTGGCAACTTGTTGCACCGGATTGTTGATATCTATGGTTGAGTCTAATCCAAGGAAGTTGACAATTTCGTCAAGTATTCCTGTCATAACATTTCCAAAATTCTCTTGATGTTGAGCAAGGTAGATTATTCTTTCAGAAACTGTTCTCAAACTTCCCTTTCCACCTTTTTCCTTGTTGTATTCTTGCACGATATATTCTAGAGCTTTCTTATTCACAAAGACTTGCGAGTCGAGCTCTAGCTTCAAAACATCATTTTGTTGCCGGACGGCAAATGGGATGTAGAAAATGGGGTATTTCGCCCTATTGAATGTAATATCACAAAAATATAGATAGAATTCCTGCTTATCCAGGATACGTCTGTTTCTTTCTATCTCAAAAACTTCCGCAAACAGGTCCGTAACTTGAAAGCTTTTGAAAAAAGTGTATATGGCACTTTTGACTTCCCGCAAATTAAAGCCCTGTTCCAATTTGTCGGGTATGTTTATTCTCTCTTCCGAAAGAAGGCGCTTCAGCACATCAGAGACGGTGCTTTCCAGCAAGGAAATCAAGATAGAAGAGAGTTCCTCTTCCATTAGATAAATGCTGTTTTCGTCTCCTAAGTTCAAGTTTTCCAGCGGTTTTTCGAGATTGCTTACAAGCGGTAAAACAAGGTCCTGTTTGATTATTTTGGAAACATTCTCGATGGAAACTGTATATGCTTGATCTAAATCTTCTTTATGTAAGGCGCCGCTTTTTCCTATTTCTTCGCCTATCTCTCCTAGTATATTACTGATTTGCTCTTGGGAGACTCTTTCTGTCTGAAGCTCTATTAAATCCAGAAGATTCCTAGGAATGTTTGTCCTGTGCACTCCCTTTCGAATATTAGGAATATTTTTGTCAAAAGCGTTATTGATTGTTTTCCATATCAGGGGATTATAAAGAGGGTATTTGCTGAGATTTAATCCAATGAGAAGATTGTCTTTGTTGCGAAACTGGACACTCCTTTTGGGATTCCTTCTTCTGTGGAAATCCGTTTCCAAGAAATCCATGAAATACTTGGCCACTTCTTTAATGAAGGCTACGCTTTTTTTGGGAGTATCTGAATTTTTCTCTTCAGTAGTCATTGTAACATATCCCTATCTCTTTTTTCTTTATAGGCTCCTTTAGCTTTTTGAGGGGATACTGTCTATTTGGGGTCATCCCTGTCCGCAAATTCGCTCATACGAACTTCTTCTTGAACTCGCTCAGAGTATAGCGACCTTGAAAAATGAGTGCAGAGGTTGGTAGAGTTTTTCCTTTCTGCTCCTCAAGCCACTTTTCTGCAATAAGCTTCAAATCTCTTGCAGTGACCAGACAGAAGGGAACATAAGGTTCAATCTTCATTTGCTTGATCTTATTTTCGATTCTATCAGTGAAGCTATGTGCTACAATGATGAAGCATTTTAGTGCAGTCTTTGCATGCGGTTCGAGTTTGTCGTATTGGTCTTTTATGTATCTAGAGAATTGGTCTCGATGGGATATCGGCAATTCATATGGTGGCGATAGGACAGTTTTACAGTCGTAAAGCATTATTTTGTCCTCTTTTATGATCCCATCCGGTTCTTCTCGACCCGGGGTTTGTGGCTTAACGGTAAGTCGGAAGATTGACTCAAAAATATATCTTGTTGCTCTTTCAAAATCCGCAGTTACAGTTGGCATAGAGATACCACCATCGTCAATGCCGATGTCCCTGTAGGCGTTCTTGTTCTGCTTGCTTAAATCCTCATATATGGAGAAGAGTTCCTTGGGCGTGGCAGTGCTTCGTTTTATTTGGTAGTCCTGAAAGTGTTCAACGATTCTTCCGACTATCTCAGATTTCCTTCCTCTCGGAGCAAGATGGTATAATCTGCACAAGTCAATCAATTCACCTACATTCAAGCTATTCAAAACGGTTTTCAATGAGTATCTACTATTGGCTAATCTTTCGACCTTCTGATTCTTGGTCCCTGATATTTTGAGTTTCTTTCTTGTAAGAATCTCGGCGAGCTGAGAGTTAACGAATTTGGACAGAGCTTCCTTGAAAGCTTCGTCCGTAACTAGGCGTAGTTCTCGTTCGGGCTTCGGTGGTTCAGGCGCTTGTTTGATGTCCTCTCCCCTTTTTACGTGACTAATTATTGTGGGAATCAATTCGTCTTTTCTAGCTTTGTAAGGGCATTTGGTATTTCGGGCTATGATTCTTAGATCATTTGCTGTTAGGGAACCCAACAAGTTGGACGGGTCTATCCCTTTATCCAAAATGCGCTTGATTTTTGCCTCTTTGCTCCCGCCTTTGCTCAGATCTAATCTTGCTAATGCTGAGCTCAACTGGGAAGTAGTTAAATAATCCAGGAGTCTCTGGTAT
>Ga0114922_10005400_pt1 | contig 11799 bp, 8 predicted proteins | sample AartaG_FD_100975 | JGI IMG/M metagenome (GOLD analysis project Ga0114922, IMG submission 100975) | Deep subsurface microbial communities from Aarhus Bay to uncover new lineages of life (NeLLi) - Aarhus_00045 metaG | ecosystem: Environmental > Aquatic > Marine > Oceanic > Sediment | place: Aarhus...
TTGCGGACCTTTCCGCTTCTTTAGATTCTCCTGCCCAACCTATGTGAGTCGTCACCATCGTTGGAACGACTGGGCAGTGGTCACTTTGACTAGCTCATCTTTCCTTGTTGAGTTCCTTCAATGTTCCATTATACTATTTTCTGGTTCGTAATGTTTCCCGGTTTGGTCCTTTCTGCTGCCGATTTACAGATGACACATCACAGCTTGTTCGTTCAAGTGTATCTATATGTAATAAAATAGCGGATTGTGTCATCTGGCCAATGTAAGTTCCCTATCCAAAACTATAACTACATTCCGCACGCCCACCGGACGCCCACCGGTTCATGACACAACTAACCGACAAGAATTTCATCGATTTCCCGTTCAGCAGTCATGCTAATGAAAACATGCACATGTTGTTCGAACATCCTCATTTGCATGCTCCCAGAATTTCAGGTGCAGGTTTTGATGAGTTCATGAGCACTGCACGCACACCGGTTCATCTCTACCCTTGGTCATAAGACCAACAAAACAGCGGTTTGCTACTCTAGGCCATAGTTACCAGCCCGTTCAGCCTATTACATACTCAATTATCAACTTGGTTGTCAATTATGCACTTCTATTACTGGACGAGTACAAATCCTTGACAGTTTGATACTATGGCCGTATCATGGGTATCCAAGACAACCGGCAAGGGAAGACGGCTCACCGGGACTCGGAATCGCCAATATGGATTAATCCTTGGGGCACGAGCTGTGCCCGGAAAAGGAGAGACAATGCAAAAGAAAGCTGAAGCTGCAACCGGAAACCAAGAGACATCCACACTCGCCAGGTGGTTGGGGACTCGCCCGCTTTGGGTTGAGCTGGGCCTTGCGGCGCTAACCGTCCTGTTCGGCTTGCAGACGCTCCGGGTATTCATACCGGGTCTGTTCTGGGTGCTGAACAGCCGGATGGGCTGGGGCGCCATAGAAGTTGGGCTAATCGGCTTCCTTGTATTCCTCACCGCCTTCCTGGCTCTCTTGTTCCGTGGGCCGGCCAGACACGGCCGCGCGATAATGGTCACCGCCGGCGGCCTGGGGATACTGAGGCTCATGATGCAGGTCTGGTGGGGCGAGCCCATATTCAATCTCGTCCTGGCCATGGTGGGTACCGCATTCTTCGCTATTTTCCTGCCCACCTACCTCGACGCCGCGCGGCTCCGCGGTGGTACCGCCATGTCCCGCTTCGCCCTCGGCGTGCTGGTAGGGCTGATACTGGACACCGCCATCCAGGGCGCTTTTGGCACATATGACACTGCCTGGCAAGTAGGCTTGCTGCCCATACTGCTCACGCTGCTACTAGTGGTTGTTCAATGGATGGCACTGAGAAGCTTCCTCGGCGCCACCAAGGCGCATGCCCCGGCCGCTGAAGTCTCCAGGCCAAAGGCGTGGCCCTGGCTGGCAATCGGCCCGTTCCTGTTTCTCCAATTAATAGCCTTGCAGAACATACCCTTCATAGCAACTCTGACCGGATGGCCACTGCCGATAGCTTTTGGTGTTACGCTGCTGGGCCAGTTGGCCGGTTTAGCCGTCGCTATATGGCTCCTCGTCAATATGCAGCGAAGCTTGTGGCCCTGGGCGCTTGGCTTCGGCATCGGCCTGGTGCTGGTCCTGGCACTAGCCTACCAGCAAGCAGGTTTACTGGCAGCATTGATGCTCCTGATTGGCCAGATACTGGTATCGGCGCTCATGGTCATTGTGTTGATTAGCGTTGCAGACAGCACACAAAAGACAGGGCGCTCTCGCATCGCGGCAATCAACGCCGTGGGGATCGTCCTCATTCTGGTGTTTCTCCTTGCCTACTATGCCGTCTACGACCTCAGCCTTCCCTACACGAACACCATCATCCCTCCTATAGCCGCGTTCATCGTGGCAATCTGCGCGCTCGGTGCAGCCCTTCCCCCACCCCGGGAGATAGAGGTCGACGCCAAGGTATGGGCAGTGCCGGTGCTGGCGCTGTTCCTCTCGGTATCGCCCCTCGCCGGCGTAATCGCCTGGCGGGCGCCCGAAGCAGTCTCCGGCGAAGGCTTCCCCGTGCGGATAATGACCTACAACCTGCACAACGGCTTCAACCCCAGTGGCCATCTGGACATGGAAGCGCTGGCTCAAGTCATCGAGGAAAACGACCCGGATATCGTTGCCCTGCAAGAAATATCCAGAGGCTGGATAGTCAGCGGCCGCCTGGACATGCTGGTCTGGTTGTCACAGCGGTTACAAATGCCATACGTTTTTGGGCCGACATCAGACCCCATCTGGGGCAATGCCATCCTCAGCCAGTACCCCATCATAACTTACGCGCAGCACGAGCTACCGCCGCATGACATCCGCCTGCTGCGAGGCTTCACCGCAGCGCAGATAGACGTGGGCGGCGGCACTCAGCTCCAGCTTATCGCCACGCATTTCCACGACCCCGAGGCAGATACGCATATTCGCCAGCCCCAGTCCCAAGCCATCATTGACTTCTGGGACGGCGCGGACCTGACGGTGCTGCTGGGAGATTTGAACGCTCAGCCAGATGACCGCGAGATGGAGATGCTGCGGCAGGCCGGCCTTGTAGATGCTGCGGCAACCGTGGGAGGCACTCCAGGGCTGACCTTCTCCTCAGTCGAGCTCGAAAAGCGTATCGATTACATCTGGGTGTCGCCTGATTTGAAGGTAATCGACGCCAAGGTACCTTTCACCACCGCCTCCGACCACCTGCCGGTCGTTGCCGTCATCGATAGATGAACTGCGGGAGCCAGCACAGCTAGGCATTAATCCGAGGGCTTAGCAGTCCGGTTGAAGCGCTTCTTGACTGCCTGACTGGGAACTGACACCAGCTTGCCTCCCATTTGAGGTGGGTGAAACCACACGTCCGCCTTACCGAAGCCGAGTATATGGGTCATCCGACAGATACCACTGGCGGTATGCCTCCGCTTTCAGCACCTGGCTGAGCCCAGGTTTCTGCGCCTCCACATACTGTATAGCTGGCTCTGCCACCTCGGGCGGGTAGACTCCAATAAGGTAGTCCTCCTCACGGGATAAACAGTCCCGGTCGGCATCCCGCGCCCAGGGTTGCCGGTCACGAAACCCTGTTCCCCGCAATGCATAGTAGGAAGGGACGAACATCCGCGCCGATATTGAGACCCGCCCAGCTGAAGCGCCGCGCGCCCTTTTGACGTATCCCCTTTCAATCTCGCCATCAAGAAATCGGGTTACGCCCTCAGGGGTGAACCCCTCCTCCTCGAGCACTTCCAGGAAGGTGTTCATCCGCAGCAGATAGTAGCCGCTGGCCTGGCAAAGCAAGCCCCGGGCAAGCAGTTCTAATTCTGGCTGGGCTGCCACTTGCTCATACAGGGCAAACAGCTTCTGACAGAGTTCCTCAGCTCTGGCCGTGGCACGGTAGCAGTAGCCCTCGTCACCGCTCTCCACTATTCCCTCGGCTACCAATTTACCCAGCGCCTTGTCTACCAGCGCTTGACCTTCCCCCACAGCACTGATAATATCGTTGTACGCGCTGGGTGCTGCGTTGCCCTGCAGGTACCTCAGGACTTTTACCAGCGTCGGTTCATCAGACATAGCATCGGAGCAGAAAGGGAAACATGATGTTCGCCAGGCGCCACCCGAAGCAATCATACAACGACAAGAAGCCCGGTTCAAGTTTCAATCTTGAAGGCTACCAGCCACTGCCAGTCGCCTACCAACTCAGGGGGTCCATCCTGCGTAGGATCAGGGCGGAACAACCCGTCCTGCCGGAAATCGACGGCAGAGAGGAAACAAAGGCCGACGTAATCAGGGCCCTTCTCTCAGGGGCACATCCGTACCTGGTGTCCGAGGAAGGCACCGGCAAGACCAGATTGGCACGGTCGCTGAGCCGGCTTCTACCCGAAGTGCCTGTCATCAGAGGCTGCCCGTATCACGACGACCCGAAGTGGCCTGCTGAACTGCTGTGTCCCAGGTGCAGGGCAAGCAAGGACCCGGTCAAGGAATTCGGGATTGACTTCGTCTCGGGCACGCAGAGGTTCTCACGCATTCAGGGTAACGAATACACAAATGAGGCGAAACTCCTGGGCCTGAAGGATATTCAGGCTATTGTCGACGGCAAGAGCCCATCGGACCCGCAAGCTTTCACCGGCACCGGCGTTTTCAGGGCCAACAGGGGCATGCTCTTTGTCGATGAGCTGCCGGCCATCAGAACCAAGGTTCAGGTCCTGCTTCACCCCATCATGGAAGAAAAGAAGGCCATACTAGAGGAGTACAACTGGGAGCATCCGCTGGACCTGGTAGTAGTAGCCACCGGCAACCCGCTAGGGTTCTCCCACGTGAACGACATCCCGAGGCCACTGCTGGACAGGCTCGAGGCCGTATACATGGAGCTACCAGCGGAAGGCATGGAAAGGGACATAATGCTTAAGGAGACGTTCACGGTTGGCACGGAGGCGAATGCCAGCATCGAGGACGAAGAGCCTCGATACCCCACGCTGGAAGAGATAGCCAGGACGGTGGCAGCTCCCTGGTGGGTTATGGACATCGTCAATAAGGCAGTCAGATACAGCAGGATTTGCCCCTACGTGGAGAAGAAGGCGAGCATAAGAGCCACCAACAGGGCCCTCGACCACACCTACGCGAGCGTTGAAATGGAAAACGTGCGCATTGCTAACCTGCGTCACGCTTACTACGGTCTGAGGCTGGCGCTGAGAGGCAGGATTGGGCTGAGGACCGACATCATAGACTTTGATAACCCCGAGAGGACGTTTGCGCTTGGAGACGAGCTTGCGGCGGATTTCATGTGGAACGTATTCGAGGATATGCAAGGCCAGCCCGGGTTGCTGGGCGACTGCGACGGGCAGAAGCTCGGCGCAGAGTTGAGTGCACTCTCCTCCTCAGCGAAACTCAACCCGCCCTGCAACCGGGTGCCGTGGACACTGGTGTCACCACACGGTGAGCTGACAAAAGCCATGCACTGGATGAAGAAGGTAGCCCGAGACAAGGTGAACCACGCGCTTATCGGGGAACCGGAGAGAAAGCTGTACGATAGCGACGAAAGCGATGTGGGGGACGAATACAACTACTCCGCGCTGGAAATGCTCGCCAACATCTGCGTACATAGCGGGACGTTAGACGAAACGGGCGCAGGCCCGTTCTTTGTTCCCCGCAAGTTCAAGGCCAGAGATGGAAATTGAGTACTGCACCAGGTGCCAGCTCAAATCCGAAGATGATCTCCTGAAGGAGGTCGCTTACACCACAGACCACTCGCTGCACGACATCCTAAGGCATGCCCAGCGAAGACGGGACAGTCAGGTAGGCCGACTGGCCAGCGAGTATGCGGGCCTAAGGCTGCAGCGGGATAAGGAACGGTTGGCAGAATACCAGAGGGAACTCAAGGAACTGATAGAGAATGCAGCCTACGAGGCGATGGACAGTATTCTCCAGGGCGAAGGCATAGACGGGTTAGCGGAGCGCATGGCCCTGGATGACAGGAAAAAGAACCTGGAACACAAGGTGGCTTCCCTGAGATGGAAACCCCGGGACATCAGCGAGGAGGATGTCACGCAAGCCCTGGGGCAACACGAGAGGCAAGGTTACATTGAGGTGCGAGGCGGAAAGCTAAGGATAACCTCAAAGGGGGCCAGGAGGCTTGGCAGCAATGCCCTGGATAGGGTCCTGCAGGGGCTCAGCGGGAAGGAGCTGGGCTCCCATCCCATCGAGGAATCCGGCTTCGGCTCAGGGCTGGCCATACGTACCAGGCAATATGAGCTCGGAGACGACTACTCCCTGGTCAACATAGAAAAAACGGCTACCGAAGCCCTGGAAAGATGCGGCCGCCTGGACCTCGAACCGCGTGACTTCGTGGTCCACGAGGAGGTTCACCAGTCAAGGCTGTGCGTCGGGCTCATAATCGACGAGAGCGGCTCAATGAGAAGCCATCACAAGCTGGAAGCGGCGATAGAGACCGCCCTAGCCCTCGCTGAGCTTGTTCGAAGGGAGCCCAAAGATTCTCTCAGGGTCTTCGTCTTCTCCGAGCAGACGAAGGAGATACCACCGTGGGCAATACTCAACGAGGTACTGAGCGGCGGCTTCACCAATATCAGGACCGCGATGCGGGCATTTCTCAAGGCTGCTGCAAATCAGAAGGGAGACAGGCAAGCCTATCTCATAACTGACACCGAACCAAACGTCGAGAACGGCAGATACGTTGGTTTTGAAAGGGCCATCGTGGGCATCATGGACGAGGCTTTGAACTACAGGCGACACAACATAGGCCTCAACATCATAATGCTGGACGAGACTCCGCATCTGAAACAGCTCGCCTCAGCCATGGCCAAGCGGAATCTGGGCAGGGTATTCTTTGCCACTCCCCGCGAGTTGGGACAGGCGGTGGTTGAGGATTATCTCCGCGCCAAAAGGGCAAACCTTTGAAGCCACCAGCGCTGAGGTCTACGTGCAAGGCACCCACCTATAGAGTAATTGGCCCAAGGGGTAGTCTAGAGCATCTGCTCTGGGCACAGTGTGAGCCGATGCTCCAATCCACCTCGGCAACCAGCGTCCTCGAACCCACGGCGCCGTCACCCATAGTCAACTGCCACTACCTCGGTCATCCGCTAGCTATCCCCTTCGTCGCTTTCTGTCGCCATTCGTGGTACTCGATTACCTTGTTGATGGCGCTGGCAGCCCGCCCAATTGAGGGATACACGGCAAACCCGGCTTCACGCAACCTCGACTGCGCCTCCGAAGCAAGCTGTCTGGCTTCATCCGTGGTCTGGGAGTATAAGACAACCCCTACAGGCTTACTGACCACGTTGTTCAAGTGGAGGATAGCCTCAATAAAAACCCCGGTGGGGTACTCACTGTTAATGAACAGCCAGATGTCAAACGGCACATGTATGATTAGCAGGTCAACCTGACCGCAATCCGCAACCGTCCTGATAGCATCTACCAGAGTCTTTGAGCCCAAGAATGGATTCAGGTCGACGGGATTCCTAAAACTGCTCCCAGTCTCGGAGGCGTAGATGTCCTTCAGCCTTTGCCTGACCTCCACGGGCAGCATAGGCACAGCCAGTCCTGCATTCAAGCAGTCGTCGGCGGCCAGGACACTGGGCCCACCTCCCTGCCCGATTATCGCAACGTTTCTTCCCTTCGGCAAAGGCATGCTCAAGAGAGTAAGGTTCACATCCACCATCTCTTCTATGCTATTTACTTGTATAGCACCAGCTTGTCTCAAGAGATTCCTCCAAATCTCATTTGAGCCAGCTATGGCGCTAGTGTGAGAAACGGCCGCCCTCGTTCCGGCTTCCGTAGCGCCAGCCTTCAAGACCACCACCGGTTTTGCCTTGGCTGCTTCCCTGAGTGCTGTGGCAAAACGAGAGCCCTCCCTTACCCCTTCAATGTAGGCAGTGATTACCTTGGTCTCCAAATCACCAGCGAAATACTTAAGGAAGTCGGACTCATTGAGGTCACCGGCATTTCCGTAGCTTACGACCTTACTGAAGTAGACACCTCTTGCAGTTGCTTCCCGAATGCAGATCACGCTGTTTACGCCACTCTGAGCAAAAAGGCCAACCGGGCCGCTACGTCTCGGCAAGTCCAGACCGAATGATAAGCCTGTCCTAGGGCAGTACAATCCCATGCAATTTGGGCCGATGATCCGGATGCCAGACTGGCGAGCTATCTCCAGCATCGCCGACTCGAGTTGTCCACCTCGTTCGTCTTCTATTTCGCCAAAGCCGGCGGTAAAGAAGTGGATAGCCTTTACTCCCTTAGTAGCGCAGTCCGCTACCAGATGAGGGGTATAGCGGGCCGGGATCGCTGATATAGTATAGTCAACGCTGTCAGGAATATCCCTGATGCTCCGGTATATCCTTGAGCCGGATATTTCACCACCTCCAGGACCAACCGGATAGACCTCTCCTTTGAACCCTGAGTTGAACAAGCTCTGCATGTATCTTAGACCGACGTTGAACTTGGTCTGGTCCGGTGAAACGCCAGCAATAGCTATCGACCGGGGGTGAAAGAGATAATCGAGGGTTGAATTATCCACTATGTCCTCCTACTCTGAACTGCGATTTTGCATTTCTTTGCCTTCCGCTTCACTCAGAAGCTACGAACCAGGGTTTACGCGTCCTCCCGGCTCCCTTGACGCCACTCGTGGTACTCGATTAGCTTGTTGATAGCACTGGCAGCCCTACCAATTGACGAGTACACAGCAAACCCAGCTTCACACAGCCTCGACTGCGCCCGAGAAGCAAGCTCCTTTGCCCGGTCCACGGCGCAGAAGTGCAGGACCACAGCGACAGGCTTATCGATTGTGCCCTTCAAGTCGAGGATAGTCTCAATGTAGGCTGCGGTGACATCATTTACATCTATGAGGGACCACATGTCAAATGCCACGTGCATAATCAGTAGATCAATCTGGTCGCAGTCAGCAATTGCTCTGATACTGTCCGCGAGCATCTTCTTCCCCGTGACTGGAGCCATATCCACCGGGTTTCTGAAGATGCAGCCCGCCTCGGTGGTATACATATCCCTTAGTCTTCGCCTCAGCTGTACAGGCAACGTCGGCAGAGTCAGCCCTGCATTTGAGCATTCATCGGCCGCTATGACACTGGCCCCACCACCCACTCCAATTACCGCGGTGTTCCTCCCCTCAGGAAGAGACACGCGCAAGAAAGCCAGGCTTACATCAACCACTTCTTCCAGGCTATATACCTGGATAGCACCAGACTGTCTCAGGAGACTCTCCCAAACCTTACTTGCCCCCGCTACGGCGCCGGTGTGCGAGGCAGCAGCTCTGGTACCGGTTTCCGTAGCGCCAACCTTGAAGATGATCACCGGCTTGACTTTGGTTGCTTCCTTGAGCGCTCTGGCAAAACGAGAGCCATCCTTTACCCCCTCGATGTAAGCGGCGATTACTTCGGTCTCTGAATCACCGGCAAAATACTCCAGGAAGTCCGATTCATTAAGGTCAACAGCATTGCCGTAGCTCACTACTTTGCTGAAATAGACGCCCTTGGCACTGGCTTCCCTGATACAATAGTTGCTGTTCCCACCGCTCTGAGCAAAAAGGCCAACCGGGCCGCTCTGTTTCGGAAAGCCACTTTGCCCGGGGAACTCTAGAGCGAATGACAGGCCTGTTCGGGGACAGTATAACCCCATGCAATTAGGCCCGATGACCCGGATACCACTCTGGCGAACTACCTCGAGTATCTCCGACGCCAGATGCTCGCCCTCCTCATCCTCTATCTCACTGAAACCAGAGGTAAAGAAGTGGATAGCCTTCACTCCCTTGGCAGCACAGTCTGTTATCAACTGTGGTGTGTGCTGGGCAGGAATTGCCGATATGACATAGTCAACAGAACCTGGAATATCCTTAATGCTCGCGTATATCTTTGTCCCGTCAATTTCGCCACCACTGGGGTTTACCGGATAAACCTTGCCCCTGAACCCGAAGCCGACCAATGCATACATATAGCCCCGGCCTGGATTCCATTTGGTTGGGTCGCTAGAAACGCCAGCGATGGCTATCGACTGCGGGTGAAACAGATAGTCCAGAGTCAAATCATTCATTACGTGTCCTTTCCTGCTCCGCACACCTGGTTACTGCGCCTGGTTCTCCTGGCACCAACGTCCCTCTTTTTTCCTGCAAGATACCTGGCAGGGCCACCAACAACGACCAAACATTCTATACCGTTACCCGCTCTCTTTCAACTTTCTGCCTGGTTCCGTCACCGGTTGACGTCATCCGCCCTTCTGCATTAGCTCTTCAACCAGCCGCCGCCGAAAGGCCAGCCTGCGGAAACCTCATTTCTTCAGCTCGCTATGCAGCCAGCAATGCCGTGTTCGCGGCAACGTGGGCATCGTATGAAACGCCAACATTGGTTGGGCTCTAATTCATCTTCGTCTGTAGCCACGTTGTAGAATATGGCGGATTGCTTCTCAGAGGGCTCAATGATCCAAGGTTTGAAACACAGAATCCAGAAGATGTGGAGACGTGATATGGCAGGGCCGACAGAGGCCAGCACAATTGACACAATTGCTCCGCAGGTGACTGTTGTCCCGCAACAGGGGTCTTGGCCTCGCCCTATGAGGCAACACGCAGCAGTGCAGTATCCGGGCGAGGTTGGAAATAACAGAGCAGCATGCTGGAGCATGACACTGCTCTTTTGTTGCAGGATTGTAGGAGGTGCCAGATGTATCCATTGCTCATCAAGAATATCCTGGAGAGACCCGCGCGTCTATTTCCGAAGAAACAGATCTACAGCAGGGATTTCTCAGCCTCGTTCCGGTATACCTACGGGGACATGTATCAAATGGTTTGCCGACTGGCCAATGTGCTGGAGAGCCTGGGCATCAAGAAGGGAGACAAAATGGCCTCTTGCCCGCACACAGTACACCCCCTTCTACTTCCATAGCGCAGGAAAAGCCAATTCCATGCGAGGAGATGGAGTCCTGTCACCGGTCCCGCCTGCGGGGGAGCCTGAAGACCACTTCATGTATGACCCCCGTAACCCCGTACCAACTCGCGGCGGAAATCACATACTACCCATATACTACCCCCGCGGGCCAGCCAGCCAGCTGGACGTTGAAGAAAGGCACGACGTACTGGTATACACCAGCGATGTGTTCCCTGATGACATAGAGGTTACGGGACCAGTGGTGGTGAAGCTGTATGCAGCCACCAGTGTGACAGATACCGATTTCACGGCCAAACTCGTGGACGTTTATCCAGATGGGCGTGCTTACAATATCGTGGACGGGATAATCCGCGCCCGTTACCGCAAAGGACCTGAGGCACCTCCAACCTTGATTCAACCGAACACGGTGGTTGAATACACTGTTGACCTTTCGTCTACAAGCAACGTCTTCAAGAAGGGCCACCGGATGCGGGTAGAGGTCTCAAGCAGTAATTTCCCACGCTTTGACCGGAATCCCAATACCGGCGAGCTTTCTTATAAGGCAAGATGCGTGACAACCGCACTGCAAACGGTCTTTCACGATACCGAACGCCCCTCTCACATACTTCTGCCCACTGTCCCTCGCTAATTGACGGTCCGAAACCGTGGTGCTATCATCATTAGTAGGCATAAAACCTATACCTCAAACGCGTACCAGTTTTCCCCTTGCTCCGAACGGGATAGAAAAACAGCCTCTATGAAGGCTGCCCATGAGCGTTTACAGAGAGTGGATGAGAGGCGCGAGCTCACGGTTGACAAGTTCATACAATGAAGAACACTGCAAAGAGATCGTGGGGTGTTGAATCTTAGGCACCGCAACATGACGGATGAACCTTGACGAATTGGACAGAAGACTACAAGAGCAAGCTAACAACGGCTGAAGAGGCAGTAAGAGCAGTCAAATCGGGCAATCGGGTAGTGCTCGGACATGCTTATGGGCAGCCTCAACACCTAGTCAACGCAATGGTGGCCAGCAAGGACGCCTATGAAGATGTGGAGATTGTCCACATGGTGTCGGTGAGTCCAGCTTACTATTGCAGACCACAAATGCAAGGACATTTCGTACACAACTCCCTCTTTGTCGGGGTCAACAGCAGGGATGCGGTCAACGAGGGGCGAGCCAAATACACCCCCTGTTTCTTCTCGGAAATCCCGCGGTTGTTCACCGATGGGGTTCTTCCGGTCGATGTCACAATGTGCCAATTATCTCCCCCCGATGAGCGTGGATACTGCAGTTTTGGCATATCGGTAGACTATACCAAGCCGGCGGCTGAGTCATCCAAGATTGTCATAGCTCAGGTCAATGAGCAAATGCCGAGAACCATGGGAGACTCATTCATTCATGTCTCCAA
>Ga0114922_10005401_pt1 | contig 11799 bp, 10 predicted proteins | sample AartaG_FD_100975 | JGI IMG/M metagenome (GOLD analysis project Ga0114922, IMG submission 100975) | Deep subsurface microbial communities from Aarhus Bay to uncover new lineages of life (NeLLi) - Aarhus_00045 metaG | ecosystem: Environmental > Aquatic > Marine > Oceanic > Sediment | place...
AGGTTCCTCTTTCTTCTTCACTGGAAGTAGTGTCAGCTTATACGCAAGCGCTGGCGGCTGGGGACAACCAAGCTATGGAAGCACTCCGGGCGCAAGATTTCGTGCTGGATTTCGTCACCCAAGATGCCTGGGGGTCTGGTCCACTTTCCGGGGATGAGCCCCGGAATTTTTGGGCTGCCTGGTTTGAGGGATTCCCGGAGATGGATTTTCAAGTTACCCGCACGATCGCAGCGGAAGAGGTAGTTGTTACCCAGTGGGTGTTCACTGGTACGAACACCGGACCAATGCCCCCGATCATCGAAACACAACTAGAGCCCACTGGCAAGACAATCCGCTTTCGCGGAATATCCGTCTACGATATTGCTGACAGACTCATCCAACGTGAGACGACTTATATCGACCTGGGGACAATACTAGTTGAATTAGGCGTGGAGTTGTGATCAGAAAAAGCCACCCCATCTTGGGAGAATTGGTTACTGGTGCACGAGTCGTCAAGTCTGGTTTGAGTACGGTCCGCAGGCGGAACATCGTCCTACTGCTGGCTGGTTGTATTGCGCTGTTGATGACAGGCTTTGGCATCATCCTGCCGGTCTTTGCCCGGCGTTTGATGGAGTTTGGCGCCGGTGTCGAGACTTTGGGCATGATGACCATGTCCTTTGCATTGGCTCAGTTCGTCGCAGCTCCCTTCATGGGGTCGCTTGCAGACCGGATAGGACGCCGTCCCCTTATTATCGTAGCATTGGTCGCCTATATCGCCGCCAATATCGGGTTCTTATTCGCCCCGACAACCACAGCCTTCATCGCTGTGCGTACGTTAGAAGGTGCACTGACGGCTGGTCTGTTCCCCTCGGCGATGGGAATCGTAGCTGACATTTCACCGGAAGACGAACGCGGCCGCTGGTCAGGAATCTTGATGGGCGCCTATGGTGCTGGATTCATATTTGGTCCGGTGATCGGTGGATTCCTGTATGACGGATGGGGTTTCGCGATGCCTTTCATTCTCTCGGCGTTCATGGCGGTCCTGGCTCTGGTAGCCGCCATTATCCTGGTTCCTGAAACCCGGACCAAGGAAATCCGCCAACGCGATCAACTGTTCCAACGGCGTGAGATCCAATTAAGCGGGATCAAAAAAGTGTCCCTTTGGAACTCAGTCCCCCGACCTTTTTCCGTATTTGGCACTTTATTAATCATCGATTTTATGATCGTGTTTTCATTTGCCTTTGTTGAACCTCAGATGATATTTTATTTTTATGAACAGCTCAACTGGTCAACCATCCAGTTCGGGGTAATTGTTGGAGCATATGGAGGTTCCCTCGTAATCAGCCAGCTGTTATTCGGGCGGATGAGCGACCGATTCGCCCGTAAACCTGTCATCATAATTGGGATGCTGCTGTACGCCACATTTTACCTAGCACTGATGCTAATCACCAATTTCCCCCTAATGCTCCTCGCCGCTGTCATCTCTGGTATCGGTGAAGCATTAGTCATGCCTGCGCTTAGCGCTTATTACCTTGATATCACCTCTGAACGACACCGCTCTAGAGTATTGGGAATCAAAGAATCCTCCGCCTCTCTGGGCGGTGTATTAGGTCCATTGCTGGTGGTTGGGGTGAGCGTTATGACCACACCTCAAGGTGTTTTTATGTTCGCCTTCCTGGCAACGATTGCGGTGACCGCATTAGCGCTGGTGGTTCTTAAATCCCCGCGCATGGCAGCGGAGAAGCATCCCGAGCTCGCATGGGCATTATCACGCAACCGCACCATAGCTGCCCAAGCCACTTATCGCGGCATCGTCACCAGTGTACGAAGCACCAACCTTGGCAAAAATACATAGTCATTAATCAACTCATTTTTGATGAGAAAATCCAGTAATTTTAAGTCTTGTGTCTATCAAACTCCCATAAGGAATTTGACTAGGTCCAGCTTAATCAGGATGTCTGACACTTTATAATTTGGAGATATTATTTGGTACAACCCACTCATAGTATGGCTGCTTAAATCCCCGTTCCATTCATTTATCAGTGGATCCTTTATATTGATCACTAATTCTGGTAATGTATCCGGAAAAATATATACAATCCCGGTGAACTACTTTCGCGATGATGATATGTTTTACTATATTAGTTTGCGAGAACGTGTGTGGTGGCGAAACCTGCGAGGTGGCGTTCCTGTAACGATCCGTGTAAAGGGGAAAGATCTTGGGGCTACTGCGCATGCGATCGTAGACCGTCAAAAAGTTAAAGACAACCTGATCGGGTTTCTGAAACTTGCCCCCAAGTACGCCAATTATATACATGTTTCTTCAACCATTAATGGTGAAATCAACCCAGACAACAAATATTGGGTATCCTGACATATCGCCCACTTCGTTAGTATAGCTTTTAAACTCCTCTGAGTCTATAATAATAGGGTTATTATTCTATCCCCCACTCAATCAATAAAAACTTCAGCCAACAATCGAGCCACTGCAGCTGCGCCAGGAATCAGTACAGTTATTAAGAGATTACGCAAGGTATCTATACTGTATGGCCAGGTTTTAGCCCCTTCCACCATTTCTTGACTGATCTTCCAGGCATTTAGCTTTTCAGCAGATGACTGAGTAGCTGCCCCATTAGAGTTTTGTTGTTTCAATTCCTGGTAGGATGTTAAAAGATTATGTTCAACTATCTCCATTTCTTCATCTCTCGCAGCTGACAAAACTCGATGTGTGGGCATCATGTTCAAGAAAAAAACCAATACCGCCACCATCACAAGTATCAGGTATACAACCCAGAATTCGATCGTAAATATCCCGGCACTGATATCTGAGAACAAGAGACTTATGGCTATCCCACCCATAAAGGCTAGTGAAATTGCCAGACTTTGCCTGCCGATAGGCTCAAAGGGTCTAAGGTTGAATATATCAATATCGAGTGGTTGGCGGTAAAGAACGACCGGCAGCCTTGACCCAGAGATCGAAGCATAAACTACCCAGCCTAATAAACCATACATGATGCAATTGACAAGAGTGAGATATAGAAGTAACCATGAAAAATCCTGATACAGATCCCAGGGAGATGCTACCAGCAAACCTAAAACAGCACCCGCCAGGATAGCTAGGAGTTCGTTTTTGAGATTCATCGTCGTGGTCCTTTCAACCAGCCGGTCAAACTTTTCATCACTCAAGCGCACAACCTCACGAAGCCCTCTGATAACACTAATCTCCATACGCTTGAATACCCGTTCCAGTATGAGGATGTAGATAATAATCACTGGTTGAACAAATATCGCCCTCCAATAAAGCTGGCTGAACAGCTCATCCCAGTAACCCTCCAGCCATACAATAACAATAGGAAGGAATAAAAGTACAATAGCACTAACAAGGATGAAGATAGATGGCGAGAGTTTCGTCCGTGTTATCAGCCTCTCAATTAATGAAGGAGCTAGCTTAGACATGATTACTTCCCCAACGGTAAATTATCTTGCGCCATTATAAATAATCTCCAGCGGTACCGCATGCGAATATCGGCATGGTCATTCATCAATGATCGTTTGTAAACATAGCATATAGTATTTTACACCCTTCCAGGTATCCATCGCAACAAGAGTATTTAATGAAACTATAAGAAGAAAGTTACGTATACCCATTTGGGATGTATAATTGTTCTAGATTTTCCGTGAGGAGGAATGCATATGAGTAAAAGAGGCAGTCTTGTCGGCGGCATAATCTTGATCCTGGTCGGAGCGGTGATCATGGTCAACCAGCTCATCGGAGGTTTTGGAATTAATATATCCTGGCCTTTGATATTGGTTGGCATGGGATTGCTCTTTATCTTGTTCGGAGCAATTTTCGGTATTGGAGGATTGGCCGTACCTGGCAGTATTATCACCGGTTTGGGTCTCATCTTTTACTACCAAGACTATACTGGAGATTATGCCAGTTGGGCGTATATGTGGGCGCTCATCCCTGGTTTCGTTGGGGTCGGGGTGCTGATCTCCGGGCTCATTAATCCTGGAACGGGAAAAGGCGGCTGGTCCCTGATTGCCATCAGCGCCATCTTGTTCACCATCTTCTCCGCAATCTTTGGAGATTTGAATGATCAATGGGTTATCTACATATCCATCGCCGTAATCATCATCGGCGTAATTGCGCTGATCCGGGCATTGTTCAGATTGTTCCGATCTGGTAGTGATATGGCAAACTTAGAAGAAAACTAGACATCTATAAACATCTAATCGGAGGGTACCATGACGAAGCGCGGACAAATTATCCTTGGGGTGGTGATCTTGCTGCTTGGATTTGTAGCATTGCTCGCTACTGTATTTAATATCAACATTTGGGCGTTATGCTGGGGAATCGGATTGATCCTCTTAGGAGTGTTGATCCTTTTGCGCCCGCGCTTGACAACACCAGGTTCACGGGCAAAATTTAGATTCATTACAGATGTCAAGCGCTCCGGTGAATGGCAAGCCACCAATGAAGAAATTTGGACATTTGTTAGTGATACTAAATTTGATTTGACCTCTGCTGACTTACCCACCGGTGAGACCAAGCTAAGATTTGTCGCTTTCGTGAGCGACACTACCTTGATTATTCCTGAGGATATCGGCGTTTCAATCTCAATGACCTCATTTTATAATGAAATCAGGTTCCTGGGAGATAGAGAAGAAGCATTCGTCACTCCCATAACTCAATCAAGCGAAGGATATGAACTGGCAGAGCGGAAAATCTTGCTTGAAACCGTCTGTTTCGTATCAGAAGTTAAGGTAAAGAGAGCATCATAATGGTAAAAAGAAAATCAATTCCATTACTGCTGTTATTGGTCACGCTGCTTACAGGTTGCTCGTTTGTGCGCGGTTCGGGTGTGACGGTTACAGAAACCAGAGAGGTTAGCAATTTCGACCGTGTGGAGTTACAGAGCATTGGTGAACTGACCATTATTCAGGGAGAACCTGAGTCGCTCACTATCGAGGCTGAAAGCAACATCGTCCGCCGAATCAAGACTGATGTGTGGGGAAGCACTCTCACGATAGAATTCACGGGAGGAGGTTTAGGCGATGTCATCCCCACCAAACCGATTCGATACGAGCTAACCATGAAGGACATTTCCGGAGTCCAATTATCCGGTGCTGGCAGAATCTATTCTGCTAGTATTGAAACCCGCAATCTGGACGTGGATGTCAGCGGAGTTGGCGATATAATCATCGACTCCTTGGTAACGGATGACCTGGAGGTAGACCTTACCGGCGCGGGGACTATCGACCTGGCGGGGCAAATCCACGATCAGGATGTTAAATTAAGCAGTGTAGGCAACTACAGCGCGGGAGGGTTAGAAAGCTACCGTGCCCGGATAGCGTTATCTGGAGCAGGTACAGCAACCGTATGGGTGACAGAAGAACTGGATGTGAAAATCTCCGGGGTTGGATCAGTGGATTTTTACGGCAGCCCTGTGGTTACCCAAGATATCAGCGGGCTGGGGCGGCTGAATAATTTAGGAAGTCCATAAACCGGTTTCTTCATGGACATCACCGACTTTCTCTACCGTCCCCGTTTTATAGACTTAGCCCTTTGGTTGAGCCGCACAGTACCAACTGGAATCGGCTATCGCCTGGCTGACTTCATAGCCGGCAGGATCGCAGCGCAAAAGAATTCTCAGACCACACGTGCTATCCGGGCCAACCAGTGGATCGTGAATGGAGAAGACCTGACTACTGACGAGCTAGACCAGGTCGTCCTGGATACCCTACGCCATACAGCGCGCTGTACATTTGATCTGTTCCACTACGCCAACGACCTGGATGCTACCAACGATCAGATCGTTTATAGTCCGCGTATTGAAAACCTGTTCAAGATGAATACGGAGGGGAATTTAAACGTCGTTGGTGTGGGTGTACATATAAGTAATTTCGACATGGTTGCTCAGGCTGGCTATATGCGTGGCTTACGCGCCCTGGTGATCTCTCTTCCTGATACCAATCAAGCCGTAGACAGACAGCATGCTATGCGAGAAAGAGCTGGTTTCGAGATCTTACCGGCTTCGAGAGCCGCCTTGCGTGAAGCCATCAGGCGACTTCAAGATGGTGAATGTGTCTTAAGCGCTATCGACCGTCCCATCCAGGACACAAAATTTTTCCCACGGTTTTTCGGACGTCCTGCGCCTTTACCGATCATGCCCATTTACCTGGCGCTCAAGGCTAAAGTCCCTGTTGTCTTGTTGGCGGCCATTAAACAACCAGACGAAAAATATCACATCCAGGCCACTGACCTCATCGAGATGCAGCCGCACCCAAACCGCAACACAGAGTTAATCCAAAACGCTGAAACCATCCTCGATATCGCCGCGGGCTTCATCCGCCAGGCACCTTATCAGTGGGGAATGCCATTACCAGTCTGGCCCACAGTATATGATGAAGTTCCGTGGGGATAGATAAAGGCAACCTAACAAAACCCTCTTTCTGCGGGTTCAAATCTGCAATATGCGTTCGTCGATGGGAAAGTTTTCCCCAATCTTTACAAATCCCTGGTTTGAGGTAGGATAATTAACCGCAGGCGCTTCTTGAATAAGGTTTTGGCTTCTCAGTCGATAACAGCGTGTGCAGTACCATCAATCGTATTCATTCAACGATTGCCTATCAATGGAGAGAGAACTTATGTCAGATATTAATGATCACGAACGAGTCAACGATATCCTGCTGGGGCCTCTTGAGCGACCTGCTTTGCAGTGGCTCGCCGCGCACATGCCAGCCTGGATGACACCAGATATCTTAACTGGTATTGGAACTTTCGGGGCTATCTTGATCGCTGTTAGTTATTGGCTCACAAATTACAGCGAGTGGTTCCTATGGCTAGCCAGCCTGGGTTTTGTGATCAACTGGTTCGGTGACAGCCTGGATGGCACACTGGCGCGTTTCCGAAAAATTGAACGTCCAAAATATGGGTTTTTCATCGACCATACTGTTGATGCCCTCAATGAAACAATCATATTTCTAGGTTTTGGTCTCTCTCCATATCTAAGTTTTGAGATCGCTTGCCTGGCCCTCATTGGTTATTTACTGATGTCAGTTTTAGTTTATGTGAGTACCGCTGTCAGTGGTGTGTTTAAAATCTCTTATGGGAAGCTTGGCCCCACTGAAATTCGAGCGATCGCTATCCTCTTCAATGCCTTTATATTCTTTTTCGGGAATCCCTCGATTAACCTCCCTACCGGTAGAACTACTATCATCGACTTGGCAGTGCTTATCGTGGCTTTGGCGTTATTCTTTATCTTCATTGGTTCATCCTTCCAACAAGCCCGGCAGCTGGCAAAGGAGGACGTTTGACCCGGCTTGAAACCACCCAATCCCCGAAACGACAGCGTCTTTTAATTGGTATCATCATCGTCGTTGTTTTAATCGGTGTTATTTTTGTCGCTTCGGATTGGGAGGATTTCCGTAAGGTGTTAAGTGAAGCGGACTGGCGGATGATTCTACCTGCTCTGGCTTTCACTGCCATCTCATATATTTGTGTGGGGTACAGCTACGCTATCGTGGCCCAGCTGCTGGACATCCGCATGAATCGGCGCGATCTGACTGAGATTGGATTTGTGACCGTCATCCTCAATCACATTATCACCACGGGAGGAGTCGCAGGTTTCTCTGTAAGATATTTGCTGATGGAACCATTTGGAGTGAGGATGCGGGAAGTGCTCTCCTCTTCGCTCTTGCACTTTTACTTGACCAGCATGGTGATGATCGTTATACTGCCGGTAAATTTCATTTACTTGCTAAACCATGCCACCTTACCGAAAGGTATTGCTATCTTAATCGGTATTGCTACCGTTATCGTAGTTGTGATATCCATCATCGGAGCGCTGCTGCTATTCGTTACCACCATCCGCGCTCCGGTCCTAAATTTTATTGGCAACACTGCTAATAAATTGTTCCGCCGAGAAATCCAAGAACGTTTCGACCAGTTCAACGAAACCCTGGATCAAAGCTCAGCTGCCTTGCGTGCTAAACCATTGATCTTGCTGGCAATCGTGTTTATCGTTATCATCGAGTGGGGTGCTGCAGTGATCGCCCTGGGATTCTGCTTTAACGCATTAGGTCCAGTTCCCTCGATCGGAGTTCTGATCACCGGCTTTGTGATTGGTCTCATCGCTGGCGTGCTCTCAATGGTGCCAGGCGGTTTCGGAGTGCAGGAAGCCTCCATGGCAGGCATTTATGCACTGTTAGGTGTGCCTTTTGGGCAAGCGCTGTTAGCTGCTATCCTTTTCCGTGGGGTGTACTATCTGGTACCCTACGGTTTCAGCCTCATATTCTACGGAAGGTTGCTGCGTAGAGGCAGTAAAACGAAAGAGAAGAGCAGTCCGCAGGAAGACTCAATTACGATCTAGGCAGCTGTTAAGCCGACTTTTTTAGGATTGGCTTTTTACCGCTGTCTCTCGTATTAAATCTATTTACGGGCTATTGAGATTTTATCCCTGCTGAAATGACTTTTAAGTCTGTCGATTTAGGTACCACTTATACCCGTAGTACGCTGCCACGAACAATACAGCCACTATGACCCATGCCAGCCAGTAGTTGATCTCACGCAGAACCGCTGCTCCTAACCCAATGCCAGCGATCAGGTAAACCGTGACTGCTACCAAGATAATGATATACGCGCCCAATAACCAGAAACGCATCAAACTCAGTTTTTTAGTAATTTCCTCCATTAGATATCCTCCACAATTAACTATGTTGGAACCCGCTCAATATGTAAGATGATCATAGCATTAAAAGTTTAGCAAAGCAATATATTTTCGCTATAGTAAATCATTCCTCCACCATATCTTCTAATACTTCATTCGATGATATTCATAAACGCTTCAACAGCAGCGGGATCAAATTGTTTGCCTGCATTGTTGTTGATATACGACAGCACTTCATCTTCGGGGAGGGCTTCCCGGTAGGGCCGATTGGATAGCATCGAATCCCATACATCCACTACCGCGAAAATACGAGCCGCCAATGGTATCTGTTCACCCATTAACCCCACTGGGTATCCTTTTCCGTCCCACCTTTCGTGATGACAATATGGGATGTCCAATGCCGGACGCAGGTAGGGGATCGGCGATAGCAGATCGTAAGCATAGACCGGGTGTTGGCGCATTATGTCCCACTCCTCCTCGTTGAGTGGTCCATCTTTACTCAATATATCTTCCGGGATTCCCATCTTTCCGATATCATGTAGAATGGCTCCTCGCCGGATATGGATCTCATCATAATCACTCACACCTAATTCGCGGGCCAACTGTGTAGCCATGTCAGCAGCTCTATCCGACTGCGTCTGTGTAGTCTTGTCGTGCAGCTCTAACGCTCGTGACCAGCCTTCCAGGGTGGTATCATAAGCTATCATCAGCTCTGTGTTAGATCGCTGCAGATTCTCAAATAGTCTGGCATTATCAATAGCAATTGCCGCTTGTGTCGCAATCGCCTGCAAGAATTTACGCCACTCCAAATCAGCGTCATGCGGAGTACGGTGAAATAGTTCCAAGACTCCCATGACCTGACCCTTGGATATCAACGGGATGGCGTAGTAAGCCGTAAACCTTTCAGTTGAAAGCAATGGCGCTCGTTCGAAACCGTTGATGTCTTCCAGCAGGTATGGGATGTGGATAATTCGTCTCTCTATCGCAGCTTTTCCAGCGTGTCCTTGACCTAATTTCAGATGCGTATGCTGAAGCGCTGCAGTCTGGAAACCTTGTCCCGCTGCGAATTCGAGTGTTTGCGTGTGCATGTTATGTAAGAGCACGTCAGATGCATCCACATGCAACAATTCGATAACTTGATCCAGGATAACTTTGAGGATGAAGCGTAAATCCATGCTGGCGGATATCGCTTGATCGATCGCCTGCAAACCCCGAGCTTGTTCTAATCCGCGTTTTGTTTTTTCCAGCTGTCTCATACGGTTGATTGCACCGCTAGCTACGGGCATAATCTCAACGAGAAGTTGAACCTCATCCGTTGTTATTTCACGTGGCTGCTTCATCCCCAGAAGACATACACCGATGAATTCATCATCATCAATTAGCGGGACCAAAGCTCCCCCAACTCCCAGTGGGAATATTTCTTTTAGTTCATCACCAACTTGAGGGTCGGTCCTAAATTCACCCGAAAGGTGCACTTCCCGTTGTTTATTAATTTGCCACAGGAAATTTTCCGCTTTTCGGATTCTAGTCCTACCTGGATGAAGCCCGCGAACCTTTAACTGTACCATTACTTCTTCAGAGGAGTCATAAATCCAAATAGCTCCAATGGTCGCTTCCAGCACTGCAAGCAGCTCATTGAGGTAAATTGATGCTATTTCGTTCAGATCATTAGCTCCTATCAGAGCATTATATATACGATTCTTTGCTCCTTGCTCTGAGAGATCTTGGCGTATTTGAGCCAAAGTTCTGGCATTCTTGATTGCAACAGCAGTCTGGTTGGCTAACCTGCGGAGCAACATTTGTTTTTTGGTATCAAATGCATTCAAAGACGCACTCATTACCAGAAGAACACCTATCAGTTCCTTATTCCGCTCGATCGGCACACCAAAAACTGAACGCATCTCAGAATCAGCGTTTCCGAAGCGTGGATCGAGCCGAATATCCGCACAATACAAGGGGGCTAGATTTGTCGCCACCCATCCTGCAAAATCATCCTCATCTCCCATTTCGATCCGACTCGCCTCCAGAGCGGAATCTGCTTCCGAAGAGTGCCCCAATCCTTTTTCATACACCAGAACACCTTGCCGGAGTTGGTGGTCCCAACTTAACGATGTTTCCTGGATGCCTTTCTCACCACCCTCATATCTGAAATACGTCACCCGGTCAGCCCCCTGTGTCGCTATCACGATCTGAAGTAGAGAGTCTATCTGGATCCGAGGATCCTGTAAGTTATTCAGCACAATACCTGAATCGTACGCCAGCTCCAGATGGTCAAGCATTTGTTGATTTTCATCAAACATTTTGGCATTCGCGATCGGTCGGGCAACTATGTCAGCCAAGCTCTGTAGAAAGGTAAGATCATCGAAAGCAAAGTGATGATCCTGATCGAAGATAAACACGTTCAGACAACCTACAAATTGATCCTGCACGCACATCTCTGAAATCATTACTGTTTTGATGCCCATCGAACGGTAAAGTTGCGCATTAGTCAGGAAAGGTTCTTCATCTCCGTTTAGGATAATCGCTACCGGACTGACTTGTTTCAACAGCTCTTTATAATCAGCCCCTGAAACTGGCTTGTGTCGAAAGCGAAACTCACCTTTCAGACCGAAATCCCCTGCCAGCCGCAGTGTGTCATCCTTTGCATCATAGAGCATGATGCTTGCGGCTGTCACACCCAGTGCCTTCGTTGTCTCCTCACATACAATTTTCAGCACCCGGCTCAGATCCATGCTTTGATAACAACGCTCTCGCACACCATTAAGAACATCACTCTTCTCTTTCTCACCCCCCATCAGAGCCTCCGCTCTCTTATATCTCGCTAGTTCGGACAAAAGCGCTTGCATGTGCTTCTCGGACTCAGCTAGTTTTTGTTCCATCTCTCGTCTGTAACACACCATTTCAATAATTCTCTTCAGTTCATGGATCTCAAACGGGCTTTGCAGAAACTCATTCGATCTTTCCACTCCATCTTTCGCGTTTCCTTCTGCGTTTAAGTTTGTGGTCACGAAGACAACAGGCATGTTAAATTGAAGCTTTACCTCATGAGCTGCGTCCAACCTCTTTACATCATCGACTAGATTGAAGTCCATTAATATGATATCTGGATTTAATGCATGGGCTTTTTCAACAGCTTCTTCAATATCAG
>Ga0114922_10005402_pt1 | contig 11797 bp, 13 predicted proteins | sample AartaG_FD_100975 | JGI IMG/M metagenome (GOLD analysis project Ga0114922, IMG submission 100975) | Deep subsurface microbial communities from Aarhus Bay to uncover new lineages of life (NeLLi) - Aarhus_00045 metaG | ecosystem: Environmental > Aquatic > Marine > Oceanic > Sediment | place...
GACACCAAAAAGTACGAACAAAAGAATTTATCTCTTGGCGCCCGCCTGCGCGGCCGTAGCCGCTGCGGCGCGGCGAAGGCCCGCATTCTTGAAAAGTGTAAACCGAGGAATGAAGGATGCCGTCTATCCCTATTAAGCGAATGATAAGTTAGCTCACTTGTTTCACCTCAAAATGCTGGTCCAATCGCATGGTCTTAAAAAGCCCGTAGATATCTTTGGAGACATTGGTCACCGCCAATCTTCCCCCAGCCTTGCTCAGGGAATTATGGGCAGCGATCAGTACGCCAAGGCCCACCGAGTCGATCATCTCCACGCGGGTGAGGTCTATGATCAACGCTGTGGCTCCCTTCTCTACGATTCCGAGCATTTTTTTTCTAAGGGCGTTCGCCGTGGAGGCAACTATATCTCCGCCAGGTTTGATGATTTTTTGTTCTGCCTTTTTCTTAGCTTTTGCCATGAGTCTCTCCTTTTGCTTGTTTGACCCATTCCTCAACCTCTTCCCTTCTAAACTTCCACAGACGGCCCAGGCGATATGCAGGCAGCCGCCTGTGTTGGATCCATTTGTAGGCCGTGTCCCGACTTATGCCAAGATATTCACAGATCTCATCCACAGACAGCAATCGATCCTTCATATCTTTTCCCTCAAAATCAACCTGTTTCCTTTATCGTTGAATGTAACGTCTACAGAATATTCTTTTATGATAGCCAGCCCTCGACCGCTATCCAGGGTCGATAAATGCTTTTTCCCTAAGCTAGCTCGCCAGTCAAACCCGTTTCCTTCATCTTCAATTTCCATAATCAGATAGTCATGCTTCAAGTACAGGTTATATTTAACAACTTTTAGGTGGTTCATTTGACTTCCATGCTTGACAACGTTGTTGAGCGCTTCCCTCATCACCAACAGAATGTCGAAAGCACGGTCTTCTATCCCTGAGGTAGCCAAGAATCTCTTGGTTTCCTCGCTGGCTGTATCGATATTTTCCAGAGTAGCCGAAAAACATATATCCAAATGCCCTGAACCCTTTGACACCTGAAACATGACTATACCTCTACCCCTAACAGAACCAGATCATCCTCCGGCTCACTAGTTGGGGGCAATAGGCTCCTTGTTATTTCAACGACTGCCTTCTCGATCGATAAATGCCGTGTGCTCGCGCAGGCTTCTATAAGTTCTTCCATGCCCTTTTCTCTCCTCTTTTTCTCTTTTCCGATTTCCTCGATCAGACCGTCAGTATATAAAAAGAACCGGTCACCTTTTGATACGATTTTGTATATGGGTTCGAAGAAAACTGTCTCAAAGCCTCCAAGAATATCCCCTGTTGCCTCTAAAGATTCTGCCCTGCCATCAGTGTCGAGGTATATAACGGGTGGATGTCCGGCACTTATAATTATCAGTTTCGACTGAATGCGATTGAGATGGGCGTAGCAGGCGGTAAGATACTTTCCGTCCGTCATGATCGACCCCAAGACACTGTTCATGATCTTCAAGGTCTCAACCGGCGTGTGCATGGGCTTGGCATTTTGGTTTATTAGTGCCTTCAACGCGGAAGTTATGTAGGACGTTCCCAGGTCGTGACCACTTATGTCAGCTACAAAATATCCGAAGATGCCCTCACTGATCGGAAAAACGTCGTAAAAGTCACCACCTGCTTCCAGAACAGGTACATAGTTGATTCCGAACTTTGCATCAGGAAAATCATGGGGGCGCACCAAAATGGCTTGCTGAGCGTCATGTATCTGCTTTAATCTTGCTGCCTGCCGATCAATGACGGCTTGATAGGAAAACTTGAGTTTCAGATGAAGCCTGGTTCTGGCCAATACCTCCGTCTTTTCAAAGGGTTTTGTTATGTAATCGACAGCGCCCATATCGAAGCCCTTTACCTTGCTCGAGACGTCATCAAGGGCTGAGATAAAAAGAATGGGTATATCCGCGGTTTGGGGGTCTTGCTTAAGCTTAGTACAGGTGTCGAATCCACTTTCGCCGGGCATCATGACGTCCAGCAGGATAAGGTCTGGGAGTTCAGCCCGGGCCAGTTTCCGTCCATCTGGTCCGTCATAGGCCGATAGCGTCAGATAACCATCTGTTTGCAGAATGGCGGCCAACAGTTTGATGTTGAGTGGATCATCGTCAATAATAAGAATGATCGGTCCTCTTTTTCCTGTCGATACATCCATTATTGCTAATATAACGTCTCAGAAATTATACAACTCATTGAGATTATAGATCTTTTGGTGGCCACTGTTTCATACCATTCAGATGGAGTAATGGAGTGTTGGAGTACTGGAGTATTGGCTGGTAAAAGCGGTAAAAATCATTTTTTCTATTCCTCCCCGCCTGCCATCGCCAGGCACAGCGTGCACCTTATATGCCAGCATGCGTGGCAATGGTGGGCAGGTAAACCCATCACTCCATCACTCCATTACTCCATCACTCCATACTCTCCAAAACTTTAGCTCACTTTAGCTCACTTTAGGCACTCTTCTTTAATTAAACCGGTATGATAAAGCAAAAGGTGCTCCCTTTGCCCTTTCCCTCACTCTCTGCCCAGATCTTGCCGCCGTGCAATTCAACGAGCCTTTTGGTCAGGGACAGGCCTAATCCGGTCCCTTTGTATCTGCGGCTCGTTATACCTTCGGCCTGTTCAAAAGGCTTGAAGATACGTTCCAGATCCTTCTCATTGAGGCCGATACCTGTATCAGAAATGGAAACTTCAATACACGTCTGATGTTCACCCGCAGCAAGCTTGCTCAGGCCAATGGGGCCCTTGACAATTCGCAATTCCTCGGGGTCTTCAAGGCGGAGGCCGGGCCGAACCATACAATCAATAACTCGCGCGCTCATGTGCACCTTACCGCCATCTGGCGTAAATTTGACAGCATTGGAGAGGAGATTGTTCATGATTTGCTCGAGTTTCAGCACGTCCGCCCTTATGGTCTCCGGGACGTCTTCAATGTCAGTTGATAGTCGTATGCCGTGCTTCATGGCCTTTTCCCTGACCGTTATCATGCACTCCGAAAAAACCGCCTTTAAATTACACTCAGACAGCTTGAGCTCCAACTTGTCTGCCTCCACCTTGGAAAGATCCAGGATGTCGTTTATTAGTGAAAGCAGGTGGCGAGCGCTTTGAAGCACATCGCATAGATATTCCTCCTGGACTTCATTCAAGTCACCAAAGTACTTATCTATGACTAGCTCGGTAAAACCAATAATAGCATTTAACGGCGTACGAAATTCATGGCTCACATTGGCCAAAAAGTTGCTCTTGGCCCGACTGGCCGCCTCGGCCTCCGTGGCCATCTGGCTGGCCTGTTCCATGGCTTCTTCCAATTTTTTGTTCGTTTCCTGAAGTTGCCGTATAATATTTGCTTCCCTTTCAATCCGTTCTATCTTGGCGCTTAACTCGCTCATTTCAAAGGGCTTGACCAAGAAATCAGCAGCTCCAGCGGCAATGATGTCGCCATAAGAATATTCCACAGCATGACCCGTCATGATAATGAAATCCAAATGCGGATAGCTGTCATGGGCCTCCAACATCAATTCGATACCATCCTTTGCCTCCATCCTGATGTCTGAAATGACCAGATCAAAATCTTGCTTACGAAGCATTTCCAAGGCCTCAGAAGCCTTTGGTGCGACCTCGCAGGCATAACCCATTTTCATAAGAAACCGCTGAACGAGCTTTTGGATTGCTTCATCGTCATCAACGATCAAAACAGATTTCGGCGGTGAAACTTCCATCGATTTTTGCCTATGTACTTCCCGTTCCCACGCGCAGTTCTCGTTCCCACGCTCTGCGTGGGAACGGGCTACGCCGGGCGCTCTGCGCCCAATCAGGAACCCCTCACTACATGGCGCGGAGCGCCAACAGGCTCAGGTTCCCACGCAGAGCGTTGGAACCTGAATAAAGCGCAGTTGATGTCAGATGACAGCAATTATCATGCCGGATTCTCCAAAGAAGAGTTGACACATAATTCTCAGCAATTGCAAAAGTTGGCGAGAGGGTCTCTGGGCCCTCCGGGGCGTAGGCCTCTCCGAGCTGTAGGCTCTACGAGGCGGAAGCCTACGGGCCGGAGGCAAGGGGGAACGCAGGGCGTGGGGTATGTGTCCTGTGTCTAGGCTGGGATAATCAAAAGCAAGATATGAGGAATAAGAGGCCCCTTTTTCGGGATGTGGAACAAGCCTGTCACCTTTTTGACGGTATATTGTCGGTTTCTTTGCGCTATAAGCCGATGTAACCCGGTTTTTCCCGTCAAGAACGTCTTTCCTTTATTCACCCTTCTCCAGTCTTTCTTCCCTGTAACTGTAAAAGAGGTCGTGTGTTATCCCCCTGCTTATCAAGAAGTTCAGCACATCGTAGGGCTTGAACTATACACCTTTCACTACTCAACTATTTACTTGACAGTTGTCCCACACAGGTATAACGAACCACCTATGAGTCGCAAAAGGTCTATAGCAATGATCGAACTAATCGTTAGCCATGACGGGAAAAATTGGATTGCAAGGAGCGATTTGCTATCCGCAGAGGCTCCGACATTAGAAGAGCTGGATAATAAATTGAGAAAAATGGTGAAAGAGAAGGGCTACCTTGAACCGGGTAAGAGCCTCGATCTCTTTATGGCCTTTGACAATTCAACGATCCCCCTGTGGATGCGTCAGTACAGCCAGCATTATTTTAACAGAATTATACAGGTTGGAACTTAGATCAAAGGGTTGATCTTTCTTCCTGCTGGCATCTTTTTTCTCAGAACGACCTTTGTTACTTCGATTATGGCGAAGACAACCAGGCCAAAACCGGTGATTATGGCCAGGTCTGAGAAAGAAGGTTTCATGATACCAAATGCCTCACGCACAGTTGGAATCTGGATTAATACAGCAATTAATGCGACCTCCCATCCAAGGGCTATGAGTAGCCATTTATGCGGAGGTGCCTTAAAAATACTGTATGTGAGGGAACGACAGTTGATGGCGATAACAAGCTCTATAATTATGAAGAGAAAGAATACCATCGTCCTTGAATACGTTATATCAGAGATATCTCGGAGAAAAAGAAAGTAGAAGACAGGGCATTCAATCAAGACCGCCCGAAATATAAAAGACTTTACATCCCACGAAAAGACGCTCTCTTTTGGATCCCTTGGAGGTCTTGTCATAATATCACGCTCAGGAGGTGCAATCCCGAGAGCGAGTGCAGGAAGCCCATCAGTCGCCAGATTTATATATAATATAGCTGCCGGTAAAAGGGGTAAAAATTCTGGACCCATCATTAAAACTATTCCTCCAATGACTACCACCTCTGTTATATTGCACTGAAGAAGATAGGCAAGATATTTCTTTATATTATCATATATCCACCTACCCCGCTCAATAGCCATCACGATGGTTGCAAAGTTGTCATCGCTCAGGACCATATCTGATGCCTCTTTGGCCACCTCTGTGCCTGTTACCCCCATGGCAACTCCAATATCAGCATGCTTCAAGGCAGGGGCATCGTTCACCCCATCGCCTGTCATGGCTACTACCTCACCCCTGGCCTTCCAGGCCCTGACTATCTTTAATTTATCCATAGGAGATACCCTGGCATATACGGTGACCTTGTCCACTATATTCTCGAAGTCCTCATCGGTCATCTTTTCCAATTCTTCACCCGTCAAGGCGAGATCGCCATCTTTGTAAATGCCAAGCTCCCTGGCTACGGCAAGGGCCGTAAGTTTATGGTCTCCTGTGATCATGACCTGCCTGATATGGATCTCTTTACATGTCTTAACTGCCTCAATCGCCTCCTCCCTTGGCGGGTCTATCATCCCAATGAGGCCAAGGAAGACCATATCCACCTCAATGTGCTCTTCGACCATTGCACTGTCTTTCTCGAGTTCTCTGTACGCCACTGCAAGAATCCGCAAGGCATCCCTGGCCATCTCCTCGTTTGCCCCCAAGATCTGAGCCCTTTTCTCGGGGGTTAATTCCGTTATTTCATCCCCCTCCATGACAGAGATGCATTTTTCCAGGACCACCTCAGGAGCCCCTTTCATAAAGGCCATTCGTCTGGAATCATCCATTTTATGAACAGTGGTCATTCGCTTTCGCTCAGAGCTAAAAGGAACTTCCTCTATCCTTGGATGGGCCGACCTTGTTTCATGGATTTTAAGACCTGCCTTGGCAGCCAAAACCACAAGAGCCCCTTCTGTAGGATCTCCCTTAATAGCCCATTTCTCATCTTCCTGGTAGAGATCTGCATCGTTACATAAGAAGCCCCCCTGAAGTAACAACCTGAAAGATTTGTTATCCATCACATCCGCTTCCCCGGACCCTCTGAACTCTCCATCTGGCGCATAGCCCACGCCTGTAACCTCAATCATTTCTTTACTTGAAAAGCTCCTTCGCACGGTCATCTCGCCCTTAGTCAAAGTCCCTGTTTTGTCGGCACATATCACAGTTGTACATCCCAGGGTCTCTACTGCCGACATCTTCCTGACAAGGGCATTTCTTTTAGCCATGGCATGCATACCAAGGGCAAGGGCACCTGTGACAATAGCTGCCAGGGCCTCAGGGACTGCTGCCACAGCAAGGGCCACAGCAAACATAACCACTGAGATGATGAAGTTCAGGTCAACCAAACCGCCTATCAGTTCCCTGATTATGCTGATCCCTGCAACCATCCCACATATACCAAGGCAAATAATTCCTAACCATTTGCCGATCTCATCTGTTCGTTTCTCCAGAGGTGTCTTTCCCACTTCAATGGTAGCTACCTCCTCGGCAATTTTGCCGAACTCTGTCTTCATACCCGTACTGGTAATCACTCCCTTACCCCTTCCATAGGTTACGGTCGTACCGGTAAAGGACATATTCTTTCTGTCCGATACAGGAGTGTCTTCTGGTAACACCTTCATATCCTTGCCCACAGGGGCCGATTCTCCTGTAAGAGAGGCCTCATCACATCTAAGGGAACGACTCTCTACTAATCTGACATCGGCCGGGATTCTATCTCCTGCCCCGAGGAGCAGGATATCTCCCGGGACGAGCTCCTTTGATGGAACTTCCTCCTCTCTGCCTCCCCTTATAGCCATAATGGTGGGAGAAAGCATCTTTTTCAGGGCCTCCAGGGCTCGTTCTGCCCTATACTCCTGGATAAATCCCAGGACCGCGCAAAATATGACGATCACCATAATAATAGCAGCATCCACCGTCTCTCCGACCAGCGCTGAAAGGATAATGGCCAGAATAAGGATGAGGAGGAGGATGTTTTTGAACTGGTTCAATAATATAGTAAAGGGTGAGATCCTTTCTTCCTGTTTGAGTTCGTTGTATCCGTATTCTTCAATACGCTTCTTGATCTCCTCATCATTTAAACCCCTATGAGGGTCTGTTTCCAGTTCCTTCAAAACATCATCAACATCCATCGAATGCCAGGAGATGTCCTTCATAATCATACCTCTAAAGTTTCGCAGCTAGTTCCTTAGTTTTAAGATTCGCGTTTTTTCTGGCAGAAGATTTTTTCAGATACCATGTCGATCCTAATAGACAATTTGGGAATTGAAAAAGGGGCCACAATTCAATTCCTGAATTCCTCAATTCGCAATCCCTTAATTCCGGTTTATCCGGGTTAGGTTTATGTCATAATTGAGACAGAACACACCGCTATCATAGACCTTTGAGAGAACTATGTACACAATTTGGTAAACTTCACAGCTCAAACAAGACGGAAATTGAAAATTGTATGCTCCTTACGGCGGATGTCTTGGTGATCGAATTCATCGTCAGCCATGACTGGAAAAACTGGATTGCAAGGAACGATTGGCTAACTGCACAGGCCCCGACGTTAGAAGATCTGGATAATGAATTGAAAAAAATGGTGAAACAGAAGGGCTATCTCAAACCGGGTAAGAAGCTCGATTTGTTTATGGCCTTTGACAATTCAACGATCCCCCAGTGGATGCGTCAGTACAGCCAGCATTATTTTAACAGAATTGTACAGGTTCGAACCTAGGGCTCGCGCAAGAATAACTTACCATTTTGGCATCTCAGCTTCAGGCTACCTTTGGCCGATATTCATTCGCAAAATTCGCGAGATAGCCTGCTATGTTTATTTTTTATTACAACAGATAACGAGCATTGGCAAGTTTCATCCCGCACGTTTTTTGACAGGCCAAGAGTTTAAGTTAATTGTTGATTTTATGGTGGAATCAGGCTATAGAATAGGCCTTCTCAGGATAAGAAACGTTCCCTCTTAGCAAGAGGTCCTTTATGCATTTCGTAGCCGACCTTCATATGCACTCTCACTACTCAATGGCAACCAGCAAGAAAATGAATCCGGAAAATATTTACAAGTGGGCTCAACTAAAGGGAATCACCGTTGTTGGCAGCGGTGATTTTACTCATCCTGGCTGGCTTGGAGAACTGAAGGAAAAGGTCGAGCCCGCTGAATCTGGGCTTTATCGGCTGAAGGATAAACCTGCCGGGGAAATCATTTCTGAAATCCAGGAGTCTTGCAGGTCTCTTGTACGCTTTATCCTGACGGCAGAGGTAAGCTGTATCTAGAAAAAAATGGTCGTACCCGTAAAAACCACAATCTTATTTTTGCTCCCAATTTCCATGTAGCACAAGAGATGCAAACAGCTTTGTCGCGAATTGGTAATATCAAAGCTGACGGAAGACCAATCCTTGGCTTTGACTCCAAAGAGCTTTTGAAACTTGTCAAGGAGGCCTCGGAAGATGCTTTTTTGGTTCCTGCCCACGCCTGGACCCCACAAAGAAGGAAAATTTTTTCAATTAGAATTCCTGATTAAATAAAGATTTTCTTGACAGTTACCCCTCACAGGTATAACGAATAACCAATGGACAATAAGAGAACTCCTCGGACATCACAAAGTGTCACATGGCAACAAAAATGGGGACATTACCGGCTTATTGGAGACCTTTTGCAAAATCATTATGAAATAACACATCAAAACCCACGAGAAAGGGCGACAAGATACCTTTAGACGTGTACAGGAGGTCTAAGATGAACGAAGAAACCAGAGAGCTGGAAGAAAAGGCCAAAAAAGTATTCTCGGCGGAGAGGAAGGAGGATATCTGGGTCCTCATCATATCTGCTATCACCGTGATTTTGTCGTTGACTGGAATTATAACGAAGAAAACATTTTTGTCGCTATTTTTTTGAGGGGAGGTGATTAGATGTTAAGGGGCCTACTAAGATATATTCCAGGTTTAATCCTATGTATGATCTTAGGTTGGTTAGCCCTTCAATGGGATCATTCTATAAAGGGATGGCAAAAAGACTATAAAGAGTGTCAGAAGATTTTGAAGGCAAATGCAAAAGGGGAACCTCTGTTCGGCTTTGATGAATACAAGGCAAAACGTGAAGAAAGATATAAGGAGCAATTGGCTTTCTACAAGCAAGGCGTGGCGAAGGGGGCACCCAAAAAACCACATATCCTGGAAAAAGATGTTTATGAATCACTCGTTACGACCAAGGAAATTCCTTTCAAACTCAAATTTGGCGCGAAAATGATCCAGTTCCAACTTACCTATGTCGCTGTTCTCCTTTTGGGTGGAATGCTCATAAGAAATACGGTCGGCATCCCGGATCTGTTTAAGCCAGGCACTGTGCTTGCCAGGCCTATCATCAAGCCGGGCATCGTGTTGCTCGGTGGCTATTATGTATGGTCAAATCTTTTTAAGGTGGGGTTGGTTGCCCTTCTGCTAGTCATCGTATTCATTTTCGGGACCGTAGTTCTTGTGTCTGTTTTAGGCAAAAAGCTGAAACAAGACAAGGGGTTGATCGGCGTAATGGCTGCTGGCACAGGAGTTTGCGGGGTTTCAGCCGCCGTGGCCACAGCCCCTATCGTGAAAGCAAAACCGACGGACTTCTTTTATGCTGTTGGGACCATACTCCTCTTTGGTACGGTGGCTCTATTTACCTTTCCATATATCGGGAAGGCCCTTGGCATGTCTGAACCTGTTTTTGGTGCATGGGTTGGAACATCTATTTTGAATACCGCCCAACTTGTTGCTGCGGCCTCATGGTACGGGCATGATGCGCTTCTGACCGCAAACATAATCAACATTGTCAGGGTTGGGTTTATCCCCATTGTTGTCCTTTATTGTATATGGTTTTATCTGATCAAAGGGGCATCTGCAGAAGAGCCAAGGAAGAAAATGAATACATGGCAAGTCGTTGTAGACAAATTTCCCATATTTATCCTTGGCTTCTTTGCCATGGTGACCTTAAATGAATTTGGGGTCTTTACAAAGGAACACCAGTACATTTTTGGAAAACAGTTTCTCAAGATATTTTTTGCCATAGGTTTTGCGGGGGTTGGTTTGAACATAGCCTTTGAGGATTTGAAGAAAGCGGGTGGCAAGGCCTTTGTTATTGGCGTTTCTGCTGCTTTGTTCAAGGCCGTACTCTCGGCTATTGTAGTCATGCTTATTGGGACAGAGGTGTTCTCTGTCAAAGGGCGATAATGGAGATACGGAAGATACTGCTCTGTACGGATGGCGAGGAACAAACAGATAAGGCCGAAGACTTTGCTATTGGTATAGCAAAAGGTGCACGTGCACTCATATGTGCTGTTTATGTTGTAAACCCGCTTTTAAAGAAGTTTGCCAATGAGTTGTATACTGTGGGTAGAGATGAATACAGGGATTACATCGATAAAACATTACGTGACGAGGGTAATACGGCATTAAAGAAATTTCAGCAGAAGGCGCGCAATCAAGAAGTTCAAGTCGTCGTGAAGATGCGCTACGGCAGTCCTGAAGAAGAGATTTTACAGGAAATGGAAGAGGGTGGCTACGACCTGGTTGTTATGGGTTCGAGGTTGCTCGGCGACTGGCGGTCGCGTTTTGGATCGTACAATCTGCCCGAAAAAGTTTTCAAGAAGGCCAAGAAGCCTGTTCTCTTTGTCAGATAGACAGTCAAAACATGAACTTATCTGCTAGTATAGAAATACCGCTTCCACAGGCAAAAGTATTTCCCTTCTTTTACGGACTTGAGAAGTGGTTTAGGCTGAACCCGGAATGGCAGGTCTTGTCCGTTGAAGGAGTTCATCATATCAAAAAGAGGCATCGGTTTGCCCTTAAGGTGAGATATGATCGTAGTGAAGAGGTAGTAAACTATGACGGTATTGTTGAGGAGTTTATAGATGAGGATGTTTTGTCCGTTCGCCTGAACGCCGAAAAACCAAAACATATCACAATACATTTCATGGACAAAGGGGACAGATCTCTCCTTCAGCAAGAGGAGGTTATAGAAAACGAACCATCTGAAACAGAGCGTCGAGAGCTCACTTCCTGGCTTAAGAGTGTGGCCTGGTACCTTATGCTGCAAAATAAGAATACGTCAGCAAGTAAACTCTGGAAGTTTTTCATGGACAAAGTGTGGCTCAAGATGAGCCCTGCCGGCAGGAGGATAGTCCTCCTTGTCGTCATAGCAGAAGCTGCCGGCTTTATATTTTTTTTGTTGTTACTTATCGTACATTATGCTGGATTTTAGCTTTCGCTTCTTATCTTCAAGTACACTATGCCCCAAACCTTTTGTAGCATGTCACACAGCATTCGGGCATTTCCGACCGAATTTGCTCTGGTTTTCTCCTTATCTCAGGATCAAAGAGCGCTCTGAATCTGGCGTATTCCTTCTTGTTCCAGATTCGGGTTAAGGTTTCATTCCGTATGTTGCCAAAGGACATTCCTCTCAGAGGAAGAAATTGATCTTTGAAGGTGTAATAGGAAGAGAGAACCGGATTGGTAAAAACGCATGGCACGACCTCGCCTTCAACATTGATGACGCACGCA
>Ga0114922_10005403_pt1 | contig 11796 bp, 8 predicted proteins | sample AartaG_FD_100975 | JGI IMG/M metagenome (GOLD analysis project Ga0114922, IMG submission 100975) | Deep subsurface microbial communities from Aarhus Bay to uncover new lineages of life (NeLLi) - Aarhus_00045 metaG | ecosystem: Environmental > Aquatic > Marine > Oceanic > Sediment | place: Aarhus...
AGTGTGCCGTTTGTGCTCAGCGGCTGGGAGGTTCAGGCTGGTGAAAAAAACTACCAGGGCGAAATGCATAAAGGGGAGCAGATTGTGAGAGCAAATTCATCTGGTCCTGGCACATCCATCATCGTTCGCTGACGAAAAGTTTACTCCTCAATCGCACTGAGGAAGTCGGGGGTTCGAGTCCCCTCAGAGCCACTCATGACTCCCTAAATGTGGGGGGGTATTCTGTTCGACTCTATGGGTGCTGATAACATTCCGGCAACAGTGTATCCCGATATCCCTGCCATATCATTACCCCCTGGAGATGACATCAATAATATAAAACGTTCGGCCTCTTGTCGTAATTGTTCTAGAACTACTTGTGCCATGACTTCAATAGTTTTGAAGTCAATCCCTTCAAAGAACCTAATGTAAACTGTTCCTAGTTTTGTTATTGCTTACCCTCAAGTGTGTTGGTCTTGGGACGCCTTTGATAACTTTGAGGAATTGTCATTGACGTAAAACCCCGACCCTTTGTAAATAACCGCTGGGACGGAATAAATGCGATGCGTTTTTGAGTGACCGTTGGAGCAAGTAACGCCCAACAAGTCATCGTTCATATGGCTTTCTCTTTCAATAATAATTCCGCACACATCACATTCAAATACATAGAGTGGTATAGGTTCTCCTTACAAGATTTCTTCTAGGTCAGATGATAAATCAGGTTCATAACCCTCATCCTTGAGCCGCTTTTTCTCAGCGTGAAGGAAATTGATGAATTGGAGAATGCAGGGATCTTCTTTGTGATTGAAATTATCGAATTTTTCAACTAAAGTCTTTAAACAGGCCAGATACAAAGCCAATGGGTCCGCATTCGCCAGAAGTTTCTCATAATTATGCGATTCATATAGTAGCACAGCCTTACGCTTCGCAAACAAAATCTCGATCTCCTCAATAAACATCATCAAAATTGGGTTGGCTGAACTAATCTCCAGGATAGGAGTTGGCGATTCTAGAACACAGGTCGTTACCGTATCTCGAGACTTGATGGTTAAACTACCACCAAAAGTATACGCTTCCTCCTTCTTGCCTCTCCGGTCGACCATCTCTACTAAGCCCGCACAAGCCTGGTATGTGTTTGCAAATATCCAAGGGTGTTTGATTGCTAGCCGTTCAATCGAATCTTGATTGCTATTAACTGCAAGATGGACAACAGAAGGGTCAAAATGCATACCCGTAGGCACTTTACTGATGGCAATATCCAAACGTAAAGCGCCAGGGGCATGACCGAAATGATGATACCAATAACCCATTTTAGGTTCTTTATTTAACTCAGTCATAGGGCCTCTTAGTAATGTCTGTGGGGGTTGCTTTAATGAGATAAGGATAACTGCTGCAACCGATCATTAAAGACATAATGAGAAGGAAAATGAATATGGAGTAGCTGTTGCGTTTCATGGAATACTCCTTTCCTCGAATATGTGTACAATGATCCAAATAGGAAAAGCCCCTGGACTACTCGGGAGCCTTCTCTAACAAATATGTCGGGGGAGGTCACATCTGATAAACCCAGTTTCACCTGAAGTGTTCAAATCATTGATATATTATCCTCGACATTCAAAATACATAATTTTTTATTGGTGTAGTTATTTAATTTTCACCTTTTTTAGGTTAGCATACTGTTATAAGAACTCGATTAATCCAATGTATGAGTTGTGTCTGAATCGCCACCCTGGCCTAGTCAGCCTCCAAAGGTACTCCGAAACAACCAGGCGATCAAGTCGCCACGTTGAGAGATTCTTCCTTGGAGCCAGTCCAGGGCTATATCCACCGCACACAGCCAAATTCTTAAGTTGATATTTTCCGTAATGTGAGGTATTATTGCCCAGACAGATAAATTAGGAATTTTTTCTTAGAGTTGTGGCCTCGTAAGTTTAGCCCTCGACGTGGCACACATTGAATGTGCAAACAACGCCTGGACTCTTTCAGAGACCGGGTGTTTTGTATTTATTTAGTTATCAATTCTATTACACCACTTTTCGGAGAATATGAATTCAGCTTGTTTTGATCCACCTTTCTTCTACAAACGTATTGTGAATGTACTGAGCGTATGGCTTAACCGCCGGCAGCCACCAGAAGAAGTTGTAATATTTGCCACAGCCTTACTGGTCGGTCTGGGTGCCGGAATTGGGGCGGTTGTTTTCAGGTATTTAATCCAGGCTGTAAGTTGGGTTGGCTACACATGGTTTCCAAGTGTCACCAGCAATTGGGGTAACGCTTACGTGGTGATTGTGCCGGCTGTAGGTGGATTGATCGTTGGCCTTTTGGTATATTTTTTCGCTCGTGAAGCCAAAGGTCATGGTGTCCCAGAGGTGATGGAAGCCGTGGCTATCCACGGGGGGCGCATTCGTCCCCGGGTGGCGGTGATCAAATCGCTGGCCTCTTCGATTTGTATTGGAAGTGGCGGTTCCGTCGGCCGAGAAGGACCGATTGTTCAAATCGGTTCGGCGATTGGTTCTTCCCTCGGACAAGCTTTACATCTGTCCAATGACCGTGTGCGAAATTTGGTCGCTTGCGGGGCCGCAGGAGGTATCGCGGCGACGTTTAATGCCCCAATCGCAGGTGTGATTTTTGCCTTGGAAATCATTTTAGGTGATTTCAAATTGCATTATTTCATCTCGGTTGTCATTTCATCTGTAACTGCCAGCGTGATCGGTCGGGTGGTGTTCGGTGATATTCCCGCCTTCCCTTTGCCGACTGAGTATGGTGTCAACAGTCTTTGGGAGTTTGGCTTTTATACCATCCTTGGAGTTCTGGCAGCAATTGTCGGGGTTGTCTTCGTTCGATCGTTATACTGGACAGAGGATCTCTTCGAAAAGTGGAAGAGTGTCCCGGAGTGGGTGCAACCTGCTATTGGAGGCGCCTTATTAGGGGCGCTAGCCCTAGCGTACCCATTGTTTACACCCACTACATGGGTGGGAATACCACAAATCTATAATGTAGGCTATGAGATTATCGGCGATGCGTTGTCAAATCAACTCTTATTAGGGGTTGTTTTATCTCTATTGGTTTTGAAAATCATCGCGACCAGTTTAACATTAGGGTCAGGAGGTTCAGGAGGGGTCTTCGCTCCTGGGTTGTTCATGGGGGCGATGTTGGGAACGGCTTTTGAGTTATCTATAAGGATGTTGTTTCCTTCGATTGTTGCACCCCCGGGTGCATATGCCTTAGTAGGGATGGCAGCCGTTTTCGCAGCAAGTGCGCATGCACCAATTACAGCCATAATTATTTTGTTCGAGTTAACCGGGGACTATCGCATTATCCTGCCTCTCATGCTCGCCGTTGTAGTGGCAACACTCCTGGCTCAAAAGATGTTAGCTGGTGAGTCAATCTATACTTTGAAGCTCTCTCGACGGGGTGTGCATCTGCAATCAGGACAGGACATTGATGTCTTGGAGGGAGTAACCGTTGACGAAATCATGTCTCGCGAGGTTGATTCGGTGTCCTGTGACACTACGCTTTCAGAACTTTCCAGGATCCTATCGCAAACTCGCCATCATGGTATGGCTGTATTGGATGATCAAGGAAAGTTCTGGGGATTAGTAACTGTTACAGATCTGGATCGTGCCATCGACCAAAATTTACCTGGCGATACACCAGTTACGGTTGTTGGAACGGACAGTTCAAGTTTACTGATTGCCTATCCGGATGAAACAATGGGAGAAGCACTGGGTCGCATGGGCATTCGTGGAGTAGGCCGCTTGCCGGTCCTCTCTCGAGAGAGCAGCGACCATTTGTTAGGTCTCATACGGCGTTCAGATATCATTCGTGCCTACAATCTAGCTCTTGCCAGACGAGCAGAGATTCAGCGGGATACCCGACATGCACGGAATGGCACTACAGAAGGTACAGAGTTCGTCGAATATACCTTATCTGCAGGCAAAAAAGTCATTGGTAACGCAGTAAAAGATATCGCGATCTCCTTACCCAATGAATGTATTTTAATTTCAATCCACAGAGATGGAAAAGTACTTGTCCCCCACGGGAATTCGGTGGTCCAAGAAGGGGACCAAATCACAGCATTCATTCGCAGCGAAGATGTAGAAGCACTTCACCAATATCTGCATGGAGAGGATGCGGAGAATAAGTAAAAACCCGGTTCATTTAACACGCACCAAAATGATCTTACTAAATGGTACAAGATTTCTTTTATCACTGAGATTGCGCGTTTTATAAGGATAAGATCTTGAGCATCAAAGATGAATTGATCCTTGTACAATCGCCAGTAGATCAGGATTATTGCGGAAATATACTTTTCTTTGAGGGATTGTAGGAGTAGTATAAAAATCCTTTAGAACAAAAAGGGCACAAACATTTTCGTCTTTTTCATATAAGCCGCATATTCAACTCCGAACTTACTCAGGTTTTCACGCTCCTCTACCTTTGCTGTAAGAATCAGTAAAAATGTAGCAACCATCACCAGGATGGCGCCCAGCCAGACTGGGTGTTTTAAAAATGCACCGAAACCCAAAAACAACAGCGAGCTGTACAACGGGTGGCGTACATAACGGTAAGCACCGACCTCCACCAACTGTGTAGTGTCCTCTATCTTATCGTTGGGTTTCCCAACCACTCGCATTAAGTGGAAGGCGTGAATGACCAGAAAAAGAGAAAACAATAAGCAACACCAGGAAAAGATCTGGAGAGAGGAAAAAGGATTTCTGAACCAGTTCTCCAAGTTTATTATTACTAGCGCGAGAACCGACTCGAAAGCAAAAAAGCGGGGAAAGCCATGCGAACGGGGCTTACGGAGAGATGGCCAGAAAATCCATACGATTATTAACGAAACAATAAGAAAAATCGCTGTGTTGATCATGTTAGATACTGCTTCACCGCGTTAATCTGCTTGTTCGCTATAGCACACCCGGATAAATGTGGAGAAGCATGCTGGTATAAATTTAGGGAGACAGCCAGTTCCCAATCTTCATTTTTGCTTCTTTGAGGGCCTCTTTGTCGCAGGTGCCGAACTCGTACTCGGCCAGAGCAATCGAGGCACGGTTAACTCCAGCGATCAACCTCCTCGAAGGATCAGAGAGATTCAGTAGCATTACATCCAGAGCCGCAAGGTTTCTTCCACAGACTAGAACTCCCAAATTCTCTACAATATTGTACTTTCCTGAATACAAACCCTCATATTTACCCTCAGCATGGCTGATACCTGTATTCTTCAACGCCTCACAGATTCCATAAACATTGAACAATGAATGGTATATTTTGTTTATATCGATAATCGCTTCTGCAATCGTGCTGTGATTGGGACCATGCCACCAGGGTCTAACCGGGTCAGGTATCATACCAAACAGGTTCTTCATTGTAAAACTGGCATACATTTTCAACCTGGCAAAACTGATTAAAGTCGATCCGCGTAAGTCGTAGAGTGTCTTCGGCACAAGGCTATATACTTCCTCAAAGTGTACCGGCTTGAATTGTGACTCTACTGCCCTCTTTATTTCCGTCGGATCTGCAATCCTTCCATTCCAAACCTCCTCGGTCACATTTATATAAGTGACATTGAACTCCTCGAAGAGATCGGTAAAACCGTATTTATCAAGGAAGGCTTTATCCTCGTTCTTGAGATGGTCCCAATGTCCACCGTCCTTAAACCACTCCCAACTTGGATTCTCAACTAGCCATTGCCATCCATCACCCGCTTGGAGCCACTTCCAGTTGACTTCCTTATTTCCCACCAGGAAGCGCATCCCATCCTTAAGCAGGTTCATGGACCGGCAAAGCATATAGGACTCTGTAACGATGATGTGAGAATCAAGCGCCTCGAACAACATCCGCAAAGTGTCAGCATCTGTGAAGTCTGCCGGATCCGTTGAAACCCAATTTGGTTTAATAATGATGGTCTCTGAGTCCAGCCAGGGATCGACCAATACCTGCCTCAATTCAGCTGAATTTCTTACTTTTGCGACGGTTATCTGACCGAATTCATGATTGGGAATAGCCATGATCTGCTCCAATTAAACTTGCTGAACTTAAACCCTGGTCAATCTGCTTCCGTAAGAGGTTTTTGGTTGGGAAACCAGCGGAATGGCTTCCAAATCATACCCTAATTCCCGAAATAGGACGGCAATAACAACATCGCCCACTGAAATTTGGTGCATGCCATCGTCCAGGAATCCTTTTGTCATCGGGGTTGTCTTCTCCATTGGGATCTTTTAACACTGCATATACAGGAATAATCGGAATACTGTATTTTTCGGCAACAGCATCAATACTTTCATTGTATTGTTCGTAGCAGGATTTCCTGACATCAAAATAATCAATTGCTAATTCTGAAATTCCGGGATAATTGTAGTGCTCAAGTAGACGGATTACTAAGGAATTATGCCAATGAAGTGCGAAGATATCCTTAATGATATCTTCAAGTACGATTTCATATTCCTCGCTTGAACAATGTTAATGTCACTTGCCTAAAGATTCCTTGCTTCCCCTACATCAGGAGCAAAGCCTCAGCGAGCGTTTCCCTCATTGCATTGAGCGTCCTGGCCTGGGGTGCTGCTGTATGCCTCGTGTACTCCACCCACGCGAGCAGAAATTCGCAGATCACGGTGACCTCGTAACCTGTATCATTCTGGCGATTAGATCGCAACATGACACAAGACATGTTTCCCCTAACTCACGGCACATCAGTTGATTGGGGATCGGGACACTTCTCCGTATGCAGATACCTGCGGCATTCCTCAACCGTCATGTTGCGGGTCAGGCGCGTTTGGGCCAGGGCCGTCAGATCAGACGTATCCAGGGTGTAAATACGCACTGTGCCATCGCCACCGGCGGTCGCGGCGTGCTTGCCATCGGGACTGAGGGCGACGCCAAACACGTTGCCAGCATTGCCATACAGTGTCATTAGTTCCTGACCGGTCTGCGCATCCCACACCTTGGCGAATTTATCGAAGCTGGCAGTGACCAGCCGCGCGCCATCCTCGCTGAATGCTAAGCGCAGTACCAAACCACCGTGTCCGGTGAGCTGAAGTAGTTTCTCACCCGAAGAGACTTCCCATACGGTGACTGTTCCGTCCTGACGACCCAGGGCCAGGCGTTGTCCATCGGGGCTCAAGGTCAGACCCATGACCTCCAACTCTTCACCGGAGAATGTGCGTAATTCCTCTCCTGTCGTGGCATCCCACTCGCGTCCATAGCGGTCACCAGCGGTGAAGACCCGCTTGCCGTCGTGACTGAAGGCGACCCCAAATACCATCTGTCCCTGGTGACCGTCGAAAATGACGATTTCCTTACCCGTTTCCAGGTCCCACACCCTGGCGGTACCGTCCCAACTGGTGGTCGCCAGGCGAGCGCCGTCGGGACTGAAGGCCAGACCCCACACAATGTCCGTATGTCCTGTCAGCGTCTGCTTTGTTTGACCTGTGATTGTGTCAGCGACGAGTACCGTGCCATCTCCGCTCCCCACCGCCACGAGGTGACCGTTGGGGCTGAACGCAATACCGTTTTTACTCAGACCGCTGTCTTCGCTTTCTGGGAATAACGATAGCATCAGCAGACCTGAATTAGGGTCCAGTAGATTGGCAGCCCCATCTGAACTGACCGCTGCCAGGTGAGAGCCATCCGGGCTGTATGCGACTTCGTTGACCGGACCGGCATAGGCAGCCAGCGTGACTAACTCGCGGCCTGGTCGTGTATCCCACAGCCGGACGGTGCTGTCATAGCCTGAGGTGGCGATGTGGATGTTGTCTGGGCTGGCGGCAACGCTAATCACTGTACTTAGGTGACCAGCCAGGGTCAGCAGCGGCTGACCGGTATCCGCGTCCCAAATTGCGGTCGTGCCATCCTGATGGACGGTGACCAGTCGTTTACCATCCGGTAGGTAGGCAACATCGTAGAGCCCGGAGCGGCTGGGTAGGCTCAACAGCAGGCGCTGATTGGCGATGTCCCAAACCACCAGGCTACCATCCTCGCCAGCTGTGGCCAGTTGCAGGCCGTCGGGGCTAAAGGCGATACCGTGTATCATGCCGCTATGTTCCAGCGTCATTAATTCCTGACCCGTAGCCGCGTCCCAAAGCTTGACTATCCCGGTGACGTCGCCCGTGGCCAGACGCTTGCCGTCGGGACTGAAGGCGATTGCCTCACAATGGTCGCTGCACCCGGTCAGCTCGAAAATCTCGCGGCCGCTTGTCATGTCCCAGACTTTAGCCTGACCGTCCATGTTGGCAACTGCCAGCCGTGTACCATCGGAGGTGAAATCGATGCGGTCGACTTGCGCCGCACCCAGCACCTTCCCTGGCAGGCGCCATCGCCGTTCGCCGCTGGCAGCGTCCCACACGAGGACCTGGTTGGCGAAAGAGGCCGCCAGCAGCCCTCCGTCCGGGCTAAAGCCAACATCGAATCCTAAGTCGCCAGCGTCGCCGGACAGGGTGCGTAAGAGATCACCCGATTCAGCGTCCCAGATTTTCACTGTGTTATCGACCCCGATACTCGCAAAACGGGAGCCGTCGGGATGATACGCCACACCAGGCGAGCCGCCGCTTTCGTGAGCCGATATGGTTCGGACGATATGCAAGGCAGGTAACGCCTGGTGTAAGGCATTCCTGGCTTCCAGCGTGTCGGCAGTAGACAGCGCCTGCAAACTCAATAGGACACTCCGCTCCGGGTCAACCTGCAGGTTGTTGACCGCAGCCGCAGCCAGCTCGCGCGAGCTGGCAAGCTGCGCCTGATCCTGCCTGGCTTGAGCGTTGCGGTTAGCCAGTTGACCCAACCACAATGCGACGACAAGTAATAAGATCAATGCCCCTGCCGCAATAGCCAGGGAGTACGCGGTTCGGCGCAGCTTGCCAGCCGCCTGCGCCTGGGTTTCGGCGCGCTGCATCTCGGCCTCTGCTCGGCGTCGCTCTGCTTCAGCCAGGTTTTGTGCCGTGGCAAGCTCGCGCTGTTGGCGAACCGCTTCGGCTTCTTCCTCAGCGCGTACCTCAGCAATGCTTGCCGTAAGAAAACGCCGCTCCAGGGCATTCAGTTCGTCCGGGTGGTCCTCAAACCATACCTGCGCCTGCGCCAGCCGGGCGCCGCGGTACAGTCCACCGGGATCGTACTCCAACTGTTCCCACTCCTGGGTCGCCTCGGTTAGATGGCGATGCAAGTGCAGCCCAGCGCGATTCTCGTACAGCCAGTCGCGCAGCCTGGACCACTCGCGAATCAGCGCTTCGTGAGCCACCTCGACCGAATCATAGCCAGTAGTTATCAGGCGTGCATCAGCCAGCTGACCAAGCACAGTCTGCACTGCGGGCGCATCTTCGGGGTCTCCAAGCAGCTCACTCAGTGCAACCCGGCGGCGGGTGTAGAATTCGGGAACGTCTTCGTCGTTTATACTCCCAACCAACTCGGTCAAGCGCAGGAAAATATTGCGAGCGATGACCTGCTGCGCGGGCGTCATCTGCTTGAATATCCTCTCGGCGGTGTTTGCGATCGCGCCCGTCACGCCGCCCGCTTCCTGGTATCCGCCCAGAGTGAGCATGCGCCCCTGTCTTCGGTGCCAGGTTTCCAGCAATGCATGCGAGAGCAGCGGCAACGCGCCCGGTGCATCGCCCACTTCGTGCAACAGCAAGTCGACCAGACCCGGTTCAAAGACCCAGTCCCCATGATGGGCCGGTTCCTCAATTGCTAGGCGCAACTCCTCGTCGCTCATAGCGCCAATAAATTGCTGCCTCGCGCTCAGAGCCTCACGCAGGTTCGCGAAGGGTGCGCACTGGGCGTAGAAGTCCGCCCGCAAGGCGATGACGACCACGCTTGGACCAGGGGTCTCCGCAGCGTAGAGTAGATTATCTACGAACGCCTTGCGCTCCCCCTCGTCATGGCAAAGGCTGAACAATTCCTCAAACTGATCGACCACCAGTAGCAGGTTTGTGGTGTAGTCTTGAGCCTGACTAACGGAACTGCCGGGATGGACGAGGCGCATAGCAGCCAAATGCAGACTCCTCGGGTCGCGAGCCAGATCATCCAGCAGCTCAGCCGTCATCCCAACGGAGGCCTCCGTGCGGGTCAGTGCCAGGGCGAGGGCTTCCAGCGGGCGAGCCGTGGGTGTGATCACGTAGATCGCATCGCCGAAGATCGGGCGCGGCTCACTTCCGTCCGCAGGTGAAGCGAGATGCCGTATCGCAGGCAGCATTCCGGCGCGCACGATGGACGATTTACCGCTGCCCGACGCGCCGATCACAGCCAGGACGCGGCAGTCGCAGTCGAGCCCAAGGCACCCTTGCACCTGAGCAACTAACTGGGCGGTCAGCGCATCACGTCCAAAGAATAGGTCAGCATCCTGCTCGTCAAAAAAGTTCAAACCCATGAAGGGTGGCTCACCGGGGGCGGGGCGCTCCTGCCCTTGCTTGTGGTCCCCCAATAGAGCGGGAGCAAGCGTCTCGGTGCGGATGCGCTCAACTAACGCAAGTGTCTCCTGTGCCGGTTCGACAGCCAACTCCCGCCGCAGCACTTGGCGACAGGTCTCGTACTGGGCTATGGCCGCGCTGCGCTGACCGCTCAAGGCTAGCAGCCGCATTATCTGGCGATGTGCGTCCTCATCCCACGGCTCCAGAGCCAGCCGGCGGCGGGCATGGTGGAGGGCGCGTTCATAGTCGCTGGATGCCTCGTAGCCCGCAGCCAGTTGCCCAAGCGCTGTCGATACCAAACGCTGAAAATGTTCGCGCTGGAAGAGAATCCAATCCTCGAAGGGCGCGCTGTCGGGCAGAGAGAACCCCTCTAAGAAACTGCCCCGATAGTTCGCCAGGGCTTGCTCCAGTTGACCGATCGAAAGTTGGGGCAACTCCTGAAGTGCGTCAACGTCCAGTGTATAGTCGCTAGCGGCATTGAACTGGATGGTGTTGCGGGAAATGAGCAGAAACGGGGGATCAGCGTGGCGGTCGTCGATAGTCTGACGTAGATTGGGCAATGCGGATCGTAGATTGCTGAGAGCGGAGCGATTGGGGTAATCTGGCCACAGCAGACCTGCTAGAGTCTCCCGGGGGTGGGGTCGCTCAGCCTCGACAGCCAGAAAGGTCAGCAGTGCCCGCACCTTGTTGGACTCAAAGCTTGTTACCGGCTCGCCGTCCAATGTTACCTGAAAGGGACCCAACAGAGAGATCTGCAAACGCGCCACGGGTGCCTCCTAAGCCGGCGGGAACGGTCCGGTCCTGATGCAAGGGAAGAAAAATCGATTGTAAGCTCATTATAATGCGCTGGGCAGCATTTTTCAATCCTTGCGATTTCCTGATGTTTTCACCTCTTTTTACCAGCGGTCGAATGCTAGACTGCGGGTGTAGGTAAAGGGTTTCCACACCCGATCTTGTCAACTCTTCACATTCAAAAAAAGGAGAATTCCAATGAAAACCCGATTTTTAATCCTGTTGACCGCAGTTGTCATGCTGCTGGTGTTGGGTGCGACCGGATGCACAACCTCGACGCCCCAGCCCACGCCCACGCAGCCACCACCGTCGATACCCACTCCTCAGCCGACAACGACTCTTAAACCTAACGCGGCCATAGTGTTGGGCACGGCGGAACGCCATAACGCCGGAGATCTGGAGGGGATGATGGAATACTGGTCCGACGACGCCATGTGGTCACTCTTCGGTTACCCACCGACAGGAACCGAGATCTACACAGGCAAGGAGCAGGTCCAGGAGCTCTTCGAGGAGAACATAGCCAACCACGCCCAGTGGGAAGTGGAAATCGACTCAGTCGTCGGCGATGTCGTGTATGCCCACTCGAAAAACTGGCACGACTTCACCCGCCAGATCGGAGTCGCACCACTGG
>Ga0114922_10005404_pt1 | contig 11795 bp, 8 predicted proteins | sample AartaG_FD_100975 | JGI IMG/M metagenome (GOLD analysis project Ga0114922, IMG submission 100975) | Deep subsurface microbial communities from Aarhus Bay to uncover new lineages of life (NeLLi) - Aarhus_00045 metaG | ecosystem: Environmental > Aquatic > Marine > Oceanic > Sediment | place: Aarhus...
GTCGTTCTAAATAGCCACACGCCCGAGTCGAGCCGGCGCAACGTCGTTCGGAGCAAGCACAAGCGTATTTCCACACGGGCACGCGTAGAAGAAAAGTGTCTTGCGTATCTTGAACGTCGGGTTTGAACTTACGCCCAAAAACTTGCATGTCTCGGCGAACCGGGCGAAGTCTGACCATCTGCAACCGCAGACCTTACATTCCTTGAAAACCTGCAACAACTTCACATCCTTTCCCACGCACCCTAATTGTACCACCGGTATGAGGAGTAGCGCAAATTTGACGGGCAAAAAAATGGCCGCCTGATTATCCGAGAATCAGGCCTCTGCCGCGCATAATATGAACGAAAAGAAAAATGGGTAAAGTATCAATCTTGGGGTGCCGAGGTTGCTTGACTTGGTCGTGCTGATCGTATACAATACATCCCAGAAACGGAGATTCCAACGGAGAAGTGATGCAGTGATGTTCGCAACCCTTAGCGACCTTAGACTTACCCGCTTGGCTCTGCTGAAGAGCCAAGGGTGGGGGTCGTCCGGCTAGGGTTGCGATTCAGACACTTCTATCGAGCCCGCCCCGGGCGACCGAGGGCGGGTTATTTGTTTTTAGTCGAGGCGTTGCAGCGGGAGACTGTGCATTCAGCAGCACGAGAAAGCTGACGATAACTCTCTATGAAAGGGGTTTATGATGGACACGAGCGAAGCACCGAAATATGCAGTGCCGCCGCAGGTCGATTTGCCGGACAGGCGGTGGCCGTCGAGAACCGTTGAGAAGAGTCCTCAATGGTGTTCGGTAGATCTGCGTGACGGCAACCAGGCGCTCCCGAATCCGCTGACACCGCAGAAGAAGCTCGAGTACTTCGCGCTTCTCTGCACGATCGGGTTCAAACAGATCGAGGTGGCATTCCCGTCGGCCAGCGAGGACGACTTCGATTTCACGCGTCGTCTTATCGAAGAAGGACACATCCCGGACGACGTGTTTATCATGGGATTGAGCCAGTGCCGTCCGCACCTGATCGATCGGACGTTCGAGGCGCTGGCAGGCATACCGCGTGCGATAGTGCATATCTACCTGGCAACCTCGGAACTGCACATGCAGCAGGTGTTTGACATGAACCGCGAGCAAACGCTCGAGACGGCGGTGGACTCCGCGAAACAGGTGCGCGATCTTGCCGACACGATGCCCGAGAGCGATCTGCGGCTCGAGTTCTCCCCGGAAGAGTATACCGATTCCGATCTCCCGTTCGTGTTGGAGGTTTGCGAGGCGGTCTTTGAAACGTGGGGCCGCGCCACGCAAGAGAAACCGGTGATCCTGAACCTGCCCGCTACGGTCGAGCGCCGGCCGCCGACACATTACGCCGACATGATAGAATGGTTCTGCCGCCGTTTCTCCGCGCGGGACCGGATCATCGTGTCGCTGCATTCGCACAACGACCAGGGAATGGCGGTCGCCGCGACTGAGTTGGCACTGATGGCCGGTGCCGACCGTGTCGAAGGGACGCTGTTCGGTCACGGCGAACGTACGGGCAACGTTGACCTTGTGACGGTCGCAAACAACCTCTACTCGCGCGGGATAGATACCGGGCTCGATTTCTCGAACCTGAACGAGGTGGCCGAGACCGTGGAGCGTCTGACAGGAATGCCGGTCTACTACCGCCAGCCGTACGCGGGGGAACTGGTCTTCACGGCGTTCTCGGGCTCGCACCAGGACGCGATCCGCAAAGGGATGCACAGCCGCGAGGAAGCCGCCGAGAGGTTTGGGCTCGGTTGGAAAGTCCCGTATCTGCACATCGACCCGGCCGATTTGGGACGCACCTACGAAAAGCTCATCAGGATCCACTCGCAGTCGGGCAAGGGCGGGATCGCGTGGGTTCTCGAACAGGATCACGGGCTCGAACTGCCAAAAGCGATGCTGCCTCAGATTCGCACGGCGGTGCAGGAACTGGCCGACTCTGTCGAACGCGAGGTGACCAGTGACGAAGTGCTCAAGATCTTCGAAGACAAGTTTGTGAATCCGGAAGGGCCGTATGAACTCGTAGGGTACTGGCCGCGACCGGATGATACCGATCCAACCCAGATACACGGCGAGATCAGGATAAGAATAAACGGTGTCGAGAAGAAGGCTGCTGCGGACGGTAATGGTCCCATTTCAGCGTTCGTACACGGTATGCGTGCGCTGGGCGCCAGCGGTTTCACGTTCGACGATTATCACGAGCAGGCTATCGGCAAGAGCGAGGACGCCAAGGCGGTGGCGTACGTGCCGCTGAAGCTCGATAACGGCGACACGGTGTTCGGCGTCGGTATGGACACCAATATCGACCAGGCAGCGGTACGTGCGATCGTTGCCGGCCTGAACCGTATGTCAAGAAAGCAGCGGCAGCCATAACTACGCAGGATTGTCTCGATCGATCGGGTTTTGTGAGTGCTTCGGGCTCGACACGAATTTGACAAGCTTGAACTGTTCTGATTACAATACTTGCGACGTTATGTGGAAACGTCGCCGGAGTAACAGTTAGGAACCTCTTTCTGCTGCCTTGAGGGGAAGTCAATAGTGAATCGCTTTACAATACCACGGATAACTCAAGTCCAAATCCGGAACTACAAGAGCATAAGAAATGCCACTGTTAAGGAGCTATCCGGCTTTACGGTTTTGGTTGGCCTAAACGGTTCGGGGAAGAGCAATTCCGTCGACGCACTTGCGTTCGTACAGCAATGTCTGGCGGAATCCGTTGAGCTTGCCTTGAGAGGGCGGGGTGGCATTGGTGCCGTACGCCATCGTTCTGCCGGCCACATTGAGATTCAGCTTTCGTTGGAGCTAGACGCTCATACGTGGGCGGACTATACTTTCCGGGTTGCCGCCAAACCTGAAGAAGGATTCAACATCGCCAAGGAACGTTGCGTTGTGCAAGGGATGATGAAAGAAGAGTGTGTCTTCGAGGTCCGAGACGGAACCTTCACAATAGAAATCCCCGGAATACGGCCGAAACTGTCTCGAGGTCATCTAGCGCTCTACGCTGCCTCCGCAACAGATGAGTTTGGTCCTGTGTACGACTTCCTTACCTCGATGCGGTTTTACTCCATCGTCCCGAACCGACTCCGCGAACCACAGGAGCCCGATTCCGGCGACTCCCTCAAAAGGGACGGCAGTAATGCCGCGGCAGTGCTCAAACGGCTCATGGCTGAAGCTGGAGGTAGAGAACAATATGAGCGACTATGTCGACTCATATCTCGAGTTGTTGAGGGGATCAAGAAGGTCGAATATCACGCCATGGGACAGAAGGAAACGCTTCAGTTCAAGCAGGACGTGGGACGAAAGAGTCCCTGGACATTCGATGCTGCCAACATGTCCGACGGAACGTTGCGAGTGCTCGGCATACTGTTGGCGGTATATCAACCGGGGCGTCACTCCCTAGTGGCCATCGAAGAACCCGAGGCAACGGTCCATCCGGCAGCCACGGAGTTGATCGTTGAGGTCCTAATGGATGCAGCTCACGAAAGGCAAGTCCTCCTGACAACACACAGCCCGGACATCCTTGACCATAAAGATCTGAAAGATAACCAGATAAGAGTTGTCACCATGGAGCGAGGTTGTACGGTGATTGCTCCTATTGCCGAATCCAGCCGCAGGGCAATCCGAGAGCACTTGTACACTCCGGGGGAACTTCTCCGATCAGACGAACTGAATCCGGATGTTGATGCTGTTGAATAGGCTGCGCGGCAAGTAAGCATATTCGGTCCTCGCCAACCGCAAAAAGTTGAGGGCAAATGGACCATTCAATTGTCTCAATTGTTGAAGGCAAGGGGGAGGTCGAGTCGGTACCCATCTTGTTGAGGCGGCTCTGCGACCAGATGGAGGCTTACGATGTAACGGTTGCCCGTCCATTTCGCGTCAAGCGGAACCGTGTCGTGAAGGAAGGCGAATTGGAGCGTGCCGTTCGGCAAGCGATTCGCGGTCGAGAAAACGTAGCGTCTATCGTTCTGCTTCTGGACGCCGACGATGATTGCCCGGCCAAGCTCGGCCCCGCGCTGTTGGCAAGATGCAGGCAAGCGACCCAACTCCCCGTGGCCGTTGTTATTGCAAACAAGGAGGTGGAAGGATGGTTTCTTGGCGCCAAGGAATCGCTGAGGGGCGTTCGCGGCATTCGTGATGACGCGACTGCTCCTCCGAATCCTGAGAGTATTCGCGGCGCGAAGGAGCGCTTATCGCAGAACATGCGTGAAGGGCGCAGGTATCTCGAGGTAGATGATCAGCCAGCACTTGCCCAGAGGATGGATATGGGGAAGGCTTCTGAACGATGTCCCTCTTTCAGGAAACTTCTGAAGGATGTGCGTGAAATCATCGTGCAGATGAACGCGGGTTGACCCACAAACAATCTCACGAAGGACCTGTTCCGCAACGGTCTCCGCGACGCCCCACCCACACCTGCTCACTCGACTTCTTCTACTCCGGTCTGTCGTGCATCTGCGTGGATTCCACCGTCTGCGTCACTTTGGCAACCAATGGAGCGTCGTCATGTCGCGGTGTTCGATGAGATGACGGTTGACCAGTGGGTGACCAGTGGGTTGACACGTGCGACAGACAGGGTTTACAATGCAGTCACGTCAACCTCGAGGAGTGTAGGATGAGCGGGGTTGAACGCTGAGCTGAGATAGTGCGTGCTGCTGTTACTCCAACAACGGGAGGGAAACGATGACCAAGCTTGACGACATTCTGAAGTCGGCTCCGAAAGAGCTACCGTTGAAGATGCCCGGGTTTCTCGGGAAGACCATTGGGGCGGTGGTTATCGTGGTGGTGATCCTTGCGGTGGCCTTCAACCTCTGTTTCGTCTACGTCCACCCAAACGAGTTCGGTATCAAGGAGGTCAAAGTCGGTGTAAAACGCGGTATCCTGGAGAAGGTATACGAGCCGGGTCTCGCGTTTGTGCTGCCGTTCGGTTTGGAGCGTATGCACCGGCTACCCCAGAATGTGCAGGTGCTCGAGCTGACGGCGTTTCCGTCACGGCCAGGCAAGTCGCAGCACTTCGACCGGGCGGCCAAGATACAGACGTCGGACGGTTTCTACGTGGACGTGGATGTAACGATACTCTACAAGATAGTCGATCCGTACAAGGTGGTCACGAGTCTGGGACCAGGCCAGCTCTACATTCACAACGGCATCCTCCCCAAAGCTGAACCGTTCATGAAGCAGTCGTTCGGCGAGCTGACGACGGAGGATTTCTACAACAGCCCCAAACGGGTGGAAAAGGCCGAGAAGGCTCGTGACCTGCTTGATGCTGAGCTTTCGCCGAAGGGGATAGAGGTTGACCGTGTGCTGGTCAGGTACTTCAAGTACAGCGAAGAGATACAGAACAACATCGAGGAGAAGAAGCTGCAGGACCAGCTCGTGTTCAAGAACCAGGCCGAAGCCAAGGCCGCAATAGAGCAGGCGAACCTGAAGCGTGTCACCCAGGAAGGCGAGATGAACGTGAAGGTCACGCTTGCGGAGGGGGATGCGTACAAGGTAAAGAAGTACGCGGAGAAAGAGTTGTATACTCGTAAGAAGAAGGCGGACGCGGATCTGCTGGTCAAGCTTGCGGAGGCGACGAGGACTGAATTGAAGAACGAGGCCATGCAGGTCGCGGGGTCGGACAAGATGGTCGCGATGCGCATGGCCGAAGTGCTCGAGGGCCTCGAGGTGATAATCGTGCCGAGCGGAGGCGAGCAAGGGCTCAACCCGCTCGATCTGGACGGGCTGTTGACACTGTTCGGCGCTGCAGACGCAGGAAAGGAGGTGGCGAAATGAGACACCTGGCAAGTCGAAACCTCCTTTTTGTGGTGTGTGTTGTTGCCTTGGCAGTTGTCGTACTGCCTGGCTGCCTTCCGCACTCGACAGGGCCAACCGAGGTGGGTGTGCGAACCGTCAAGCTCTCGCTGACGGGCAAGAAAGGTGTCGAGGAGAAGGTCTATGATCCGGGCGCGACCTATTTCTTTGTGCCGGTGATCAACGACTGGCACACGTTCGACACACGGTTGCAGAACCTTGATATGACAGGAGAAGAGGCGCGCGGCGATAGGCGTGGTCGCGACGACATCCTATTCAAGACCATTGATGGGAACGACATAAGCCTCGACGTGATCATCTCTTACAGGATAGATAAGGCCCAAGCGCCCATGATACTGCAGAAGGTGGCGGAGAACGACGACGAGCTTAAGGACAATATCGTACGCACGGTGGCGCGCAGCAAACCGCGAGACATATTCGGGGAACTGAAGACGGAAGAGTTCTACCTTTCTGAAGAGCGAAGCCGAAAGGCCGAGGCAGCCAAGAAGACGCTGAACGAGATACTTGGCCCGTACGGTGTGATCGTCGAGCGTGTGGGGACGCGGGACTATCGGTTCAACCCCGCCTACCAGAAGGCGATCGAGGAGAAGAAGGTTGCGGACCAGCTGGCCGAGAAACACAAGGCCGCGACGCGGGCCGTGGAGGAAGAGTACCTCATGAAGGTCGAGGAGGCCAAGGGCGACATCGCCAAGGTGCAGGCCGAGGCTGACGGCGAATACGAGCGCGCTGTTATCGAGGCGGACGCATACTACGAGGAGCAGATGCGTTTCGCAGAAGCAATTGAAGCCGAGGGGCGTGCTGAGGCTGAGGGTATTCGCAAGATGAACGAGGCGCTTGCAGGCGCGGGCGGCGGCCCGATGGTGAAGCTCGAAATCGCTGAAGCCCTGAAGAACAAGAGGATCATTCTGCTGCCGATAGGCGGCGGGTTCGACGTGCGCTCGACCGATATCAACTCGCTCTTGCAGCTTTACGGCATCCAGAAGGTGGCACAACCCTCGGCGGCAAGAGCACCCGCGCGACCACAGCAGCCGCAATCGCCGCAAAGGAAATGATATAAGAGGCAGATTCGCGCCGCGCCGGCAGGATCCGAGAGAACTCGTTTCCCAACCATGTCGGCCCGGCGATACGGCTTGACAGCATTCGCCAAAGCTAGTCCGGTGGCCCGGAAATTCCTGGCCTTGATGGTGGTAGGTTGTTCCTCTCCGGGCCAGTACGACACGCCTCCACCTGCGCATCGCCACCATCTCCTCAACGGCCCGCTCGCCCGAAGGCGCCTGGATATCATCACAATGCTCTCCGCCTGCTGTCAACATCAACACAACGCTCTCACCCTCTCGGTGACACCCTGACTCTACCCCTTTTTGCTGTACATAACGCATCAGCGACATCTTCGATGATATGCCTGAACGATTAAGGGGGAGAAGAAAACCGTTGACGCACCGCTTCCTTGGTGCTATTATAGTGCGCTATAGAACAGGTGTCATGGATGCCAACTGTGTCGTGGGCGACGACTCTAGCCCGCAGCACCAGCACAATAGATTGCGAACGAAAATGCCGAAAAAGGACACATCAGACTACTCAGACACACTGAACCTGCCGAAAACTTCCTTTCCGATGAGGGCCGGGCTCGCGAAGCGCGAGCCTGAAACGCTCAAATCCTGGGATGATATCGGTCTGTACGAGCAACTGCGTGAGCACAGGCGCGGCCGGCCGAAAAGCGTGCTGCACGACGGCCCCCCCTACGCGAATGACGATGTTCACGTGGGGACGGCTCTAAACAAGATAGTGAAGGATATACTCGTTAAGTACAAGTCAATGACGGGGTACGATTCACCGTATGTTCCCGGGTGGGACTGCCACGGTCAGCCGATAGAGTACAAGGTCGTCACGGAGCTCGGAGAACAGGCACGCACAATGCCGCGCAACGAGATTCGTGCACGGTGCAGGGCGCATGCGGAAAAGTACCTGTCGATCCAGCGCGACCAGTTCCGCCGGCTCGGCGTTCTCGGGGACTGGTACGATCCCTACATCACGATGTCCCACCAGTACGAAGCGAAGATACTCGAGGTGTTCTGGGAGATGTACAGCGCCGGTTACATCTACAAGGGGCTCAAACCGGTTCATTGGTGTGCCAGTTGCGAGACCGCGCTGGCCGAGGCCGAGGTCGAGTACCAGGACCATCAGTCTCCCACCGTTTACGTTCGGTTTCCCGTCGAGGGGAAGATAGAAGGCCTTGACGGGCGCGTGTATTTTCTCATCTGGACGACCACGCCGTGGACGCTTCCGGCGAACCTGGCTACCTGCCTGGCGCCCGGCTTCGATTATGTTGCCGTCCGGGTGGGTGAAGACGTCTATATCGTCGCGGAGGAGCTGTTGAATCCAACCGCCGCAGCGTGCGGGTTTGGAGAGTACGAGATCGTCAAACGGTTCAAAGGCGCTGAGCTCGAAGGAGCGACGTATCGGCACGTCCTGATGGATAAGGTCTGTCCGATAATACTCGGCGACCATGTGACGCTGGACCAGGGAACCGGATGCGTGCACACTGCCCCCGGCCACGGCCAGGAGGACTACGTGGTGGCCCAGGGGTACGGCCTCGAGATATTCTCGCCTGTTGACGACCGCGGCGTTTTCACTGCCGAATCGGGCCAATGGGATGGTCAGAACGTCTTTGACGCGAATGCGCCGATAATGGACAAGCTGGAGAAGGACGGCTACCTGCTCGGCAGGGACGTGCTCACCCACTCCTATCCTCACTGCTGGCGGTGCTTGGAACCGATAATATTCCGCGCAACCCCGCAGTGGTTCATTTCCATGGACGCCAACGGGTTACGGCAGCGCACCCTGGACACTATCGACACGGTCAAGTGGTATCCGTCATGGGGCATTGACCGGATCAGACTTATGGTCGAGAACCGGCCGGACTGGTGTATCTCTCGCCAACGCGCCTGGGGCGTGCCCATACCCGTCTTCTACTGCACATCGTGCGGCGAACAGTTCATCGACGAGACAACGATAACGGGCCTCGTGGAGAGAGCGCGGCAGGAGGGGATCGATTTCTGGTTCACAACAGACTCATCGGAACTCCTGGCGGACGGGGCGCGATGCGATTGTGGCGCAACGCAATTCGAGAAAGAGACCGACATCCTCGACGTCTGGTTCGATTCGGGGGTGAGCCATCGGGCGGTGCTTGAAATGCGGCCGCAGCTTGATTATCCGTGCGACTACTACCTCGAAGGAAGCGACCAGCATCGCGGCTGGTTCCAGTCTTCACTGATACCCTCGGTGGCGATGCGAGACATAGCCCCGTTCCGCAACGTTATAACAACGGGGTTCACGGTAGACGCGGAAGGCCGCAAACTGTCGAAGAAGCTGCGCAATTTCCCCGAGTTGAAGGTGTTGTTTGACACCTACGGAGCGGACATCGTGCGGCTCTGGGTCGCCAGTTCGAACTATCAGCAGGAGACGAGGATATCCGACGAGATACTGAAACACACCGCAGACGCATACCGTCGCATCCGAAACTGTTACAAGAACGCGCTCGGCAACCTGCGCGATTTTGATCCTGCGGCAGACGCAGTGGAATATGAAGAGATGGAGGAGATAGACAAATACATTCTTCACCGGTTGCAGGAGGTGAAATCGAAGGTTCTTCAGGCGTACGAAGCGTATGAGTTCCATCAGGCGGTACACACTCTCTACAACTTCTGCGTTGTCGACCTGAGCGCGTTCTACTTCGACGTGTTGAAGGACCGAATGTATACATTCGGTGCCAAGTCGCGTGAACGACGGTCCGGACAGACCGCCTATCTCGAGATACTCTGCGACCTGACGAAAATGCTCGCGCCGGTGCTTGTCTTTACAGCAGAAGAGGTCTGGAACCATCTGCCGGAAACCGTGCGGGACGTACCGAGCGTCCATCTTGCAATGATGCCTGAGGTACGCGAGGAGATGCTCGAGACCGCCCTTGCAGAACGATGGGGCAACCTGTTGGCCGTCCGGTCGGAGGTGCTCAAGAAGCTGGAGATTGCACGACGCGACGGGCTGATAGGATCGCCGTTGGCTGCCCGCGTCACCTTGCGACCGTGCTCTTCCCAGACCGGGGAGCTCTTGTCCGAGTACCGCGACGCGTTACCGATGATCTTCATTGTGTCCCAGGTTGTTCTGGCGGACAAAGAGGCTGAAGCCGACACGGGACCAGACGTTGCCCTTGTCGATGTGACAGTCGAACCCGCGTTGGGACGAAAATGCGAACGGTGTTGGAACTATAGTGGATCGGTGGGGGAGAACGACGTTCACCCCTCTGTTTGTAGCCGATGTCTGGCCCATATGGAAGGGTAGAGATGCGATGAGAAAAACCGAGATGAAGCGGTTTAAAAGCTTGCTGGAAATCATGCGCCGTCAGGTGCTCGGACAAATGAACCAGCTCGAACGCGACAACATCAGCAAGTCGCAACGTGAGTCTTCCGGCGATCTTTCGAGTTACTCGTACCACATGGCCGATCTCGCCAGCGATACCTTCGAGAGGGAGTTCGAGATGAGTATCGCATCGCACGACTCGGAGACGCTGCAAGAGATCGAAAACGCCCTGGGGCGAATCGAGGATGGCTCGTACGGCAAGTGCGAGGACTGTGGCAAACAGATAGGAGCGCGGCGGTTGGAAGCCGTGCCGCACGCGCGCCTCTGTATCGAGTGCAAATCCAAAGCGGAGAAGGAGGGAGGTGTATCCTGACCGACCCGTTCGGTGTCCCCGCATCCGGTCCGGGACGCCTCTCGGGTCGTCACACCTGAGTGTCGGATGAACCAGACTCAAGACATGCCGCCGGAAGAGAGTCCTCGGGAACGAACGCCGTTCTGGGGAAGAACACTTGCCTCGTGTATACTGCCCGGACTCGGCGTCGTGGCCCTCGACCAGCTGACAAAACACATTGTGCGCGACCGGCTACCGCTCAACCGTTCGGTTGAAATAATTTCCGGATGGTTTTCTCTCAGCCACATATCGAACACCGGCGTTGTCTTCGGGTTGTTCCCTGGAAAAACAGGCCTTTTCACTGTGCTTTCCGTTGCGGCAATTGCTTTGCTGCTCTATCTCGCGTTCTCGATGGACCATGGCCGCAAGTCGCAGTTGATAGCTTTCTCTCTCTTGCTCGGGGGAGCGTGCGGCAACCTGATCGACAGGCTTTTTCTCGGCCATGTTACGGATTTCTTCGATTTTCATTTTTGGCCCGCGTTCAACGTGGCCGACGCCTTCATCTGTATCGGTGTAGGGTTGTTTGTATTCACCAATTTGACGCGCCACACTCAAGAGAGCTCGGATGCATCCGATCATTCTTAAGATCGGGCCGCTGACGATATACTCGTTCGGCCTGATGCTCGCCGTGGCATTTCTCGCGGCTATCCACACCACCGAACGGCTCGCCAGAAAGTACAATGTGCCTCCCGAAATGATCCCGGACCTTGGGCTCTACGTCCTGGTAGCCGCCGTTCTTGGATCGAGACTGCTCTACGTGTTTGTCTACAGGTCGGATTTTGTGGGGGCGGGGCTGCTGTCGTACCTGAAAATATGGGAAGGCGGCATGATCTTCTATGGCGGCGCCATTGGAGCAATCCTCGTCGGATTATGGTACGTGCGGCGCAAGAAATGTTCTGCCTGGTCAGTACTCGATATTGTCTCCCCGGCGGCCGCGCTGGGACACGCTTTTGGCAGGGTGGGCTGCTTTCTCAACGGGTGTTGCTGGGGGAAACGCTGCTCGCTTCCATGGGCGGTACGATTCCCGAAACACCTGGACAAGTCGGGCGACATCTTTGGGTCCCCGGCCTTCAAAGACCATCTGCTGCGCGGATACGTGAACCGGAGCGACACGCTCTCGCTGCCGGTTCATCCGACACAGTTGTATTCGGTCCTGTTCCTGGTCATTCTCTTTTTCGTTTTGCTCTGGCTGCTCAAACGGCGAAAATTCGTGGGTGCCGTCTTTTGCCAATA
>Ga0114922_10005405_pt1 | contig 11794 bp, 9 predicted proteins | sample AartaG_FD_100975 | JGI IMG/M metagenome (GOLD analysis project Ga0114922, IMG submission 100975) | Deep subsurface microbial communities from Aarhus Bay to uncover new lineages of life (NeLLi) - Aarhus_00045 metaG | ecosystem: Environmental > Aquatic > Marine > Oceanic > Sediment | place: Aarhus...
GGTAAAGCAAAAGGTCAGCTTTATGCGAAGCGGCAGAACTTATATTATTACCGAGTTGGGAAAATTCAAACCTGAGATGACCGCTGTTGACGAACTTGGCACCGGAGAGGTTGGTTATGTTATCGCAAATATTCACGAGTTGGCGGATGTGACGATAGGTGACACAATTACAGATTATGCTAAGCCTGCTTCGGAGGCACTGCCGGGCTATAAACCACCAATGCAGATGGTTTTTTCAGATTTTTATCCTGGTAATAATACGGATTATTCAAGGCTGAGAGACGCTTTTGATAAACTTACCCTTAATGATGGAAGTTTCTCATTCAGCCCGCAGAATTCGCCTGCGCTTGGCTTTGGTTTTCGTTGCGGCTTTCTTGGCCTGCTGCATATGGAGATAGTTCAGGAACGCCTCGAACGTGAGAATGATATAGAGGTTGTTCAGACGGCGCCAACGGTTAGTTATGAGGTGGTGACGAAGGATGGAGCTGTTAAGAGGATAGAATCGCCTGGTCAATTGCCTGAGCCGAGTCACATCGAAGAGCTTCGCGAGCCTTTTGTTCGTCTTGAAGTAATAACCGGGACCGATTCTATCGGCGGGATTATGAAGCTGGCGGATTCCAGACGGTGTAAGCTGGTGAATACCGATTATCTTAGTACGACCAGGGTGATACTTGAGTATAAAGCTCCGCTTGCTGAGATCGTATATGATTTTTATGACCTTCTCAAGGGTATCAGTCATGGCTATGCAACGATGGATTATGAGTTTATAGGCTTTCAGTCCGGTGACCTTGTTAAGATAGATATTCTTGTGAATAAGGTTGCGGTCGATGCCTTGAGTTTGATCGTCCATCGCAGTAAAGCAGAGACAAGAGGCCGAAAGCTGATAATAAAGCTGCGCAGGGCGATTCCAAGGCATCAGTTTGAAATTCCTCTACAGGTTGCTATTGGCGGAAAAATCATCGCAAGAGAAACCATCAAAGGCTTTCGCAAAGACGTAACGCAAAAGCTGTACGGCGGTGATGTAACGCGTAAGATGAAGCTGCTTAAAAAACAAAAAGAAGGTAAAAAGCGTATGAAAAGCGTTGGCAACGTTCAGATACCGCAGGAAGCATTTATGACGATCCTCGATACCAGCGAATAGCAAGTACCTGATCAGGATTTGTCTATTTTAGTTAGATATTCAAGTCTGTGATATCAGCTCCTTTTTCCTTTAGCGTAACCGTTCACAGCTTTTGAGGCAGTCTTGAAGGATATGGGGTGTTGGTGTAATGTGCTTTAAGTGATTTATGGAAGTATCTGAAAACGCTTCGGTTTTGATAACACTTTGCAAATGGCAGACTTACAAATAAAAAAAGACCGGCTGTCAACATCTGACACCGGTCAAAAAACGAATGGGCGATACAGGGCTCGAACCTGTGACCCGCTGATTAAGAGTCAGCTGCATAAACACTAACGATGTAAAAACAAAGACTTACAGCAAGTCGAATCCAGCGCTGACTAACATTAGTCTGCTGAACTGCTAAGCATTTGACCTGCTAATACAAAAGGCTGGGAACCCCGACCAGTCGGGGCTCCCAGCCCTTTCTTTTTGTCACCCAGCCCCCCGCCCAAAATCTCACCGCACATACTTCACCATTCACTATTCCTTGCTGGTTATTCGATATTCTCCGCCTGATCCTCTGATTTCCTGATATCCTGAAGCGCATCGAGCATCAAGTATCGAGCATCGAGTATCCAGTATCGAGAATCCAGAATCGAGTATCGAGCATCGAGTATCGACTCACCAGCCGTGCGCGCATTTTTGCCTCACCTATTTTAACAAATGCACTTTTGCGCGCGCAAAAACCCACTCCAAAACGACTCATTTTTGCTCATTTCTGCCCAAAAAGCGCGCATTTTTGCAAATTTCGGTTACTTTTTGTGCATTTTCGCGGCTAATAAATTCTTCTAACGACATACGATATACGACATACGCAATACGAACCAAAATCCGCGATTGGAAATCGCGCAAATGCGCAGGGGGGTAAGAGTAAAAATCAAATTTTTTGAAAATTTTTATCTCCTTATAATACAAGCACTTGCGTTTTTTTGAATTGTAAAAAACTCATTTTTTTCAACCAAATGCGCAAGTTCGCCTAATTATAGAGGCGCTTCTTTTTTTTGCAGAAGGCCAAAAAGAAGGAAATGGTAAATGGTAATTAGTAAATGGTTATTGGTAATTGGCAGCGAAACGCCCGCTGTTATCTGTCTTCTGTCCTCTGTCTTCGGCCCTCTACATCTGTCGAGAACCCTCTACAAATCAGCTCTTTTTATGCAAAACAAACCCAATTTGCTGGATGCTCAAATGAACCTAAGTTCTGTTAAAACAATGAACTACGAACAAATAACTATGAACAATGCCAATAAAAAACAAAGCCAAACAAACCCAATTCAAACTCGAAGCGCAGCGAAGATCCCTACGGGTGAGCTTCTTGAGAATCTTCAAACCGGGGATCAATCAAACCCAATTTCCGTCCAAAAAACACGCGTTTTTGCAAATTTCTTACCGCTTTTTACACATTTTTGCCGATTTTCGGTAATTTCAATCAATAGTTTTGGCTGGCCGGGGCAAACCTTGACATTTGCCCGTGATAGCGTTATCTTAACGCAAATTTCCGTGATTCTTTATTGCAGGAGCTTAATTTGAGAGTTCTATCAGGCATACAACCGTCCGGCCGACTCCACATCGGCAACTATTTCGGCGCAATGCGCCAGCATCTCCAGCTCCAGGCCGAAAACGACTGTTTCTACTTCATCGCCGATTTCCACGCCCTGACCAGCAACCCTTCACCGGCTGACGTTGCTCCGCACAGCCTTGATGTCACAATGGATTATATCGCCCTCGGCCTCGATACTGAAAAAACCGTTTTCTGGCGGCAGTCCGACGTGCCGGAGGTCACTGAACTTACGTGGATTCTTTCCTGTGTGACCCCTATGGGCCTTTTGCAGAGATGTACAAGCTATAAGGACAAAGTCGCTCAGGGCCTCAGCCCAAATCACGGCTTGTTCGCATACCCGGTCCTCCAGGCCGCTGACATTCTAATCTACAAAAGTGATTTAGTTCCTGTCGGCGCCGACCAGAAGCAGCACATCGAAGTGACTCGCGATATAGCCGTCCGATTCAACAACGCTTACGGCGAAGTTCTGACAATTCCGAAGGAACACATAATCGAGGCCGTAGCCGTAGTGCCCGGAATCGATGGGCAAAAAATGAGCAAAAGTTATGGTAATACCATTGAGATATTCGAGCCGGAAAACAACATCAAAAAAAAGATTATGCGAATTGTCACCGACTCCACGCCCGTCGAACAGCCCAAAGACCCTGAAAAGTGCAACGTCTTTGCGCTTCTGAAACTGGTCGCGTCACCGGAAGAGTTAACTGAGTGGGAGAACAGATACCGCAACGGCGGTATGGGCTACAGCGAAGCAAAAAAACGATTAGCTGAGCTGTTGATAGATTATTTCAAGCCGTATCGGCAGAAAAGAACTGAGATGGAGAATAACCTCGGCTATGTTAAGGAAGTACTTGCCAAAGGCGCCGAGCGGGCAAAGGCTGTGGCCGCTAAAACTCTCGCTGAGGTACGAAAGGCGGTAGGGCTGGAAGTTTAATTATGGCTGATAAACTTGTAACAATCGCACAGTATGCGGATTCGAGCGAGGCCAGTTTGGCCCAACAGCTTCTTGCTGATTTCGGAATCAAAGCGGTTCTGGCCGGGCAACACGCTGCAGACGTATATGCTCTGCCGGCCATTGCAGCGACAGAATTGCAGGTCCTTGAAAGCCAGGCGGAGCAAGCACGGCAAATCCTCGAATCCTCTGGAAAACAGGAGCAGTAATTGGCTGCTTACCGCGTAAATCTTGACATATTTGCAGGTCCTTTGGATTTGCTTTTGTATCTTGTCCGCAAGGAAGAGCTGGACATTTACGACATTCCCATTGCCAAAATCACCGACCAGTACATCTGCTACATCGAGATGCTAAAAAGTCTTGACATTGATTTAGCCGGCGACTTTTTAGTAATGGCCGCCACGCTGATGCAGATAAAATCGGCAATGCTGCTGCCCAGGGCCGAGCCCGAGCAGTTGGGCGCCGAGGATTTGACCGACCCTCGCGCAGAGCTTATCCGCCAGCTTCTTGAATACAAAAAGTTCAAGGACGCCGCGAATTTGCTTGAGGCTGCCGCTGACCAACAGAAAGAGCGTTTCCCCCGCCCCGACAGCATCATCGAACGCCTGAAACCCGAGGCTGAGCCTGAGATTGACCTCGAACAGGTAAGCGTCTGGGACCTGCTCGAAGCCTTTGATGCAATTATTAAGGCTACCGGTGCGGTTATTGACATAAGTCATATCAAGGACGATACGCCTATTGATTTGTATCAGATAGAGATTCTGCATCGTCTGCAAACCGAAGGGCCAATGAGTTTCGAACGACTGTTCGAATCGAAAACCAACCGGGTTGTAATGATCGGATTGTTCCTTGCACTTCTGGAATTAGTCCGTGAAAAGTTAGTTTGGTCCAAGCAGCCAAAGCCTCTTGCATCTATTTACTTAAAGGCCCTAACTGAAGAACCCGCTGAAGAAGCTGTGCAAAACGCCATCCTTGCCACCGCTGCCGAGGGCGAGAAGTCCCCTGAAACTCGGCAACAGAAACCCGCCGATGGCGGGCCCATTCCCGTTACCGAACTGCCCCCAAAAACCAAACGACCGGCTATCGAAGAATACGAAAAGGTAAAACCCGCCGAAGACAAAAAAGAGTGATGACCATCAACTTCGCAGGTACGTATAATACTCTCCATAAGTTGACAGCGCGCCTGTGAGCCAACATTTGGGGGATGAGGTCTATTAACAAGGCGACTTGGTAACATAATGCTCAAAACATTTGCTTAGTCTCGCGCAAATTTGGTAATATGAGGGAACAAGGTCGGAGAAACACGGTGAAATCAACGGTAAAGGGGAAATCCCGATGCAGCTTAGTTCCTAGTTGCGCATAGGTTCTTAATTAATGCATGGATTAAGAAGCAAATTCTGCGGACTTTCAAAACTAAGTGCTTGTTTTGTAATGAGTTTGTGTTATAATGAGTCAGGGAGTACTGGGTCTCTTTGAACCCAGTGGTAGGCAATTTGGTCTGATAGAGAGACGGGCCAGGTGCATTATGAAGCGGGCTGTCAAGTCAAAGGGTGGTATCAGTGTCGTTGTTTTTTGGCTGATGTTCGTGGTAGGGGTGTGCCTTGCGGAGGAGGAAGACATTGGCAGACTGTTCGAAAAGGCGTTAGTGGCCGACCCGTGCGATTACGCTCCAATCCAAGAAGAGATAATTAACAGAGATGGATGGTCACTTGTCTTTCTTGGGAAGAGACTGGGCGAAACTGCAAACTGGTATGAGAGAGCGATTACCGAAGCTTTGATTCTGAGAATTGCTTTGCCGAAGAAATACGAACAGTACCAAAAGGAATTTGATGAATGGGCTCGTCGGCGTAACGGACCTTCTTGGACGCCAGGTTCAGTTCCGTCACATCATCGTGAAAGCGTGTTAGTTAAAGAGGACGCTAATGCAGTTGCCTTTCTAATTGAAAGACTTTTCAAAGAAACTCTGAAGAGAATTGCTGACCGAACGGTCGTGGGGTGGCACGAAAGCCGTCCGGTTCAAACGGCAGCTGGTTTTCTGAAGTATATCGGTGGCAAAGACGCTGCGAGAGCAGTTGCGGTCATTCTTATTGACGGTGTCGCGGCGCAAAACGATATGTACGATGCCGACAGGTATTTTCACGAGGCAGACCGCTCGGCGGAAGAAATCTACAAGGCCAGTAGATTGTCGGACAAGCAGCTAGTTGACATAATGATCCAGCTTCTAAAGAAAAGAGACTGCGTTCCAATAGCAAGTTGGGTCTTGGGGGAATTCGGAGAGTTGCGGGCTGTGGGTTCTTTGATAGAAACATTCGCCTTGTATAAACGTAGCTTTGATGTACCGCCGAGTTACGGAGGGTCCTATGCTGTGGACGCTTTAAGCAGGATTGGAGAACCTGCGCTTCCGGGCCTAGCGAAGGCGCTTTGGGCTTGTGACCAGCAAACTTACTGGGGCATCAAAACGGCTCTCGTAAAGATAGGGAACGTGGAAAGTGGAGTTCTTCGGGAAAGCCTGCGCAAAGGTGAGCCTCTGGCCCGGGAGCAGGCCCTATTGTCGATAGCAATAATGGGCGGTAAAAGCGCGGTTAAGAAGTCTCTCGAAGAAGTCTGGCCCGGATCTGTGGAGGACGAAGAGGCCCTTAAGGTACTTGTTGGGAGTTTAATCGTGTACGACTACAAAGTCGTTGGAGTGATTGGAGATATTCTGGCAGAAGCAGGTGAAAAGGCAATACCTTTTTTGATTGAAGGTCTTTCGAGTTCACACTTAGAGACTCGTTCCGCAGCTTCCAGTACTCTAAGGAAGATTGGGCCAGTTGCCATACCCTTTATTGAAAGAGTGGTGGATGAGAAGGATCATGTGGGTCACTACTACGCTGTGCGTGCTCTTAGATTTGTCGCCGACCCTCAAGGAGTTCCGGTGTTGATAAAAGCGCTCGAAGGTTCGGACCTTGGGGCTGTACACGAGGCGGCGATTGCTTTGGGAGAGATGGGTGATCCCGTGGCGAGGGAGCCGCTCTTGCGGGCTCTTGAGGATCCCAAAAATCTGGGTGAATCGGGAAGGGCCCTTTTTGGTATAGCGGGGGCCTTAGCCAAGTTCAAGGAAGTACGAGCTTTTGACAAGCTGGCAGAGCTTTCAAGAAAGGATGACTGGCTGATTCGAAGAGCAGCAATTAAGGCTCTCCCAGCCGTCGGGGGAGAGAAATCCATGCCGATCCTTTTGGAAATGGTAAAGCACGAGTATAAATCCACGCGTGGGGATGCGGCGATTGCCCTTGGCAAACTTGGCGATTCCCGGGCGGTTCCAGCTCTGATAGAGGCACTTTCTGATTCGGAGAGCTTTGTTTTCTCTTGGGCGGCGTGGTCGCTTGGAGAGATCGGTGATGCGCGGGCGCTGCCTTATCTGCGCAAGATGGCTTCAGAAACCAAGGGACACTTGCAAAGGACAGCTAATGAGGCGATAGGCAAGATAAAGGCGGCAAATTCCGATTAATATTAGATGATACCGCATTGTTTTTGGATGACCAGCACAGAATCCCGTTTGTAATAAAACTGGTTAATGTATGCTTACTATTCTTCCGTCGGCCAGATTTGCTGCTCAAGCCAGCTATTTGCAAGGACGGCGTAATCCTTGAGACTGAGAGTTTTAATCCTTACTCTCTCTTTTTTCGGGCCGGACTTTTGATGCTCGCTCTAAACTGCGCTTATCCGGTGTAGGCAAGCGTGTACGGCCTGCGGTACTTCTTGGTCAGCATGGCATTGGCCTTTCGCAGATTCGCACTGCATTTGGTGATTCTCTGGGTCTTGCCATCGTAGGTCAGCGTAGCATTGCCCAGCCGGGTGCCGATATTACCCAGATTGCAGAGATTAGAGAGTACGCCGCCGGTCTCAATCGGAGAATTCAGCATCGATGGGTCATCGTTGCGCACGGCGGTAATGAAGTTCTCAAAGATTCCTTCAGTAGGCTCGATACCATAATCTTTGGCTTTGACTTTGATTTCCTTGCCTTTTACGTGTGCCGTATTACCTTCAAGCCAGCCATCGGTCCCGTAGAATACCGTGTCGTTGCCGAAACCGTGCATACCATAAGGAGTCCACAAACGCATCTCGTACATGACCTGCACTTTATCGTATATGTACATAATCGTCTGGGTATCCGGTGTTTCGTGGTCGTCGTCGTACCACAACTGTCCGCCGGATGTCACTATCTCTTTCGGATACTGCTTATCCATACCCGTTTGCCAGACGGCCAGGTCGAGGTGGTGGATGCCGTCGTTTACAATGTCGCCTCCGCCATAATCCCAGAACCAATGCCATTTGTAACTCCAGCGGTTTTTGGTGAACGGCACTTTTGGAGCCGGTCCAAGCCAAAGGTCATAGTTTACGCCCTCGGGGGGACTCTCGGGCTTGGCACGGCCAATCTTGCGGCGGCGCTGGCAATTGATGGCCTTGGCCATATAGCATTCGCCGATTATGCCTTTTTTAATTGCTTCCCTGACGGCCATATGACCGGCGTCGCTGCGACGCTGTGTACCGTGCTGCACGCACTTATTAAATTGCTTAGCGGCTTTCATCAGCAGGTTCCCCTCGTGTACGGTATGGCTCGATGGTTTTTCAACATAGACATGCTTGCCCGCCACAATCGCCGCCAGCGCCACCGGCGTATGCCAATGGTCACAGGTAGCGATACTCACCGCGTCGATACTCTTATCTTCCAGCATCTTGCGAAAATCGCTGTAAGCTTTGACAGGGCCTTTCTCCTTCGACTCATTCTGGGCAACCTTCTCGGCACGCTTGGAATCGACGTCGCAGACAGCAACAAGCCTGCTGTTCTTCATACCTGCGAAACCGCCCGCATGGCCGGAACCCTGACGACCTACACCGACGACAGCAACGTTCACCGTTTCACTTGGAGCCGCCTGGCCGTTCCTGCTAATGATAAGAGGTACCGCCAGAGACGCCCCGGCGGCCTTGATGAATTTACGTCGCGTCATATTTGCCATAATAGAACCCCTTCATTTTAAGTTTTCTTTATTCGTGTTACAATTACCCCCGCCTATTTGCCGGTCGAAGATAAACACCATTTCGTTAATCTGATTGTAGCAAGGACAACCCAGGACGCAAGGATATTTTTCATCGGTCTTCGCCTCGTTTTTCGGTAGTTTACTCAGTTCTTGTATTCCAGCGTCAATCCGGCGTAACTTCAACCTGCTGCACGACCTTTGCGGTTACCATTAGTGTGATTTTGCGGTTTGCGGGGTCGTTGGTAGGTACAAAGATGCGTTCTGCCACAGGGCCGGGCTTGCTTTTTCCTTTATACTTGACCTCTATAATGCCCTCTTCGCCCGGTTGGTATTCTTTCTTGGAGAGGGTGGGGACGGTGCAGCCGCAGGAGGCTGTGATTTCTCCTATTCTTAATAGGGCCGTGCCGGTATTCTTGAATTTGAACTCGCACTGGCCTTTTTCCTTGATGCCAAGCTCGCCGAAATTATGAATTGTTTTTTCAAAAGAGATTCTTGGCGTAGGCTCCACGACCGTCGGCTTCTTTTCTTGAGCAGGTAGTTCTGCGTTTTGTTGCCGGCAGGCGATTGGCAGCGAAAGAATAAGGCTTATTAAAGCAGGAGTAAGTAGCAACCGCTTTCTTTTTATGCTAAGGTCGGAACCAGAAATCAAGCTGCGGCTTTGGCAAGAGGACGACACGATTGAGATCATATTAACAAGTTTAATAGGCACGAAAAGCGAGATTGTGATAAGCGTCACTTTTTGGTTGTTGCGGTTATTTGGATGGAGTCACCGTGGAGGTCTTTGTCAACATTTCGCCTCAGATAGTCTTCCCACCAACGGGGAGTCACGCTAATTCTATATTCAAGCTCGACAACTCTTGCTCGTTTCAATGGGATTGTCATAACATTCTGAGGAGTCAGAGTACAGAGTTCTGTAATATCTTCCCCGTCTTGCAGCACCGAAAGAATCTTCTCAACATTCCTAATACCAATAACCGCTTCGTCTGAATCGACGTTGTATATACGAGTTTCCGCTCGCAGGTTCTCACTAGACCAGCCCCGGAATACGCTTTCATACTTGTACATTTTTGACCGGTCATTGTGCTCCCCAATCTCTCCGGTGCGCCGTTGGTAGCTATCATGGTATCTCTGCATGTAAAGCCTATAAGCGGGTTCTGCTCCTTTCTCTTCTGCCATTTTGAGGACTTCATCTATCGTACTCCAGTCACGCCAGACGCAGGGATACTCAATAATGGCCCTTTCGCAGAGCGACCTTATTGTCGGCCAGTCTTTACAATTCGCAAAAATCCTTAAGTAAGCTAATATCTCATCACAAAAAAGTAGCTGGCCATAATAGACATTGTAATCCTCGGAATTGAACCATCTATTGCCTCGCAGAAGGTAGTATATAAAATGAGGGTCGGTGTCTTTGTCTGCCGCATGCCTGTGCAGCTCTTGGTGGTGAATGAGGATTTCAGTATCTGTGTTCCAACGAGGTCCATTTCGGCCATTCGCTATTGTATAGTCAGTGCTGATAGAAAATCCTCCCCTCTCTTCAGGCAGAGTGATTTTCATCTCAAACTGACGATTGGCCAGGACCTGTCGTATCACGTCTGCATTACCGTGGTACACGTACCAATCAGCCATATCATACAGCTCTTGGGTTTTGATCACCTTCTCTTGCTTTAAGAGAGCAGCTACTTGTTTGCCGGAAAGCTTCGGCCGCTCCATTTTCCTCAAGTGCATCAGTCGTTTGGCGCGGCATTCCTCCGTGGTGGTTCTCGTTTTCTCCCCCCACCATTGAAGGGTTCGCCTGTAGCCAATCGGAACGAGGGGAAGAGTTTCAGCAGCAAAAACAAGAAGGAGCGTTCCGAGAACGAGCAAAGAGATTACGATAATTCTCGATGAGGTTGCTTTCATAAACGGGACTATCACCAACTAAAACTAACGCCTTTCCATTTAAAGGTTTCACACATTTGGAATTCGCCGTCTAGGTCTTCGACCTCATTACCTTTTTCGCACGTGAACGTCTCGAAGGTGCAGTACTTGCCCGGCCTGAAGAACATTGCGAGATTGTTCTTGTATCCGTCTATTAGTTCTTTCAATTCGAAAGGGGCAGTACTAACCGGTTGCATGTCGGTTTCCGAAGACCAAAGGCCAATACGTGTTTCGTCTTTGATGACCGTTGCTGCACTTGCTATATCCCATCTGCAATCACTGCCACATGGCACACGCAGCAACGAGAAATGTTCTACCTTAAAGGGTCTTATTTTAGAGGTCACCATAACATTCAGACCTGGCAAAGCTGTTGCTAAAATCGCCGCAGCGGAACTGGCGGTGCTAACAATGGCGCTCCCTACATAGTTAGCTATACCATGGATAACCCCAATTGCGAGAGTTTGAGTCAGGCTGCCAAGAAAGCCTCCCCATTGTACGCCAATCTCTATTCCCCCGCTTGTTACCCAACATCTTTTCATGTAGCGGATTTGACAATGGGTACAGCCTGAACCAACTATATCACCCAAGGGGTCCAAGAAGCCAACTGGATTGCTTCGCACATATTCATACAGATTCAAGCTGTCGAAATAGCCCTGTGGGTCTTGTGTTAGCCATCGGCCGGTGTAGTACTCGTAATAGCGGTTTCTGTTGTATTGTATTTTCAAAGAGCCGTTATCCATTATATCGACTCTTCGGCCGGTAAACAAGTAAGGATTGCGATAATTTGAGTCTCTCTGGTAGTTGTGAAAGCATCATCCTAGATAGAGGGATTCCCGTAGGCGTCAAGTTTCTAATGCTCGGCGACCCGGCTGCCGGCGGGCCTTGCAGCAGCGCCGATTACTCAGGCCACAGTTGCTGGGCAAGCCAGCTATTTGCGAGGACAGCGAAGTCCTTGAGGTCGACAATGCTGTCCTCGTATACGTCTGCTGTGTTTTGGCCGCTTTGGAGCCACTGGCCTGCCACTATTTCAACGTCGGCAAAGTCAACAATGCAATTGTTGCTCAGGTCAACTGCTGCAAGCTCCTCCGAACGATATGAAAGTATACATCTGGGCGGATACAGACTAATATCGTCAAAGTATACGGTACCTGTGCCACCAGGAATGAACAGATTATACCTGTCACCAAAACCGA
>Ga0114922_10005406_pt1 | contig 11793 bp, 11 predicted proteins | sample AartaG_FD_100975 | JGI IMG/M metagenome (GOLD analysis project Ga0114922, IMG submission 100975) | Deep subsurface microbial communities from Aarhus Bay to uncover new lineages of life (NeLLi) - Aarhus_00045 metaG | ecosystem: Environmental > Aquatic > Marine > Oceanic > Sediment | place...
CATGTTGTTGCAAAATTGAACTTTTTTAGAGACATCGGTGTTCTGCAGGTCAGACCCGATGGAATGTGGGAGCAAGGGACATGATAACTGAAGAAAAGAAAAACCAAACAAAACGGATACCTGATATTAAGTTGCCGGCTGTGGGGCAGGCACTAATGAAGCGCAGGCGTATGTGGGTGATATTGATAGCGGTTGCAGCAATTGCGGGAGTAACAACGATATTGCTTGCGATGCAGGCGGGAAAATCAACCTCGGTTGATAAGGGACAGAGCACATTCACCGTCCGGCGGGATAATCTGATTGTTAAGGTTGTCGAAAGCGGCAGTATCAAGGCGCTGAAGACGATAGAAATCAAATCCGAGCGTGAGAGGGATGCAGTAATTCTAAGCATTGTTCCTGAAGGTACTTACATTATTCAAGAGGATGTTGATAACGGAAAGGTGCTTGTTGAACTGGATGCGGCCTCGTTAAAGGAGGAACTGACCCAGAGGGAAATCGACCTTGCCAGCACCGAGGCGAGCTACACCGAAGCAAAAGAGTCACACCAGATTCAGATTAAGCAGAACGAAAGTGATATCACTGCGTCTGAGCTAAAAGTGAAGTTCGGCTTGATAGACCTTAGGAAATATCTTGGTGATAGTGTCGCCGAAAAAGTCATCGCCAACGACGAGGCTTCGCCTGAAGATACCGATGATATTGCGAAATTGGTCGACGATGCGCAACTCGGAGGCGATGCATTGCAGCGACTTCGTGCTCTGACCGAGGATATCAGTCTCAAGGAGCAGACCTTCAAACTGGCCGAGAGCAGATTCATCTGGAGCCAGAAGCTCTTTGAGAAGAAATATATATCACAAACAGATTTGGAGGCCGACAGCCTGGATAAGGACCGTAAAAAGATATCCTGGAAGCAGGCCCAGACTGCGACGGACTTGTTCAAAAAGTATGAATTCCCAAAACAAGCCGTGCAGTTGTTAAGTAACTACAACGAGGCCAAGCGCGCGTTGGACAGAACCTATGCCAGCGCCCGGTCCAGACTTGCGCAGGCCAAGGCCACTTTGAAAGGCCGTGAGGCAGACTTACGCTCGCGACAAGAGCGCCTGAACAAAACAGAAAAGCAGATTGCAGTAAGTACAATCAAGGCGCCGGCGCCGGGGCTGGTAACATACGGTTCAAGCACAGAGGGAATGAGCAGAAGGTATCGTCAAGGCCCTATTGAAGAAGGAGGATCGGTACGAGAACACCAGACGATTATATCACTGCCGGATATGACGAAAATGATGGCGTCAATATCCGTTCATGAGTCGTCGGTTGATAAAGTTCGTCCCGGCCAGAAAGCAATGATAGTGATGGACGCCTTTCCCGACAAGACCTTCAGTGGTGAGGTAATTAAAATAGCACCACTTCCCGACCAGCAGCAGAACTGGCTCAGCCCGGACCTTAAAGTTTATAAAACGGAGGTAAACATAGACGGAACGTACGATTTTCTAAAGCCCGGGATGAGCGCCAAGGTTGAGATTCTCGTCGAGCGGTTGGATGACGTTATTATTGTACCCGTTCAAGTGGTGTCCAATCGCGGCGGGAAAAAGGTTTGCTATGTTTTAGGTTCCGACCCCGAAGAGCGGGAAGTCAAAACCGGCTCCTTCAACGATACATTTGTCCAAATTTTTGAGGGTCTCGAACCCGGTGAAAAGGTGCTGTTAAGTCCTCCGAAAATAACCGAGTCAGGTGACCAAATCAGTTCAGAACCCCAAACTGAGACCACCGGAGTTGAACAAGGTGCAAAGGAGCCGGAATCACAAGCCGAACCCGGCTCACAATCGCAAGCTCTGAGTCAATCAGAAACCGAGGAACGGCAGGGAAGCCGGCGCCGCGAAGAATTTGAACTGACGGATGAAATGATTGAGCGTACGATGGGTTTCCTGGAGCAAACGGAACCGGAAAAAGCGCAGGAACTGAAGCAGTTGCAGGCGAGCGACCCGGCCAAGTTTAAGACGGAACTAAAGAAACTCATGCGCGGGCAATTTGAAAAACGCCGAAGAGATGAACGCGGCGAAGGTGGTCCAAGAGGTCGGCAGAGGCGAGACGGTGATACAACAAGTAAATAAAACCGTTGATATTGATAGTGGCACACCGATTCTGGTGATGGAGCAACTGTGCAAGAGTTACTATCCGGGCGCAGTTGAACTAAAGGTCCTGCGCGACATCGAACTGACCATCACGAGGGGAGAATATGTAGCCATCATGGGGCCGAGCGGTTCCGGCAAATCCACGCTACTCAATATGATAGGCTGTCTGGACCGACCCACCAGAGGCAGTTATACCCTCGGTGGCAATAACGTTTCTATGTTGGACGATGACCAGTTGTCGTTGATACGCGGCTCACATATCGGTTTTGTGTTTCAATCATTTAACCTGATAGACCAGCTCAATGTCGTAGAAAATATTGAGATTCCGATGTATTACCAGGGCTTTTCCGAACATGACAGTATGGCCCGTGCGGCCGAATTAGCCTCGATGGTAGGCCTTGGCGACAGAGTAGGGCACCGACCCTCTGAGTTAAGCGGAGGTCAGCAGCAGCGGGTGGCAATCGCAAGGGCGCTGGCAAACGACCCGCTGATTATTTTGGCTGATGAGCCGACAGGCAATCTCGACTCCGAAAGCGGGGCGGATATCCTGACCATTCTCGACCGCCTGCATGATGAAGGCAAAACCATAATCGTAGTTACACATGATGATAATATTGCTGCACATGCAGAGCGGGTAATACATCTTCTTGACGGCCGGGTAAGGCGACAGGAATACAAAAACAGGTAACTGAGATAAGTTATGCTTTTGTTTCGTCTAAAACGCACGTTTAAGTTGGGGATAAAGAGCCTGTGGATGCATCGGCTGCGCTCGACCCTGACAACATTAGGCATTATATTTGGCGTCTCGTCCGTGATTGCCATGTTAGCTATAGGTGAGGGGGCAAGCCAGCAGGCACAGGAACAGATTGCCCGCTTAGGCAGCCTGAACATCATCGTAAAGACAGTGAAACCTTTAGACGAACAGGAATCAACCACGCAAGAGATGAGTATGAACCAATATGGTTTAACATATACCGATGCGGAGCGTTTTCGCAACAGCATACCGGATGTCCAGGTTGTGGTACCCAGCCGTCGCGTCTCACAACAGGTCCGGTATCGTAACCGCAAGGTTTCCACGGAAATCCTGGGCACGGTGCCCTGGTACACTGATATATCGCCCATTCAGATGCTCAGGGGCCGGTTTCTAAGCAGTGTTGACATGCACCATAAGCAGGGTATCTGTGTGGTTGATGAGCAGGTTGTTACAGAGTTATTTGCCTTTGACGACCCGTTGGGTCAGGACATCAAAATCGCAAGTGATTATTATCGGGTGGTTGGCATTGTTAATCACGATGAACCTGTAAAAGGCGGTAACGGTCTTAGCGGCAACGTTTCGGCGGCGCCGAGCGGCGGCGGCGCGAACGTCGGGACTATCTATATTCCGCTCACGACTGTCAAGGACCGGTTCGGTGAGGTATCGATACAGGTCAGCGGCAGCAGCGGTGCCAACATAGAAAAAGTCGAACTTCAGGAGATTGTCGTAAAAGTCAGTTCCGTAAATGAAGTGTTGCGGACTCGCGGTGTTCTGGAGACACTGTTGGAGCGATTCCACAAGAAGAACGATTATCAGGTGGTCGTGCCGCTGGAGTTGTTGCAACAGGCGAAGGATTTTGCACGGATATTCAGTATTGTCTTAGGCTCAATCGCGGCGATTTCACTTTTGGTGGGCGGCATTGGAATCATGAATATCATGTTAGCAACTGTCAGTGAAAGAACCCGCGAGATTGGTATTCGACGTGCTCTGGGGGCGAAGAAACGCGACATTGTCCTTCAGTTTCTCTCGGAAACGCTTTTATTGACATTGACAGGAGGTATTCTCGGTATTGTATTGGGCACTGCAATACCATTTTTTGTAACCTACTTCAGTAAGCATCCCACGACAGTTACAGGCGGTTCATTGGTGTTGGCCTTTGGCATCAGTGCGGCGGTGGGTATAACGTTTGGATTGTACCCGGCCTATCGTGCAGCCAATATGGACCCAATAGAGTCTCTTCGGCACGAGTAGTGCCGGGGCTGCTGCGCATTTTGCGACAGGTGAGCTAATTTGGTTATATTTGGACCATTGCCGTGGGCTCGTTGTGTCCGGCGCTGGTAAGTCGGTGACAAAGTGGCGGCGGTAGTTATGGGACATATGGGGGTGTTTTGTGTGGACTGCCGAAAAAATCGGGCCTCATACGGCGCCGGTCATGCGGGTATATTGCCAACTCAAGCCAAGGTTCTGCACCCGGCTTTGCTGCAATCGCAGCGGGGGGGGGGAGGTGTGTTGTTTCTAAAGCATCACAGAATTATCGGACACAATAAGATTCCTGCAGAAAGCTGTCGATTTAGCGGCCGGGGCCAAGAATAAGCAGCTTGCAACGATGATTTTATCGGGTGCCGAAGCAGACAAAAACCGCTGTTTTGAGGAGCGAATTGACGTGTTTGACAGTGTTTCTTATATTTTACATATAAGAGGGGAAACTGCCGGGGGCGGGGCACGTCACTTGCCGCTAATGGCCGGCTTACTTCGTGACGACTGTATTGACAAGGGAAGGGCACAGTGCAGTTAGTGTAGCTTCTTTGCCGCTGTAATTAGAGTGTACCTGAGAACCGACCTGCAATATGGGTGCGGAGTGAATTGTGTTTGATTTCTTGAAAAAGCGTATTTTTCCGACCGGAGTCGACCTCGGCACCAGCTATCTGAAGATGGCCCAGTTGGGTTTTGATGGGAACCAGTTTTTCCTTCATGCCGCCGGGCGCGAGGAAAGGCCGAAAGATGTCGAACCGGGTAGTGCCCAGTGGCAAAGATGGGTGGCGGCGACCGCAAAAGAGATGGTTGGTAAGGGTGGATTTAGTGGCAGGCAGGTCGTAACGGCAATGCCGGCGGATGATGTATTTATCGATCAAATAAAAATTCCGAAAACTGCGGAAGAAAAGATTGAGGAGGCGGTATTGGTTAAGATCAAGCCCAAGCTGCCGTTTGATCCGAGTGGCGCGATGGTCAAATACGTAGTTTCGGAGGGGCAATGCGGTAACGGCGAGATGGGTGTGCTTGTGATGGCCGGTGAGAGACAGACAGTTGACCGGCATATCGCGATATACGAGAAAGCCAACCTTGAGATTTGCGGGATGAGCGTTTGGCCGCTGGCAATGACCAACAGCTATGTGAAATTCTTCGGCAGGCGAGCGGAAGACCGCGAAATAGTGGCTATGCTCGTTGATATCGGCGCTAACCACACCAATATCGTCGTATGCAGGTACAGCAATCTTCTTTTGGCAAGAATGATAACAATAGGTTTCAGGCAGTTCGAATACGACGAGATGCTCGAAAGGCTGATTGACGAGATGAATGCCTGCTGCAGGTATTTCGAATTGGTCTCAGAGGGCGCTCAAATCCACCGCCTGGTTCTCATATCCGGACGAAGCGTGGACAGGACCATTTGTGAAAGGGTTGCTACGCTTGCAAAGGGGATGCAGATACCGGCGCAGATCGGCGATGTGCTTGCTGCGGTCCAGGTACATCGTGGGTGTCGTTTTGATATTGAAAGGCGGGGCCGGCAGGTTGACTGGGCTACCGCATTTGGGCTCAGTCTGCCCGAAATGTGAGGTCGTTCGCTCCCGGCGCGCCGGGGTCGCAAAGGAAACAATAAATTATGTTGAAGAAATGCAGGTGAGAACATGGTCAAGATAGATTTTGTACCAAATGACTATACTCAGCAGCGTCAGTCCAGCAGGGCTAACTTCATGTACCTCGTGCTGTTTATGATTCTTATGGCAGCGGTAGGCGTTACATTTTCAATCTTAAAGCTTCGTGAGCAATCGGTGAAGTCCTCACTTGCGACTGTTGACGCGAAGATGGTAATGGCCCAGGAGCAGATCGCCCAACTTGAGGAGCTTCAGAGAAGGGGAAAAGCGATGATGAAGACGATGGCGATGGCGGCCGAGCTTCTTGAGCCTGTGCCAAAAAGCGTTGTGTTGGCGTGCCTGACGAATAATATGCCCTCCGGCGTTTCCCTTCTGGAACTTAAAGTCACGTCCAAACAAGCAAAGGCATTCGTGCCGAATACCTCCTCAGAGAGCCAGTATCAGGCCGCAACCGCCGCTGCCGGCACTGAGCCAGGTTCTGTTTTGGCGAAAAGATTGTTAGAAACGCATATCGAAATCAAAGGCATTGCGCCCAGCGATATTGAAGTCGCTAATTACATTGCCCGGCTTGGCGGATCCACTCTGTTGACAAATGTCGCACTGGTGGAGTCGAAGGAGCACAAGATGGACGAGACAGAGTTTCGCGAGTTTAAGCTGACCGCAATGCTCAGGACAGATATACGGCTTACCAAAGAGGACATTGAGAGTATAAGGGCAAAAAGCAACAGAACAATATAACAACTGAGTTGATGCCTTCGGTGGTGCGGCCAATAGTGGATAAATTAATTTGTGTTAAGGGAGCCGATTATGATAAGTGGTGTAAGAAAGATCGTGTTTTTTATTCTGCTTGTGGGACTGGCTTATGTCTCCCATACCTACATGATCAAACCGGCCAACCAGCATCTGGTACAGGAAAAAGCAAGGGTTGAGCAGAAGCTGGCGAAACTTGGGGAGCTTGAAAGGGCGACCGCCACTGCCGAGAACCTTACCGAACAACTTGAGCAGATGGCCGAAGCCATGCAATACTTCGAGAGCAAGCTGCCCCCAACCAGCGAGATTTACACGGTTCTCGAAAATGTCACTATAATTGCACAGAGACGGGGACTCATTCCGAAAACGATTCGAACGCTTAAACGCGAAGAAAACAGCGGCTACATAGAACAGCCCTTGAAAATGGAGCTACACGGCGATTTCAATTCGTACTATTCGTTTCTTCTGGACCTGGAAAAACTCGACCGAATAACCAAGATACGCCAGCTTTCGCTGAAGAAGAATCCGAAACGCGAAGGGCAGATCGAAGCCACGTTTGCAGTAAGCATATTCTTTCAGGATTCCAATACATGAGAACTTTACGTTTGGCTGATAAATCCTTTTAACAGATCGAATTACTCACCGTCGGTTATGCATCAGAGCGCCTCTTCTTAAGACGGTAAGTGTCCGATGGAATTTATGGAGTTTGGCTATGCTTTCATTTATGCAGGATAACAGTCGTATCAATACCGGTGAGCCCAAAGGCGTCGACGCAGAACTCAATGAAGGCCGGAGCGCCGCCGAGCAGGACTATCTCACGCCGGCGGCACACGGAAAGTATTCAAAGCACACCACGATAATTCTGGTGGTTCTGTTTACCGTTGGAGCCTTGTGTATTTGGTTTATGATTAAAAAGGTCGCCCCCAAGCTTGTCGCCGCCGCAATGAGTACCGAGGAGGCGCAGATTGAAAACGCCCTTACACAGTTGACGGGTATCAAAACACAAATGCACAACAGCATAGACCAGATGCTCGGGCAATTCTATCAGTTTGCCGATGTTGACCAGATTGAAGTAGGCGAACTAAAGAAAAATCCTTTCAGGCACGAGTTATATCTATCCGACATTGAAGGCTTGTTTGACGAGGATCCAATGAGCCTGAATATCTCCACTGGAAGTGATTTGCAACTTTGGGGCATTTTGCAGACCGAGCAGGGCAACTGCTGTATGATTAACGATAAAATCGTGTATGCGGGTGACTGGATAGGCGGGCTTAAGGTAGTCCAAATTACAGGCAAGTTTGTTGAGCTTGTTTCCACAAGTGGTTCACAAGTTATTTTGAAGATGCCCCAATGAAACGATTTTTTGGATCTGATAAAAAAGCCGACCCGGGCGACGATGGGGCCGAAGGCGTCGTTGTCAATGGTGACGATGAACAGTTGGTTCGCGGTCTGAGCAATCTCTATTCACCCAAGACGGCTGAGGACTCTCATGTGCGTGATATTGCGGATGTGCTGCTGGAGATGGGCAAGATAAACAGCCGGCAGTTGGATAAGGTGCACAGCGAGAGCATGAAAAGCAGCGGCGGTAATATTGAGCAGGTTATTCTGCGTTCCGGCGTTTCCGGTGCAGACGATATCCTCGCCGCCAAGGCAAAATTGTACGGATTTGAGTTTCGCCATATTGAAGCCTCGGATGTTGATAGAGTTGCCTTTGATAAACTTAACCTGGACTACATAAGAAGCAGTCATATCATGCCCATTGCGATTGACGGTGATACTCTCGTAATTGCCACCAGTGAGCCGGCTAACGTTTTTGCCATCGATGATGTCAAACGCCAAAGCGAAATGGCCGTTCGTGTGATGGTAGCAACCGAGAGCGACATCGATGCTGTTTGCAGCGAGTTTGACGAGGTGGAATTCGGGTACGATGTCGATGAAATCATGAGTGATATGGCTGACATTGAGGTCCTCAAAGATATTGAGGATGATACCGAGGATCTGGAAAAGAGCGCGGGCGAATCCCCGGTGATAAAGTTCGTCAATTATCTTTTAACGAACGCTTTACGTGAGAATGCCAGTGATATTCACATCGAGCCGAAGGAAAAGTTCACCAAGATACGTTATCGCATAGACGGCGTTCTTTTTGATACGATGCAGGCCCCGGCCAAGATGCATCCCGCGATCGTTTCTCGACTCAAAATCATGTCGAATCTCGACATTTCGGAACGCCGTCTGCCCCAGGACGGGAAGATATCCGTTATCATGGGTGGCAGGGGGATCGATTTGCGCGTTTCGGTACTGCCAACCAGCCGGGGAGAAAAGGTTGTTATTCGTCTTCTCGACAGTGCGTCGATTATGCGTGGCCTTGATGACTCGGGAATGGAACCTCGAATCCTCAAGGCCTTTAAAGAGCAGATAGCTCTGCCTCATGGTATTTTGCTCGTTACAGGACCTACCGGTTCCGGTAAAAGCACAACCCTTTATTCGGCCCTGAGCCAGATGGACAGCAGCACTTTGAACGTATCCACCGTGGAAGACCCTGTCGAATACAACCTTCAGTTTGCCAACCAGGTCCAGGCCCGTGAGAAAATCGGATTAACCTTCGCCGCCGCCCTCAGAAGCCTCCTGCGACAGGACCCGGACATCATGATGATTGGGGAGATTCGCGACAACGAGACTGCCCGGATAGCGGTACAGGCCGCCCTTACCGGGCATCTGGTGCTTTCAACGCTGCACACAAATGACGCACCGAGCAGTATCACCAGACTCGTCAATATCGGTATTGAGCCTTATTTGGTGGCGGCGTCGTTAAATGCCGTGATTGCACAGCGATTGGTAAGGCGGATATGTCCCGATTGCAAAGAGGTCTATAAAATTCCCAAGAATATGAGGAAGTATGTAGAACGTTCCGGAATCAAGCCGGCACAGTTGATGCACGGAGCCGGATGCGATAAATGCCGAAAGAGCGGTTATGTCGGAAGGATCGGCATTTTCGAGTTGCTCATCATTGACGATAAGTTCAGAAACATCATCAATGAGGACGCCTCGGTAAACAGCACAAGACGGGCGTTCGTCGAAAGCGGACAGCATATCTTATTTGACGATGGGATAGAAAAGGTCAAGCGGGGCTTGACCACTATTGAGGAGGTGCTGAGGGTCACACAGGCCTGTGAACAGAACGAGGATAAAACCAATGTTGACAGCGTAAGTGAGACTGCTAAAGTGAATGCTTATCCATCGTCGAAAAAGTCGGGACAGCGTACAGCTCAAAGATAACACTTCGCTGAGATTTGACGGGAAAAGAAGATGATCGATGTTAAAAAAATGCTTACCAGAGCAATTGAACATGGTGCTTCGGACGTTCATGTCAATGCTGCAATGCCGCCGATAATGCGGGTCAACACGGAATTGATTGCCATGGATTTGCCCACTTTGAGTGATGAAGATATCAGGCAAATGCTGCTTGGCATGATAGGCCAGGAGAAATTCGCCAAATTTGAAAAGAACAGAGACATTGACTTCTCCACTATGATAGACGATGGAAGCAGATTCCGCGTAAACGCGCATTTCCAGCGGGAGACACCGGCCATCTCTTTCAGGGTGGTTTCAAACTACATACCGGCGATTGAGGACTTGCACCTGCCCGACATCGTTCGGGATTTAACCGACCTGCCCAGAGGTCTTGTACTCGTGACGGGACATACCGGTTCCGGCAAGAGCACGACATTGGCCTCAATGATAGATACGGTAAACCAGAAGTACGCCAAGCGTGTTGTCACCCTCGAGGACCCCATCGAGTATGCATTCGAGAACAAACACTGCATGATTGAGCAACGCGAGATTGGCTCTGACTGTCGGGATTTTGCATCCGGCCTGAGGCATGTGCTCAGGCAGGACCCCGATATAATCCTTGTTGGTGAGATGCGTGACCTCGAAGCGACCAGTTCGACAATCACAGCCGCCGAGACCGGCCATCTTGTACTGTCGACCCTTCATACTGTAAACGCCTCGCAGACGGTTGAGCGTATTATTGATATTTACCCGGCCACACAGCAGAACCAGATTCGGGCAATGCTTGCCAATACCCTCCAGGCGGTCATTTCACAAACACTTTTCAAACGAATTGATGAGCCCGGCATGGTGCCGTGCGTTGAAATTTTGCTTTGCACCTCGGCGGTCAGAAACACCATTCGTGAGAATAGAATTTATGAGATACCGAATATCATTGAGACGTCCCGCAAGGTAGGTATGCAGAGCATGGACTTCAGTATCGCCGATATGTACTTCAAGGATTTCATAGACAGGGAAGAGGCGATCGTCCGTTCGACCAATCCAGGCAAGATGGATAAGCAGTTGACGCCCGCGGGGCATGTTACCGCCGGAAACGGGCAAAGAAAAAAATTGTAACTTACCGTAGGAGTTCTTGACATGCCACTGCTCGAACAGACACTTGCAGATTCGCGATCGCACACGTCTGAGGAGGCTACCTTAGGCCGGGCCGGACGGCCAATTGGACATCCGCAGGAAAGCGCCGAACAGACCACGCTGCAGAAAATAACAAGCTTCAGCGTGGAATTCGGCCCGAGCAGAAAGGACATACTGAATTTCACGAATCAGCTTGCCGTGATGATCAAGGCCGGTATAGGTCTGCCCGATGCGCTGGAGTCGATAGGTGAACAGATAGACAAAAAGAAGTTCAAGGCGATAGTTGTCGATTTGAAGGAGCGGATTGAAGCCGGCCAGAGCTTTTCCCAGGCGCTCGGCGAACATATCGATGTATTCGGAAGTTTGTATGTCAACATGGTGGCAGCGGCAGAGATTTCCGGCTCGATGAGTTCAATGCTCCAGCGATTGGTTGAATATCTCGACCAGGAGGCGCAGACACGCTCACAGGTCATCGGCGCCATGGTTTATCCGATAATAATAGCTGTTATGGCCGTGAGCACGACACTTTTTCTGCTGGTGTTTGTGCTGCCAAGGTTCTTGACAGTTTTTGCCGGAAAGGAGCATTTGCTGCCGGCGCCCACGAAAATAATCATGGCTGCCAGCGGTTTTCTGCGCGGATATTGGTTTGTGGTGTTGCCGGCCGTGTGTGGTGCATTTTGTGCGTTCTGGTACTTCATCAATACGAAGGTCGGAAAACTGTGGTCGGACAAAACCAAACTCAGAGTCCCTCTGCTGAAGACATTGTGCCGCAGTCTTTACATAACCAGGAGCCTGCATACGATGGGCGTGCTGACAGGAGCCGGGGTGCCCATCCTCGACACGATTTCGATAACCGCACAAATTTCAG
>Ga0114922_10005407_pt1 | contig 11793 bp, 29 predicted proteins | sample AartaG_FD_100975 | JGI IMG/M metagenome (GOLD analysis project Ga0114922, IMG submission 100975) | Deep subsurface microbial communities from Aarhus Bay to uncover new lineages of life (NeLLi) - Aarhus_00045 metaG | ecosystem: Environmental > Aquatic > Marine > Oceanic > Sediment | place...
AGTCGATTATCGTGACCGCTGACCAGGCCCCCCGGTTTTCGATGATAATCGTCGGCTTATGCGTCGGAACCAGCTTCGGCCGTTTCGCGACTTTGGACGGGTACGTTTCCAGACAGGTCGACGGGGTGCATCGCGTCGCTTCGCCTTCGCCGCCGCCTTCGCCATCATCGCCACTAGAATTCCCGTTATTGCCAGCAGGGCCAGCAGGCCCGGAAGGTCCAGCAGGGCCAGCCGGTCCAGCGGGGCCAGCGGGGCCAGCGGGTCCGGGGTCGCCGCCGTGGTCGTGTCCGTGTCCGTGTCCGTTGCCTTTTTTCGCCAGGGCTGGCGCGGACGCCAACAACAGGACCAGAAACAGGGCGCGGATCATTACGACCAGACCGACAGTTTATCCCGGACCCAGGCGTCGACCGCCTTCGCCGTTGGTATCTTGTCGAAATACCCGGTCGCCCAACCTAGCGCCAGCCCAAAAAGAAAAATCAGAAACATATCCACAATTTATCCCCCGTTGATTCAATTACCAATCCCTTCGGCTTCCGGGTCGTCGTCCATCCAGTCGCGACCCGTTTCAGGCTTCGGCAAATTGTCCAGGACAGCGGACATTCGCTTCGATGCTTCGACCCGCCCGTCGACGACCAGGTTCCCCCCTTCGCGGACGTCCAGGAATCCGCCGCCTTTCTGGCTTCCTTCGCATAGGTCCAGCGGCTTCCCGCTGTTGAACCTGGCCAGGCCCTTCGTGTCAGCGTAAACGATACGCCATTTTTTCCCCATTCGTTGAATCGATAATTTTGGAATTATGTCAGGCATCACGCCCCCCGTTTAAATGTTGATTGATTTCGTCGACTCGATCCTGGTCCTGTTGTTCCCATTCCTGGCGCTGTCGATCTATACGCCGCTGCGAAACCTTCCCGATCACGATCGAAGATAGCGCCCCGGCGATCGCAGCGATCAGGACTAGAATTACAATATCAGGGTTTATATTTTCCAGCATCGGGTCGGATGGTAGCAAAAAAGGCGACAAATTATTCCATTTTTATTCCGGCGCGGGAATTTTGTCATTGTGGTCCGTGACGCATTTGACCAGGGTCGCGCGGATCGCCCGCTGTTGGTTCATATAGGCCCGCATCGCTTGCAGGTTTTCCGCCAACGCGGCGTATAGGTCCGGCGTGAACCAATACCCCCAAACCTGGTTCGGTCCCAGGGCGACCGTCGGCGGCGTGTCTTTCAGGTTCAGGGCGTCGGGCTTGTTATTGATAGCCCCGCAAATGACCGGGACGGGTTCCGGCTTGATAACGATATCGGCGGGCTTCGGGGATAGCAGTGAACAACCAGGAAGGGCCAGCACAAACAGCAGAGTCGCGCCCGCTTTCATTGACGGGATTCCGACTCGATTTCGCCCCAAACTTTCGTCGTCGCTTTGCGGGCCATGCGTTCTAATAATTCAGGCTTCGCAGCGGTCAGCGTTTTAAGCCGCTGACGATCTTCCAGGACTTCGGTCGTTTTTGCGTTTAGGTCGCGGGCGGCCTGCAGTTCGCTTTGAAGTTTTTCCTGGCGTTCACTTTCTTCGACCAGTTCGCGTTCGACTTGCGCGACCCTGGCGTTCGCCGTTTCGGCGGATATTTTTGACGCGACGGCGTTCTGTTCAGCGACGACCCTGGCGTCGATCTGGCTGTTCACGATATAACCGCCCATTCCGATCAGCCCCCCGCCCAGGGCGACGACTAAAATAATGATCTGGATATTCACGTCGGCCCGTTCATATATTTATCGATCAGCTTCCCCAGGACGATCGTGATCACGGTCAGGATCGCGGCGGGGAACCCGGCCAGGGCCAGGGCGACGGCCTGGTTGTCGACCGTTTGCCAATTGAAGGCGATGAACCAATCGACGACATAAAACCAGGCATAGAAGAAAAACAGCGAAAACGCGCCGGTTAACAGCCGGGGCCAAACTCGCCATTTATTGAAATCTTCGGGGGTCATTGGTTCGACAGTATCCGTTCGAACAGCCGGTCCCGCTGCGTGTTCAGGTCGCTAAGTGATTTTCGAAGGCCGACCAGTTCGCGTTCGTCGCCCTGGTTCCAGTTCCCCCCGGCGTTTGTCTTTTCTGTTTCTAGTTCGAACTTGATGTTTTCCAGGTCCCGGATTCGAAGGTCCAGGACGACCAGGGTCAACCCGTCGACGGACGCGGCTGTCGATTGCATCGATTTCGTGTTCGCCTTGACGGTCGCCTGAATCTGGTCGAATTGTTGGACGACCTGTTCCTGGACCGCCTTCAAGTCGGCGTCGCTGGCGTACTTTTGATCGATGATATTATCGCCCGCCGACCATACGGCAGCGCCCAGGCCGCTAAAAATTACCCCGATGATCGCCGCAATCGTTCCCCATTGGACCCCGGACGACTGTTCGCTGAACTTCTTTTCCATCGATATCCCGTTAATCGTTGACGTGTCGGACGGTCAGCCGGAACGATCCTTCGGCCGTGACCAGTTTATTAAATTCAATACAGGACGCCGTCGTCGATGACAACAGTCGATCGTTTTCTTCGTCGTAAGAATGGGAACAGCCCCCGCAGCCGACGAAGTTTTCGACCTCGTTTCCCTTGTGGGCCAGGATACACAAATATCGACCGTCAGGCGGACGGCCTGGCGAATTCTCGAATTTATAAACGTTCAAATCGGGGTTGACCATCAAAAAGACTTCGCCGTATTTGGCCGACGAATGCGGAAGCAAATCATAATCGCCCAGGGGGACGCATGATTCGAAAGGCTTATTCCCCAGGTCGGGCGGCTCGATGGTATGCCAGGTTTTCCCGCCTAGCTCGATGACGGCATGGGTTCCCTTTCGGCTTCGGTCGTCGCGGATTCGTTCAATGGTCATAATTTGCCCCGCTGGTTTTTCGGGTGATCCTCACGATCGACGGCCTGACCTTATACGAAAACCCTATCCCAGGCAAAAAAAAGCCCCGCCAGCCAGGAAACGAAAACCGACTGTCGGGGCCTTCCCCGGTCCGGGAACTGAACAATTTCAGAAACGGACCTTTACCCGGTCGCCCGGATACCAACAAACGCGCGACCGTCGTCCCCCTTTCAAATTACACGCCAGGGGCGGGGCGTTCACGTTCGACACTGTTTCCGCATCGGACCCGTTAAGGGTTGATCAGTGCCGGGTCGTGTTTCCGGTTTCGGAAATTTGGTCGAACATTTTTTTCCGTAGCGCGTCGCGCATCGGTTTGGACCAGGTATCGTTCGTATTCCCCAGGACCCGGTCGACGCCAAGCCGAATGATTTCGGCCAGGTTTTCGGCGACCAGCTTCCGTTCGTGATAGCGGCCAGCTTCGAAGCATTTCAGCGCCAGCGCGATCACGGCAGCGACCAGGACGAACAGCCCGACGCCGACAAGCCAGAAAATTCCCCAGGCTGTCACGAATCCAGCCTTCGCGGGAAGTCGGGGTCGGCGGCCAGGCGCGTGTCCCATAGTTCAGATAGTTCGGCCTGTTGGATTTCGGTCGGCGTGATAATGTATTTCCGCGACGCCGTGTCTTTAAATGCAATCTGTCCCCAATGATTCAAAACGTCGCGCATGTAAATCCTGAACATATGAAGCGTTAACGTCGGATCGATCCGGGCTTCGACCCAGGTCAAAACGTTGTCCAGGTCTTCGATCACGAACGGGACTTCGATCGCTTCCGGGCCGGGGTGATAATCCGCGACCATGATGATCCCCGGCTGGCCGTTTATGGGCGGCTGCCAAAACCATTGAAAAACCGAATCAGTCATTTTTCCCCCTGGGCGTCTAGCCAGTCGGTAAGGATTTTTCGGATCATCGCGGACAGATTGCGTTCGTCACGATCGGCGGCGTCGACTAGCGCGTCCTTTAATTCCTTTTTCAAATAGACTTTGATCGGATGCTGGATTCGGTCGCATTCGCTTTTCGGTTGCCTCACGACTTCGACCCCCCGCCGACTTTCTGGCCTTCGGTCCGGTCGACAATATAAAGCCGCCCCGACGTCGGGTCGACGACGTTGTCCATTTCCATCGGTTCGGGCTCGGGTTCGCGATCCTCGCGGGCATTGTCCCAGGTGATCCACAATTTAACCAGGACCAGGATCGACCAAAGGATCGCCAGGACGACAGCGACCAAGCCGATCCAGCCGCCAGGCGTGACTTTTGAAACATCGATCCAAATTTCGTAATCCATTATTTTCCCCCTGCAGGGTTCATACGTCGAACCCCGGCTGACTGCGATCGCGAAGGACTGATTCAAGCGCGGACGCTCGGCGGTTCAGATGCGACATTCGCGAACGAAGGTCCGCGATCGCGTTTTCGATTTCGTCGTCGCTGGCCTTCTTTACAATCTTATAGCCCCGCTGCGTCGATAAGAATTGATTCGGATACACGGCGCAAACCGCCCGAATTTTCCGGCTTTCCATATCCAGGTCCTTCGCCTTGTGGAACGCGCCGTCGCGCAGCAAATCCCACAAGTCCGCCCCGTCGTGTCCCGTGACCTTCGGCCCCTTCCTGGGCTGCGCCTCGATGTCGGCGACCGGGCGCTGGTTGTCCGGCTGGTCGACGCCGAAGGCGGACGCGTCCTTCGTGATCCTGACAGGCAAATCCGGCAAGTCGACGTCGGCGGCGGCTTCGGCGGCTGTCATTAATTCGGAAGGCCGATCGACGCATCCCCGGAAATCCGTTTCCGCGTCGTCGGTTTGCATAAAACCCAGGTTGCACGAATCGCAGGCGTCCCCAGGTCGAAGCGAATACGTCAGGACGCCGCAATGGTCACATTTGACAAGCGTCGCCACGATCAGCGGACCGTCGTCGAAATCGCTTGATAGAACTTGCAGCCGAATTTTTCACGTTCAACCGCTTCGGTCCGACAGAATTGGCGCAGCGCCACCATGTTCGGTTCGACCATCGACGGATCGATAAGGCCGTCAGCGACAGCCCGGCACAACGCGACGACGTCCAGGACGTCGACGGTCCAGGTCTTATTGACGGCGGTCGTCGTTTCTTCGGTTCGAACCGCTTCGACCTTCACGGGCGCGGCGGCTTTTTCGACCTTCTTTTCCGCTTGCTCGATGACCGCTTCGGCCATCGGCGCGGCGTGTTCGCTGATCGACGCCAGGTCTTCGGCGACCTTGCGCGCTTCGGCGGCTTCGCGGTCGGCCTCGATGCGTTCAGCCTTCGCCCTGGCTGCAGCGATCGCGTGTTGTTGCTGCGCGAAAACGTTCATCTTCTTTTTCGCTTTCACCAGGACCAGGTCGATCTGATCGCGCGGGACTTTGAACAGCGCGTCGATATCGTTGGAAACCTGTTTCAAAGGCTTAACCAGCGACAGCCGTTTTTCTTCCAGCTTCTTCCGGGACCCGTTCATAAATTTCACCAGGTTCGCGACTTTCCCCTGGTCTTCTTCGGTTTCGATTTCGATCGATTCCAGTGAATCGTTAAACGTCGCGATATCGATCGCGATCGGGCGAAGTTCGGATTTTGCTATTTCCGTATTGATGTTTATATCAGTCGACATTGGTATCCCCTGCAGGTTGCCAGTTTAAAAAATGGTTCAATCGTTCGTTTAAAAATGCTTTCAGCGGCTTTTCGTGGATCGATCCTTCGATGTCCTTTTGGACGTTTTGAAGTTCAAGCGTTCCAGCCGCCGCCGCGACCAGGTCCGCATAATATGACAGCGGACGCGATTCAGCGCGCGCGATCCGTTCGGTCTTCAATTGTTCTTCGCTGACTTCTTCGAACCGTTCTTCGATCTTATCATCAAACGATCGTTGTGTCGTTTCAGGCGCGACGAATTTATCGGCGGCGGCCTTTTCGATCAGCTTCCGCCATTCGGGCGACAGGTTGGACATTTTGTCCAGCGCCCATTCCAGATAGTCCAACGGAACGTCGGCCCAGGGCTGGCCCTTATGCTTGCCGAACGGGAACGCCTTCGCCGGGTCGATCTGTTCGGTCCCGTCGAACCGGACCTGTTCCTGGTTGTATGGATCGAAGGGCGGATCGTCGCCCAGGGAACCGGGCGGAAGGTCTTCGACGTCTTGCGTAAACACTTCCGACAGGCCGCCAGCATTCAGGACGGCGTCGATCAGGCCGGACTTTTTGGCCATCTTGACGGACTTATTCAGATCGTTCGAATCCTGGGCCAGCGTCCGCGCCCCCCAACCTTCGGAAATGACGTTCCCGGATTTGTCGACCAGTTGACAGCGCAGCGCGACCTGGCTGATTTGCTTCCCCTCGATCGCGGCCTGTTCGTAATTGACCAGGGTCGGCCAGATCGCGCGGAATCCCATCATCCCGACAATTTTTTCGGCCCCTGGTTTGAATAATGAATCCTTGCTGAAATGATGCGGATTATCGCAAAATTTCCCCTTCGGACATTTGTCCCGCTTGACGACGTGGATTTTTCCATAGTCGACGCCTTCGGTCATTGCGGACTTGATCCAGATCATTAGCGCGTCCCGGTTTTTGCCCTGGCGTTCCAGGCCCGCCGCGAATTGTTTCGGGCTCAGGTCGAAGGCGTTTCGAACCTGGATCGGATGGATTTTTTCGACCTCGATGACGGGGCCGGGTTCGACGACCGCCAGGTCTGCAGATTTATCGTTCATTTGGTAATACCTTTTTTCGTTTGCAAAATAGCCCTCTGATTGTAGCCCCTAACGCGACAACTTTCTAGGCTCTATTTGTTCCGTTTGGCAGTGAATGGCATGAAAGGATCGGGGTTCGCTAGCCCCCGAATATTCGCTGACTGGCATTTCGGACAGGTCAGGACGACCGGGATTCCTGGCGGGCGCAGGTTGCGCGGGATCGTTGGGTCGTCCGCGTCAGGGACTTCGCGGAAGCCCGGCGAATAAAATTCGTGATTACAGTCCCGGCACGAATAGCGACGGTTCGGCGGCTTTTTCATTCAGCCAGGTCCGGCGCGATGGTGTAGCACGTCACGACTTCGCCCTGGTCGCAGTATTCCGCGCAGCCGCAATATTCGGAACAGGGGACCGTTCGCTGGTTGGCGACCAGGACGCCAAAACGAAACGCGGTTTCCTGCAGTTCGAACCCGTCCAGGTTGTCGCCGTAGGGTTCGGGCCAGCCTTTCAGAATGGCCGCCGCGAATCCCCGATAGTCAGGTTTGCCGTTCGCCATCGCGACCCCCTTTTTTTGCTTCTTCGATTTCGTCCGCCGGGGCGTTCACGGATTCAAGCTGCCGAACATAGTCAAGCTGATCCCGGTCAACGTCGGCGATCGCCGCGTTCAGTTCTTCGAAGGTTGCGAACTTGCCTTCGACGCCCGCCATTGAAATCACCAGGGCGAACGGCGTGTCCCGATCGGGCCGACCCTTGCAAACCGTCAGCCCGTATTCGTCGTTTTTATAAACCTGGGTCGCCATTCCTTTCGCGCCGTCTAGAAACATAACCCCGCGCAACGGTAAATCGCCGGGTAATTTCATCGGGCCAACTTCCGCGCAGCCTTCAATAAATATTGAAACGGGTCGCTATCGACGTCGGGCGGTTCCTGGTTCGGCGTGTTCTGATATGAATCATAGAACGCGACCGCCTTTTTCAATTCGCCCAGGTCGGGCAGGCTTTCGACAGCGGTTTGGATATCGTCCGCCAAGCATTGGCCGTCGCAGTCCGCCGCGTCGTAATGAATCAAACCGGGTTCGAAAAAATCCATGTATTCGATCAGGACGCGGGCCAAATACTGCAGCCGGGTTTCGCCCGGTTCCGGGAAAATGACGCGCGTCGTCATTTCGAACCGACGACAGGTTGGTCGTCAGGAATCCAGCATCGGGTCCCGTCATCGATGTCTAGTTGGACGGGCGCGTCGTCGATGACCTGGCCGTCGGCCTTGAAGGCTTCGGCCTGGGGAATCGAATCATGGATCGGCCCGCCGCGAACGCACCTATAAAGCGTTTGCGGACGACCCCAAAATTTCGACGTCACAGTGTGAACGCCTTCCAGCTTCCCCAGGGTTTCCAGGAATTCGATAATAAACTGGACTTTCCGCCGGGCGACGCGGACCTGGCTGGCGACGTGCCGGGCATTGAAAAATTTGTTCGGGTGTTCCTGGAAGTACAGGAAAACCCGCGTTTGCGGATCGTGTTCAGCTTTCCATTTGCGCATGATCGGCCCCCAGGTCCGGGCCTTTGATTTCGACCCAATCCATCCCGCTAGATTGATGGAAAATTCGACCGTAATTCGTCAGGCCCAACATAAACCCGCCGGGGTCCTGGTGAAGCTGGACGAAAAATTCCGGGCCGCCGCGCGCCATGCTGACCAGTTCTTTCACGCGGTCGGCGCTGAAATATCGGACCAGGGGCGTCCCCTGTTCGTCGGGTTCGGACGGGATCGATCTGGCGACGCGGGCGTCCAGGTAAATTTCCGGGGGTGCGTTTTGGTCTGTCATCGTTTCGTTTCCTTTGAAAAAGCTATTTTAAGTTTGTTCCCGTCGGCGTCAATTGGCCAGCCCCGCGCGTTGTATGCTTCGGGGTGCAATCGGCGATCGCCGGGGATGATAAAGCCGCCCAGGCTTGAACGCTGCCCGCATTTACGACAGCGATAATTGAACTGATATTCGCGGGTAATACCGCCCGCCCAGGACATCGTCGCGCCCGTGATTTCAGTCGATACCAGTTTCGGATCGTGACGGCATAGCGTCCGGCGGATTCGCTGCAGGATTGTCATTCGTGAAGGGCGGCGGGTCCGAAATGCAGCGACCGTTCGAAACTGGAAAGTTCGTCCCAGGGTTTGACGTATGGCCGCCAGTCCTTCGGTTTGACGTTCGAAGGCTCGGGCGGCTTGAAGGTTTTGTAATGCTTGGCGCGGGCGTCCGGGTTCCGAAGGGTCAGGAATGCATTCCCCCAGGTCGTCGAATTGTCGCGTCCGCATCGGGCGCAATGCCGTTGAACGAACGGCGGATCGATGACGAAATGAATCGTCCGGGACCCGCAAGCCCCGCACGATTCTCTGAATTGTTCAATGTCCATTTTTTACCCTGCAAGTAAAAGCCCTGACTAGGGCCGTCGCCAGTCCTCACGACTGCGATTTAGTAAACGAGATTACTGCGTTAAAAGTTAATCGACCCGGTCAGGGAAATCGGTCAGGCCGCCGCGACCTGGTTGGAAAATTCTGGATCGTAGATTGTCGCCAGGGGGACGGCCCCCTTATAAAGCGCGAATAGCGCCCTGGCAGTTCCCCGCCTGGGTTGGCTGTCCCCGTCTTCGATCCGGTAAAGTGTCGCGCGATCGCAACCCGCAATCGCGGCGACCTGGTTCCCCGTTAAACCAGAATTTTTTCGGGCTTCGCGTAGGGTTAAATTTCCCATTCGCTTTTGAACCTCTATTGTTGTTGTCGTTTCTGATCTCGACCGTATCAAATAACGCGACAAGTTTCAAACGAAATCTGTCGCCCTGGACCCGACAATTTCCCGATTCACAAACTACCGTTCGTCGGTAATTTACTACCGTTTAAGCTGAAACCCCGGAAAGTGTCGCGCGCCGCGCTACAATTAAAACAGTACAACAAAACAAAAGGAAACCAGGAAATGAAAAACATGATCAAAATTATCAACGACAAGGGCCGCGAATTTAACGTGAAAATTCTTTTCAAAGGCGACGTTTACGGCCGCGACAATTGCTTGACTCACGACGAAGATCGCCCGCTGGTCGAATTCTACGACGCGACTTATTCAAGCGACAACGGCGACGACCGCTTCGACGACGAAGGTCAATTCGTAAGCCGCTATTATGCTGAAACTCTGCTGGAACGTGATCGTCGTTATGGCCTCGATCTGATGGGTTATGAACCGGCTTGGAAGGTCGACGCGGCCGCGATGGAAATCGCGATTCGTTACATCGAAAAGCACGTCCACTAATGCGCCCGACCATCGACAAATTAATTGATTCCTGCGCCAGATTGGTATTGACGCGGGAACAATATTTCGCCTTCAAAGTTGAACGCATGTTCAGCCGATAGGCATCATTCAAAACAGGAAACGAAGCTATGAGTCATTTAGGAAATTTGAATAACTGGACGAAAAACGATCTAGCCCGCGTGATAGTTCAGGCGCTTTTCAATATGGACGAACCGTCGAAGGCTGACAATATTCACGTCAAACGCCACCAGCGCCACAATAAGGCCGAACTGGTTCGCCGCGCCGAACATGCGATCGAAATCATTTCGAAGCGTCGCGCCGACAAGCTGGACGCCCCCGCCGATCCGATTATGGATTGGACCGGATATCCGAACGGCGCAATCAAAGCCGACGCCGCTGGAATAACCCGCGTCGCCCGCGACCCGGACGGAAACCTTCATGTTTGGATGGACGGCGAAACCTATAACGTCCATCCGAAGGCGGTCGCTTGCGGCTGGAACGACGACGACCGTTGCGAATATGCGGCGGGCGTTTACCCTATTCGCTGGAAACTTTAATCAATAAAACAGGAAACGAAACTATGAATATCACAATCAAAAATGTTAAATACGCCGCCTTCGCATCGCAGGAAACGCATTGTTTCGAAGCGACTCTATACGTCGACGGGAAGCCCTTCGGCTATGTTTCGAACGACGGTCACGGCGGATGCGATGACGTTTATCCGCTGAATAACTGCAAAAAGGAAGATATCCCGAAATGGCGCAAACGCCTTGACGCGATCGAAAAGGAACTAGGAAAGGAAAAGCACGAATGCAGTTTCAATGACCCGAAAACCGGCAAGCCCGCCATGCTCGACAACGATCTGGAAATGGTCGTCGGCGGATTGATGAACGACTGGCATCGGATGAACGAAGTCAAAAAGATACTGCGCCGGATCAGTTATATCCGCGACGGCAAGGTCTATCAAATGCCCGCAAAATATAAGCCGACCGCCGCCGCGATTCAGCAGATTCAAGCCGCGAAATTCTGGAAAAAAGACAACGTCCTTTTAAACGTCGGCGGGAAAAATGAAGCCGCGACCGCAAAAGCCCGCCTTGATCAAATCGGATACTTTGGGGAATAACATGAAAACACGAAACGAAAATACCGATCTGGAAATTGAAGATATCACCTTAATCGGGGACGACGACATTTCGGTCCCGCGCGCCCTCGAATCCATCACGGTCGAAGATCAGCCCCGGCTGAACGACGACCAGATCAGCGCCATAAAGGAAAAATATTCCGGTCATTTCAAGCGGTCCGTTTTTGTCGCGGTTGTCGGCGGAATGGGAATCGCAACGGAACACGATCGCGGATACTGGCCGATCCCCGATTTCTGGTATTCGAACGACGATTTCGGTCAAGCGATGGATTACGCGATGGAACTGAATGACTTGGTTTTCGGGATCGAAGAACAGGACGCGCATACAGTCATCGCGTCAACTATGCGGGGGGGCGAATAATGAATCGATATATTGAAAATCTGAATTATTCCCGCGACCGCAGGACCCAAGCCGCGCCAGCGAAAACCGTGACGATTTACGGGGTCGACGAAGGCGAAGCCGATCGCGTGATCGAACTTCCGACGACGTGGGCGGTTTGCTCGGTTTGCAACGGGGAAGGAAAGCACGTTAACCCGTCGATCGACGCGGGCGGTATTAGCGCCGACGAATTTCACGACGATCCAGATTTCGCCGAAGATTATTTCGGCGGGTCCTATGACGTGACCTGCTACCGCTGCAACGGTCGGACGACGGAAGCGGTCGTCGACTGGTCCGGGGTTGATCCCGACATCGTCGAAGCCTATGACGAACAATGCCGGATCGACGCCGAACTGGAAGCCGAACATCAAGCCGAAATCAGAATGGGGGCTTAACAATGAA
>Ga0114922_10005408_pt1 | contig 11793 bp, 6 predicted proteins | sample AartaG_FD_100975 | JGI IMG/M metagenome (GOLD analysis project Ga0114922, IMG submission 100975) | Deep subsurface microbial communities from Aarhus Bay to uncover new lineages of life (NeLLi) - Aarhus_00045 metaG | ecosystem: Environmental > Aquatic > Marine > Oceanic > Sediment | place: Aarhus...
GGCTGGGCCACGCCGACGTGTCGATGGTGATGCATTACTACAAGCTGCACGACGAGGAATCGGTGTGGGCGATGAAGAAACTCAGCCTAGCCGATGACGAAAAACCAGAGTCGGCAGCACGCATCAAAGTGGTGTAGTACGACCTGAAACGGGGCGCGAACTTCAGCAGACTATCTGACAGTTTTAGGACAGTTTTAGGACAATCACGCGCACACTTGAAACACCATGCCCCGCAACCCTTGCTCTGCCAAGAGGTTACGGGGCAACAATCTCGTACTGGTGCCGAAGGTGGGAGTCGAACCCACATGACCGGTAAGGATCACTAGGTCCTGAACCTAGCGCGTCTGCCAATTCCGCCACTTCGGCTTGGCACGTGAGGATTACCCGTGGGCCCAGGAAGTCTCACGCAAGATGGTGACCCCAAAGGGATTTGAACCCTTGTTCCAGGATCGAAAATCCTGTGTCCTGGACCAGGCTGGACGATGGGGCCGTGTAGTGAAAGATTACCAATGCGCGGGCAAAAGATCAAGGAGAATGCGACTTCTTGTTCGGGGCATCCGCCAATGCTGGTGAGGGCGCTGGGGATCGAACCCAGGACCTACGGCTTAAAAGGCCGTTGCTCTACCTAACTGAGCTACACCCCCGCAGCCTTAAAGATTGACGGCTGAAAGTCGGTTTCGGTTAAACGCTTCCGCCGGTTGCGGGTGCGCCAAGGCGGCCCCCGCAACGGATACTCGTCAGACTTCCATCAGCTCGGTCGTCTTGTCTTCCAGGGCCTGGCCGACTTGCTTCTCGTAGGTATTGGTAAGCTTCTGGATTTCGTCTTTCAGGCTGAAGAGGTCGTCTTCGGAGATGTCTCCGCTTTTCTTTTCCTTTTCGGCCTGCTTGTTGGCGTCTCTGCGGACGTTCCTGATGGCTACCCTGGCTTCTTCGCCCATGTCCTTTATTCTACCCACCATTTGCTTGCGGCGTTCCTCGCTGAGTGGCGGCACGGGAAGGCGGATTATCTTGCCGTCGTTGTTGGGCGTGAGGCCGATCTCAGATTTGAGGATGGCCTTCTCGATATCGCCCAGCAGGCCCCGATCGAAGGGCCGAATGAGTATCTGCCTCGGCTCGGGCACCGAGATGGTTGCGATCTGCTTGAGCGGAGTGAGCACGCCGTAGGCTTCGACCTTCACGCTCTCTACGAGGCCGGGGTTGGCTCTTCCGCTCCTGAGTGTGCGAAACTGGCCTTTGAGGGCGTTGACGGCCTTTTCCATTCGTTCTTCTGCGTCCAGCAGTATGTCGTCGTAGGACATCCTCAGTCTCCGTGAATCAATGTTCCTACTTGTTGGCCCGTTACAGCTCTGCGGATGTTGCCTTTTTTCTTAAGGTTGAAAACGATGATGGGCACGTTGTAGGTCATGCACATGGTTATGGCGGTCGAGTCCATCACCTTCAGCCTGTCGTTTAGCACCTGCATGTAGCTCAGGCGATCGTGTTTTTTCGCGTCGGGATCGGTGGCGGGGTCGGAATCGAACACGCCATCTACCTTGGTCGCTTTGAGCAGTACCTGGCAGCCGACCTCAGAGGCCCGTAGGGCAGCCGCGGTGTCGGTCGTGAAATGCGGATTGCCCGTGCCTGCGGCAAGTATCACCACTCTGCCTTTTTCCAGGTGCCTCAGGCACCTCCTGCGGATGTAGGGCTCTGCCAGGTCGGCCATGTTTATGGCCGTCATCACGCGGGTGTCTACGTCGTGGTGCCTTTCGAGGGAATCCTGAAGTGCCAGGGCGTTTATGACCGTGGCGAGCATTCCCATCTGATCGGCTGTGGCCTTGTCCACTCCGCGTCGGGCGAATTCGTCGCCCCGAACGATGTTGCCGCCGCCGATGACGAGCACCACCTGTACGCCCAGCTTGTAGACTTCGGCTGTCTCGGATGCGACGAAGTCGACTTCATCGGGGTCGATGCCGGTTCCGCCCGGCTTGCACATCCCCTCACCGCTGATTTTGAGGAGGACCCTCTGCCAGGCCAGGCCCACGTCGGTCACGCTTCTTCCCCCAGTTGATAGCGGATGAATCGGCTGACGGTGATGTTCTCGCCGAACTTGGCGATCTTTTCTTTGATGAGATCACCCACGGTCATCGAGGTGTCTTTGATGAAGGGCTGCTCCAGCAGGCACACTTCCTTGAAGTAGGCGTTGAGCTTGCCCTCGATGATCTTCTCGATTATGTTCTCGGGCTTGTTCTTGACCTGCCCCTTGTAGATTGCCTTTTCCCTTTCGATCACCTCCGCGGGTATGTCGTCACGGCTGACGGCATCTGGGTTGGAAGCCGCAATCTGCATGCAGATGTCCTTGGCAAGCTCTCCGAATTCCTCGCCTTTGGCCACGAAGTCGGTTTCGCAGTTGATCTCGACGAGTACGCCGATCTTGTTGGTGTGCACGTAGCTCGCCACGCGGCCTTCGTTCGTTGTCCGAGAGCTCTTCTTGGCGGCGGTATCGAGTCCTTTCTTGCGGAGGTAATCGATTGCCTTTTCGAAGTCGCCGGCGCACTCGACTAGCGCTTCTTTGCACTTCATCATTCCGATGCCGGTCTTTTCGCGTAGTTCTTTGACGTTGGTTGCGCTTATTTCCATCCCACTCCCTTTCGTATGTTGTAGCTCAAGAAGCTGTTTGAATTATTCTTTTGTGCCGGCGGTCTCGTCGGATTCTTTCGCCTCGGGTGCTTCCGCCGCCGCTTCGACCGGGGGTTGCGCCTCGGGTGCGGGTTTAGGCTCGGCCGCTGGTTGTGCAGCGGCTCTGGCAGCACCGGGGTCGGGTTTGGCGTCTGCCCCTCCCATATACGATGACCGGCCCGCCACGTAGGCGTCGGTGAGCTTGTCGGTCACGAGCTGGATGGAGCGGATGGCGTCGTCGTTGCCTGGTATGGCAATATCCACCAGCGCCGGATCCGAGTCTGTATCTATGAGCGACACGATGGGGATCCCGAGCTTGTAGGCCTCGTAAACGGCGATCTTCTCGCGCCGGGGATCGATAACGATGAGAGCCCCGGGCAGCCTGTTCATCGACCTTATGCCTTCGAGGTTCTCTTTGATCTTTCGCTTTTCGCGCTGGAGCGAGGCGATCATCTTCTTGGAGTAGTTGTTGATCTCTCCGCTTTCTTCCAGCGCTTCCAGTTCCTCGAGCCTGCCGAGCCGGCTGCGGATGGTGCGAAAGTTGGTGAGCGTGCCGCCCAGCCAGCGATGGCTCACGTAAGGTATCTTTGCGCGCTCGGCGCATTCCTGCACCACGCTCGCCGCCTGGCGCTTGGTGCCCACGAGGAGCACCGGCCTTCCCTCCTCCGCGATCCTGAAGAGGAACCGCGTAGCCTTTATGAGGCCGCGGATCGTCTCGCGGAGATCAAGGATGTGGATCGCATTCCTCTTGCCGAAGATGTAGCGATCCATCTTCGGATTACGCCGGCTGGTACGATGTCCGTAATGAACGCCCGCGTCGAGCAGTTCTCTGAGTGTGACTATTGCCAAGATTTCACCCCCATTAAAAACGGCACAGCCGCGAGGTAACCGCGCGTGCGGCATCCTGGCATAACGGCCTGCCTGAGGAAAAAAATGAAACAGAACTTAAAGTAAGCCAACAACCCTGATCTGTGATGTGTGGCTTGTACAGAAAGCCCATTATACCATAAAGTCGGCACATGTCAACGCCAAAAACACAAAAAGAGGAAGCTTGAGCTTACAGCGGCTTTGGCAGGGTTGCGACCCACAAAGGCCTTGAAAATCGGCGTCCGTCTGGTAAAATAGAACGTTGCCGACAGAGGACCCTCGGCGCGGACACGCGAGAAACCGCGCTCCGGTCGGGCATGCCTGATGAGGCATTAAGTGTTTCCGGGGGGATGAGTATGGAACAATCCGACCGCAGCTTCGCCGAACTTGCCGTGAAGCAGGGGATCGCTTCGCGCGAGCAGGTGGATGAATGCACCGAAGCCGTGCGCAAGGCGGCGGAATTCGGCGCGGTGGCCAGCCTGCCCGATACGATGGTCAACAAGGGCTACATATCGCGCAAGCAGGCCGATACCCTTCTCGCGAAGATCCGTTCCGCGGATTCCAAGGTGACGTCGATCGGAGGCTACGAGCTCATCGAAACGCTCGGCCGCGGCGCGATGGGCGTTGTCTACAAGGCGCGCCAGGTCTCCATAGACCGTATCGTGGCGATCAAGCTGCTCAAGCGTTCCCTCAGCCGGAGCGAGGTTTTTGTCGAACGCTTCTTCCGCGAGGCCCGCACGGCGGCGAAACTCAACGATCCTAATATCGTCCAGGCCATTGACGCCGGGTTCGATCAGGGCTACCATTACTTCGTGATGGAATTCGTTGACGGGCCAACAGCGGGCGAACGGCTCAAGGACGGGCCGCTCGACGAGTCCGAGGCGCTCAAGATCACCCGCGACGTGGCCCAGGCCCTCGCCCACGCGCAGCTCAACGGTATCGTCCACCGCGACATCAAGCCCGGCAACATAATGCTCACCGGCGACGGGCGGGCCAAGCTGGCGGACCTCGGGCTTGCAAAGAACTTCGAGGCGGACAGCTCGCTGACGGTCGCCGGCAAAGCTCTGGGCACGCCATACTACATGTCGCCCGAGCAAGCACGCGGCGAGGCGAACCTCGACACCCGCAGCGACATCTACTCGCTGGGGGCAACGCTGTATCATCTGGTGACGGGGTCGGTTCCGTTCGAGGGTGAAACGCCGGCGATTGTTCTTTCGAAGCGACTCAGCGAGCCGGCGCCCAGCCCGCGGGACCGCCGGCCGGAACTTTCCCTTGCAGCGAACAGACTGATCCGCAGGATGATGGCGAAAGACCCCGACCGGCGCTACCAGACGGCCGAGGACTTGGTCGCCGATGTCGAAGCGGCCATGCGGGGCGAGATGCTGCGCGCCGACTCGCGCACGGGCGAGCACGCTCCGGTACGTGTGGGGCGCGAACGCGCCGCCAGGAAATCCAGCAAGGCCGGCCTGCTGATAGGGTGCGGCGTTGCCGTCGCGGCGGTGATCGTTGTCATCTTGCTGGCCAATCGCGGCCAGGGGCCGGGCCCGCCGCCGGTCTCGCCTGCGGAGAAAGCCCTCGCCGCGGCGATGAGTTACAGCCGGGAACACCCGAGCGATCTGGATGGAGCAATTCAACGGCTTGAGGCAGTTGCTGCGAGATACAAAGGCACAACGCCCGCCGAGGAGGCCGAGCGGGAGGCGCAAGCCCTCCGCCGCCGGAAGGCAGGGCGGGCCGTGGCGACCCGGATCGACGCCTTAAGGCAGGAGTGCAAGAAGCTTGCCGAGCGGGCAAAGTACGGGGGGGCCATAGCACGGGCCGAGGCCTTTGCGAAAGGGGAAACGTCCGATCTCGCCCGACAGGAAGCGGCCAAACTGAAGACCGAAATCCTCGCGAGGGCCGAGCAGCATTATGCCGACCTGGTGCGAGCCGCGGACGCCGCCGTAGCGAAGGGTGATTACAGGAGTGCGCGAAACGCACTCGCTCCGGTGAAGGGCTTCGGCCTCGCCAAGCTCGAAGAAAAGATGAAGGGCAAACTGGCCCAGATCGACTCCCGCGAAAAGAACGCCGAGCAATGGGCCAAGTGGGAAGACCTCAAGGCCAGGGCCGTTGCACTGACCGATGCCGGCAAGTACGAAGAGGCCATCAAGCTGCTGGAAACGGCAGAGGATTTGACACTGCCCGAGATCACGAAGCTGGTTGGGGAACAGGTTTCGGCGGTCAACGAAGCCCGGCAACAGGCCCGGACCCTCGCCGCGCAGAAATATGCCGCGGCATTTGCCGAGCGCGTGCGACCACTGCTAACTCAACGCAGTTACGCCAAGGCGAAAGAAGCTCTCGAAAAGGTCGCCGCTCGGGATGACCTGAAGCTCGCGGCGGAGCAGTTTGAAAACGGCCGGAAAGACATCGCCCGGCTCATTGCGTTCTGGCGGCACGTGGAAGGAAAGGCCGCCGAGCTGACGCCGGGGCAAAACATCCGCATAGGCGGGAAGCTCGTGCAGTTCGTGAGCTTCAAGGCCGGCCTGATCCGATACAAGGTGGGAGCGGCCGCGTCGGGCGTTCGCCTTCTCAAGATGAAAGGAACGGAACTTTTCGTGCCGGCGGCCCTGCCTGCGAACGACGAGCTTCGCTTCGGGGCGGCGCTGTTCCTGTTGTACGACAAAGACGCCGACCCCGCTCGAGCATTGGAAGTGCTCGCAAAGGTCGAGGAAGGCCCGGATGTTGAACGGTACCGGGAGATGGTCGGAGCTGCGGGCAGACACGACATCGACACAGATGAAAAAGCGGCGCAGGAAGCTTTCCCCAGGCTGCTCAAACAGGCGGCGCCCAAGCCGGCGCAGATTCGGAAACTGCTCGCGGATTACCGTGCGAAGCATGGCCACACCCGCTTCTTCAACGAGCGCCTGGCCGACATGGCACTGCTCCGTGCAGCACAATCAGCCATCGACAAGCTGACGAGTTGGCGGGGCAGTTACTACCTGCTTTTGAAAGAGAAGGTGTCCTGGCACGACGCCAGAAAGCGATGCCAGAAGCTCGGCGGACATTTGGTGACCATTACGTCCGCGGACGAGCAGGCGTTTATGGTCACGGAGTTCCTGAAGCCGGACAAAGCAGGCAAACGGCCGCACATGTGGATAGGCGCTACCGATGATGGGCATGAGGGAAAATGGGAATGGATCACCGGCGAGAAATGGAGCTATAGCGTCTGGCTGCCGGGCGAACCCAGTGGAGGGCGTGTCAAGCACTGGGCAGTGCTGTCGGACACAGGCACGGGCAACATAGGATGGAATGACAGAGCACATTGGGCAAAACGCGAGTTCCTTTGCGAGTGGGAAAAGGACTCGCTTCACCTCACACTCGACAACATCCGCGAGCTAGGATTGGATCTCCCCGCGGATGGAACTGCTGACTATGAGAAACGCCTCGCGAAGCGGGTATCGTACAGAAGACAAATGGCCCCCCTTCAATACGCGACAGTGGGTATCCTCAACCAGGTAGATATCCCGTACCAGTGGGATAAATCAGCGGCCGGGATAGGCGCCGACCTCGCCGCAGGCCCCATCGATGTCGATGTGCGCAACGTCCCCGCACGCGCCGCCCTCAAGCGCATTCTCGACCCGCTCGCGCTCACGTACGATATAGAGGATGACGGTCTTGTCCTTAGATCGGCCAAAGCCAAGCCGGCCTCACGCTGGAAGAAGCTCTTCGACGGTAAGACGCTGCGGGGATGGAAAGTGGTAGCCAAACTCCCGGGCAGAGGGGCGCCCGGCGCCGTTCGCGTAGAGGGTGGATCGATTATCCTCGAGCAGGGCGCCCCCTCCACGGGCATAGTGTGCACGCGCGGCCTACCAACGGTCGATTACGAGCTCGCCATGGACGCCATGCGCGTGAGTGGCTACAAGTTTTATGGTGCCACCTTTCCTGTGGGCAAATCGCATTGCAGCTTCTTCATCGGCGGAGTTGACGGCACGCGTTTCGGCCTCGAACGCATCGACGGCAAGATCTACTGGAAGAATGAGACGAAAGGCCGAATGAAAGTCGCGTCAGAGCAGTGGTACCGGGTGCGACTGCGAGTGACAAAGCCCAGGATAGAGCTTTGGATAGACGATGACAAGATAGTCGATTTCGCAACAGCGGGCCACTCGCTCACGCCAGCCAGCTATCATGGGCCTCTCAAGCCTTTCGGATTGTGCTCGGAAGCAGCCACGGTCGCCCTCCGCAACATCGCCGTCCGGCGGATCGAACCCAGGCGCGACCAGGGCATCAGCGAGGAGGCACTCAAGGAAAAAGTTCACGGCAAGATCATCAAGTGGAATCCGAAAACCCTCGAGATAACGCTCGCCTACGACTTCGATACGCCGGAGCAGCTTTTCGACTGGCCCGGCGGAACGCTTGATGAGAAGGGTCGGCTGCGCGTCAATCACAGCGACAATGTTGTCATGGGGACCCAGTTCTCGTCGATCAAGCGCGTCGACTACGAAGGATACTTCATTGCAGGCGGCCGGCGCGTCACGCTCAGGCTAAAGGGGAATCTCATGGCGGAGCTCGGCGGCTACGGCAACATTCACCTCCTTTACCAGGGCAATTGGCGCAAGCCGGTTATCCAGGCGAGCGCCGCGGGCTTCAAGCAGGGCTCCCTGCTCAAGGCGAGCATGGAGTTTGCGGGTGGGAACGTGAGGTGGGTGCTCAACGGAAAGGTCCTGGGTTCGACCCGATTGCAGAAAGAACTCACCTATCCGATACGAGTGGGGTTCGGGCACGCCATGAGCGATACGAGGTACGACAACGTGCGCATTGTAGGGACGATAGACAGGACCTGGCTGGAAGCTCGCGAGGAGGAGAAGTAACTCGCGACGGAAATCGGATATTGTGATCAATGGTGTGAAATTAAGGCATTCAGAGGGCAGGCAATGCCTGTCCTTCGGACAGGTTCGCCGAGCTTACGCTCGGCGGGCCGCGGCCCCGCGACGGGGCCTATCCACCATTCGGCGGGGCAGAGAGGCCCCTACAACGACGCGGACGCCTTAATTTCACGCCATTCGATACTACGATCTTTTCAGGAGGAAGACTATGGAGCAGCTAGATCGCACGTTCGCGGAGCTTGTAATCAAGCAGGGCCTTGTCCCTCGCGAGCAGGTGGAAAGGCTCGCGGAGGCGGTCAGGAAGGCGTCGGCATTGGGCGCGGCGACAAATCTGCCCGACACGCTGGTCGGCAAGGGTTACCTCACACGCGGCCAGGCCAACGCACTTCTCGAGAGAATCCGGTCGGTCGGGCCGAAGGTCACCCCGCAGGGGCCGCCCAAGCCGAAGGTCACCCCGCAGGAGCCGACCGAGCCGACCGCGCAGAAGTCCAAACTGTCGGCAAAGAAAGTCTTGATAGCAGGAGCTTGCATAGCGGCCGTTGCGGTTGCGGTTGCGGCGGTCTTGGTGCTCTTCCAGCGCCGGCCCGAGCCCGTGGTCGCGGAAGATGAGGCCGAAAAAGCCTACTACGCGGCCGTTGCCTACCTGGAGCAACACCCGGAGGAGCCGGATGCGGCAATCTCGCAATTTCAGGCGGTGAAGGAAAAGCACGAGGGCACTCAGTGGGCGAAACGCGCCGCCGCCCGAATAGAAATGCTCGAGGAGGAAAAGACGAGCGCTGCAATTGACGCCCGTATTGTCGAAGTGAAGTCGGCCTGCGCCGCGCTTCTCGGCGAGGAGAGATTCGGGGAAGCGCTCAAGCTGCTCGATGTGTTTGCAGAGGAATGCCCCTCGAAACACGCCGTGCGCGGCGCGAAGGAATTGAGCCGCGCCGTTAGGATAAAAGCCCGCGAACGGTACGCGGAACAGGCCCGCCGGGCCGACGGCGCCCTCGCAGCAAACAACTATGACCGCGCCCGCGCGGCGCTGGCGTTGGTGCAGGGCTTTGGTATAACCGAGTTGGCCCAGAAGGCGAAGAAGAAGCTCGCCGAGATCGACAACCACGAAAAGAACGCCCGGGACCGGGCCAAGTGGGAAGACGTAAAGGCGCGGGCCGCCGAACTGGCTGAAGCCGGAAAATACAAGCAGGCGAGAGCGCTGCTTCAAGCGGCAGAAGAACTGCAGTTGCGCGCCATTGATGAACTGATTGCCCGGGAGGTGAAAGCTGTTGACCGGGCCGAAGACGCCGTCCGGGCCGCGATAAGGGCAAAGTACGCGGCGGCGTTCGACGCGGAAGTGAAGCCGCTGCTGGCCGACCGCAACTACGCGAGGGCCGTAGAGGCATTCGAAAAGCTCCGCGCGCGAGACGATTTTGAACCCCTGGACGACGAGGTCCGGCGCACGGGGGCGGATATCGGCCGGCTTGTTGCATTCCGGCGGCAAGTTGAAGAACACACCGCCGGGATCAAGCCCGGACAGATCATTTCGATAGGTGAGAAGGAGGTCGAATTCGCCGCCTACGACAACGGCCTGATCCGGTACAAGGTGGGGGCGGCTCAAGCGGGCGTCAGACTGCGCAAGATGAAAGCCCGGCACATTATCGCGCTGCTGGGGCCCGACTCCCTCGAGGAGGACGAGACCCGGATTCGCGCGGCGGTGTTTCTGCTGTACGACAAAGATTCCGACCCGATCGCCGCGTACGATCTGCTGGCAAAAGCCAAGCCTGGGCCCGATGTGGAGCGATACAGGGCAGCGGCAGCCAAAAAGGCGGGAGTGCCCCGCTTCGGAGCCGACGAGGCAGACGCTGAAGAGGCGTTTTGCAGGCTCACGGACGTAACCGCGAAAACGCCTTCGCAGTTGCCAGGTATGCTCGAGGCCTTCCGCAAGAGATTCGGACACACACGCTTTTTCAACGAGCACCTCGCCGACATGACGCTGCTGAGGGCGGCACCCGCAGACGCCAACGTAAAAGCATGGGACGGCCGACGCTACCTCCTCGTGAAACGCACATTGCTCTGGAGCGACGCGAAACTCCAATGCGAACGGCTCGGAGGCCACCTCCTCACCATTACCTCCGCCAAAGAACAACAGTTCATAGCCAAGAAATTCAACGCAAACGTATGGTTGGGCGCAACAGACGAACGTGCCGACGGCAAATGGGAGTGGGTCACCGGCGAAGAATGGTCTTACGAAGCCTGGGCGGGTGGCCAGCCCGATGGCGGCTGGGAAGACGAGCATTGGGCGGAGATAGTCACCTGGGGTGAAAAACCGGGATGGAATGATGCTCCCGCCGTCTCGCGAAGGCAATACATCTGCGAGTGGGAAAAGCGCTCACTTCACCTCGAGGTCAAGGAGTGGCGTGAACTCGCAGCGCTCCTGGGGGTCAATCTTCCCCGGGCCGGGGCCGCCGAATGCAAGAAACGCCTCGCAAGACCAGTATCGTATAGAGGAACGGCGGTCCCCCTTCAATACGCCCTGGTGGGGATCGCGAATCAACTGGACATTCCGTATCAGTGGGACAAGTCGGCCGGCCTCGTGGGGCCGGTATCCGCCGCACGCCCGATTGATGCTGTCGTCCGGGATTCTTCAGGCGGCAGGGCGCTCAGCACTATTCTCGATCCGCTCGAACTCACCTACGAAATCGACGACACCGGGCTTTTCATCATGCCGGTCGGCGGCACAGTGGCAACGGGAGGGCCCGAAGAGCAGCCCCCTCAAGAGGGTGACGACTTCGGTGAGGCAGAGCAGATATCTCTCACAACCCGGACCCCCCTGAGGTCGAAGGTGGGGTGGGGTGCTTTCAAGATCAACAGAGCTGAGAACGGCGCCCGGCAAGTCCGAGTCGGTGAGATCGTCTGCACAGAATTCCTCTACGCCCATGCCAATTCATCGGTCATCTACGAGATTCCCAAGGGAAGCACTCACTTTGCAGCGGCGGGGGCGTCCAGCCACCCCACAAAGAAGAGCATGCGGTTCCAGGTGAAGGTCGACGGCGTGTCGAAGTTCAAGTCGAAGAGGCTCGATCAATTGCGCGGCGGAAGTGTATCTATAAGGGTGAAGTTGCCGAAGGGCGCGCGGAATATCGAATTGATCGTGGACAACTGCGGCGACCCCGACAACGACTGGTCGGTTTGGGCCTTTCCTCGCTTCGTGAAGTAGCGATACGTCCGGGCGATCGGCCCGTCGCCCCCAGGGCTGGGTGCGACACAGTATTGTGGTTCCCGTGAATCGACGGCAACGGCCGCCTAAGATTACAACGCTATTTTTCTTTATCCAGAGGACGCAACTGCTTAAGAGACTTGGATTTTGTTGACCTTTTCTTGTGGAGTTGTTCTTAGCCCCGACGGGGCGTTACAATACAGCCCAGGGCAAGCC
>Ga0114922_10005409_pt1 | contig 11792 bp, 13 predicted proteins | sample AartaG_FD_100975 | JGI IMG/M metagenome (GOLD analysis project Ga0114922, IMG submission 100975) | Deep subsurface microbial communities from Aarhus Bay to uncover new lineages of life (NeLLi) - Aarhus_00045 metaG | ecosystem: Environmental > Aquatic > Marine > Oceanic > Sediment | place...
AAGCGGCAAAACAGAAAAAATTATACAACCAGTCATTATTCCAATTCTAGGGGAGCTTTTCATTTTTGAGACAAGAAGTGGTACCCGCGGCAGGACTCGAACCTGCGGCCTACGGATTAGGAAGACTAATACATTCTCTTATCTGTCAATAAGTTACGCGTCATCGCAACTTTTAGTGCAAATTGGGTGCATTTATTCAACCCTTTGTCGGGTCTGGCAATGATGCAACGGCCTTCCTCAGCGCCTCGGCTCTTAGTTGTAGATAATATCCTCTTGTCACCTGCGGATCAGAATGGCCCGCCAACTCCTGGGCCACTTCGGCGGGTTGGCCCGACCCCACAATGGCGCTGACAAAACTCTTCCGCAGATCGTGAGGATTGACCCGACCAAGACCTGCGCGCTCGGCGAACTTCCGGAACGCGCGCCCGTAAGCACTTGAATTACGAACACCCGCCGTCCTACGCGACGGAAAAACTAACGGTGTGTTCGTTGCCCGCGGAACTTCTTCCAGGACTGCGTGCAATGCCTTATGTATCGGCAAGAATCGCACCCGTCGGCGCTTAATCCGCCGTGTCACCCGGATAACATCTCGCTCAAAGTCAATCTGATCCCAAGTCAGCGTGAGCATTTCACTAAGGCTCATACCACTCAGCGCCAACGTCAAGATCGTCACCTTATACTCTTCATCTGCCGCTTTCAGCAGAGCAACAAGCTCCTCGGGGGAGACGATCCTGATCTCTTGCTCCGGCGCTGGCACAGGCCGCAACTGCTTGTTCTGCTTATGGCAATCAAAGTAGTTCAGAAAAGTTTTTGTAACCCGCAGATGCTTATTCACCGTCGGCGGCGAATACTGCCCTGTGAGATACGCCGCATAGCCGCGCAAGTCCGCTTCCTGCAAGTCTAATAGTGTCTCTACCCCTAACCCATGAACATATCGGATGAAGCGCGGTATCAGGAGCCGATAATCATACACCGTTCCGTCTTTGACGTACGGCGCCTTTTCCTTGACGAACCGCTCCAGCAGTTCCTCTAGCCCTGGCGCTTCTTGCCGCTCGCGCTCCCTGGCCTCATGTTCCAGAACCTCGTTGACAAGCGCCTCGGCCTCTTGATAATCCGCAGTGTCAAGCCAGATACGGTGCAACTTGCCGTCGGAGCCGTAACTATGCCAGCGGTATTCCTTCCGCTTCCTACCAGGTCGGCGCTCCAAGCGCAGCGGCGGTCCGCATCTTCTCCCCATACCCTGAATCTAAGTCGCGCTGGATTGTCTGTCAAGCAGCGTCCTCCAGTGCCGCCAGCAGGTCTGCGCGGAAGATCGCCCAGCGCCCTCCAAGTTTGTATAAACAAGGCTCAAACTGCCTCAACACAGTATCCCGGTGCATCCTAAGCAACTGCCCCATATCCGCTAGGTACCAAGTGGATATCAGGCCGCCGTTTGCCGCCTCGTAGCTCTCCAGCAGCCGCTCGGCGTCCAGGCGCCTCTTGTTATCCCGCGCCCGAGCAGCCAAGTTCATTAAGCGCAGCCGTGATTCCGCTATCTCTTTTCTGCGATTCATCGTTATCTTCCCTGTTACATTTGGCGTGCGGCATTCTTAAAAGAAAATGACGCTCAAAGGGTGTTACTAAAACCTGTTCTTATAAGTTACTATATGGGTTCTTACCTTAACGTTATTATATGTCTTGCATTCCACATTTCACTTGTGCGTAAGACGGCCTGCAACTATTTGAGGCGCAAGCATTAATAGTTAATCTCACCTTTCATTCCGTATTTCACTTTTCTTGACCTTTTCTGTAGTTACGCAGGTGAACTAGGTGTTCGTAGTCTGCAATTCTTAATCTCAATAGGTTCAAGCTGCCGTGTCGTTCTCTGCGCTTCTCAATAAGGCTCTGTTCTTTCAGCGATGTGAGCACTCGCCAAACTTTTGAATCATTCCAGTTTATGTCCTTGCCGATCTTCCTGAGCGTAACTACCATTTCGCCCTTTTCTACTGATATCGTATTGCCTGCTATCTCTCGTTCATGTGGCATAAAAGCAGCAACGCGGAATAAGTGTGCATATAGTAACCATTCTTGTGGCTTTAATTTACTAAGCCTGGGGATGACAATAAACCCGCCATCGCAAGGCCGCTCATTATTCTTCATCCTCTTTCTTTACAACTTCCGGTATGTCGGCCTTGTTTGCTGCCTTGTTTGCCAGTATATGTACTGGCTTCTCCCATAGATCCACAGGCGTCTTCTTCAGATGTTTTTTCACGTAGTCTTTTAGGTCCGCGGATTTATCTTCTATGCCATCCGCTAGGCTATCTCTAATGCCCCTAATCATTGCCCTCATGTCTAGCAATTCTATAATGCGCTCCCTGAGACGTTGTTCCAGATCGAGCGAGAACCTGTTGTACATGATGGCGTATGGAGGTATCACCTTTGCTAGTTTACTCTTCTCTTCAAACTTGCGCGATAGCCACTCTAGAAATTTTGCGGGAAGCATCGCATTAAGTTCTATGCGCTTATTCGCAAGCCATTGTATCGATTCCGGCTCTTGTTCATAAATGTATCGCGGGACCGGCCCCTGGTCTTTTTTGTAATGTACCTTTTCCGCCTCAAGCCCCATCTCTTCGCTTAAGGCTTCTCTAGGATCTAGCCCTAGATTTATCACATTAATACTATCCCCACATTTGCGAGCAAAAACATCGTATATCTGTGTTCCGGATATATCGGCATCATGGACAAGAAGCACCTCTATCTTTTCACCATGACGTTTCAGCTTGCGAATTAAATCTATCGCGGCATTTGTTGCTTGTCCCTTTGCCGAGAACAAAGCGCAGTCATGCTTCTCTGGCCATTTTTCCTGTTTGAGTATTTCAAAAAGCCCACCTTCCTTTTCACAATACAATATCTTGTTGAACGTCCACTCAGGACGCTTATAGTCTTTTACCTGTAGTGTTCCAAGTGGTGTAGTTCTTCCGGTGTGTGGATCATAAATGGAGCCGCGCGGTTCTCTGAATAGCCCAGGAAGTGAACCATGCTCCTCTTGGTATTCCCCAAGCACGTTATCAAAGTTGCTCCATAGCCTATCAGGCTTTTTTATTTTTGCTTCTTCCATTATCTTTGGTCGCAACACATAAAACAGTTGTCGCGCTGAATATGGGTACTTGCCGTTCTCACTTACTATAGCAACAGCCCAATTCATATACTCATAAATAACCGCTTTTTGTGACGACAAATCTTCGCGGAACCTTACCGGCTGCCGCTTCTGTTTTTTCTTCTCGGCGGGATATTCTTTTTTGATTTGGTTCGCTGCGGCATTAAGCGCCTTACCCAAAACGTTCCCCATGAACTCTAGGCTAGGCTCTTTGCCCTCAGAGACAGTCGGCATATACGGCGTAATAACATTGATCCAAAAGCCTATCTCATATTTACCAACAGTAAAATCAATATACTTACCGCCAACAAATAGCCGCCTTCGTCTGTCACTGCCATAGACATCGCTAATGCTTACATGGCCTATTGCTGGTGAACGATTGACATGAAAAAGAGCATATCGCTCCTCCTCTTTTTCAATGATGGGTTCGGCCCACACCTCTACTACAACAGGAATAATAGCCCCGTTGATATTGACAAGAGCCCTCTTGATAGCGTGGTGCTTCGGGAGATCGCCATGCTTGCCAACACAGCCGAGGCGGGCCAGCTTGACAGTCTTAGACACCGCTTGCATTCCGGCCAGCAGGCGCGGGATCTCTTCCTTTTGTAATGTAGATAGTTTGCGGCCCTTGAGTTCGTCAGTGATCCAGCCGGCTTTCTTGCCGGAGCATCCGTCAAATCTAGAAACAAACTCCCGAATAGAAATGGTCTTGTCCTGAACCGAATCCGCCAGCTCCCAAAACGCCGACTCATTGTACCAATGGGGAGAGGATCTGCCTTTGTAGGGATCGCCCTGGGCCAGCTTGCGGGCGCGCCCTATCCAAGCCAGGTCGAGCGGCCCGGCGCCGTTCAGGTTGACCTCGACTCGCATACCATCATGAGGATATGGCCCCAGCTTCTCTATGCTCGTCTCGCCAGTGTTGTAGTCTGGCGTGAGGGCATAGGTATGCCCTTGAGTAGAGACAGCCAGCTTGCCCTTGTACGCCAATACGGCTCCCGTCACTATCCGAAGGCCATTCCCGGCCGCCCCGCGCGCGGGCAGGCGGATGAACTTTGACGACATGAGGTTGCGCCTGACTGAAAAGATGATCGGGAGCTGTTCTGGCGCCAGGCCCGGCCCGGTATCCTCAACGTAGAATCCATCATCTTCCGTACGGCCGTAGTCTCGTATCCCGCCGGCGTCAAGGGCATTGTCCGCAACTTCCTTGCAGACGACCGTTGGCAGCTTGCTTATCGGGACGCCAGCCCGCTGCGCTATCTCGTTCTTATCGCGGAATTTCTTCCAGTCCTCACGCTCACAGATTATAGGGGCAGTTGAAGAATTCATCTTTCCGCCCCCTTATGGCAAAGCGAAAAGGCTTGCTTTCCTGGCCGATTCAAAAGGTGCGATTTTTCAAACGAGCGGCGCCGAGATACACGTCTGGCGCGAGAATGGCTGTTTACAGGGGTGCCACTCAGGAATGTTTTGTTGGCAGGCTTCTTAGACACTGTTCCGTCAGCTCCTCGTCAGATGCGCCCCCACCAGGGCGCTGGTTAATTTAGCTCATAATACCCTTCGTTATGTAAACGAGCCGACAGAAGTAAGAACGTGACACCTCCTGTCGGCTCGATTTCTTTTATGGCCGCCCACCCATGTTTGGGTGGTGGTGGGCGGCGCTGGGACGAGAGAGGCGACGGAACGCCTCAGATGGAAACCTTAATGACAGGCCACCCACCCGTCAAGCGTAAGCTCTTAATGCCCTCCTAATTATAAGTATAGCGACTTCCGCAAAAAAAATTCCGATGTTACCTCAAAAATCTTGAGGTATGAGGGCGGGTGAGGTGCCCGCCCCCGGTGTTCTTTGCTTTGCTTGGCTTTGCCAAGTCCTTGCCTTGCCCTGCCTTGCCACGCCCCGCCAAGCCCTGCCATGCCACGCTCGCAATGGCGAAATATGAGCTTTGGTGTCGAAGCGCCTCACCTCAAAGGCTGACATAGAAAGTATAGCAGATAATGATTGAAAGTCAACCTCCTAATTTCAATACGGACCGGGAAACATTTCTAGCTGTCCTTTAATACTGCACACTGAGCAGTATACCGAGGGGGCATAAAATATTGGGAGGAAAAGACTAATAGTAATTTATTGCTACCCAAAATTATAGCCCCATCCCGCGCCTGGAGGGATCGCCAGGGCGGGAGCCGCTCTCCTTCGCCTTACTGGGTATTCTTGGGTTTCTTTGAGGACAGCTCATAATCTACTTCTTGAGACATTCCTTCTAGCTCCTTAAGGCAATGATAAATGTAATGCCAGAAGATACGAGCATCCTTTTCATTGAGCTTTGAATTACTCGGTGAATTAAGATACTTTTTCAGCTCTGATAATGGATATTCAAGTTCAGTGAGGGTATCCATTAAACCGGGATGTGGTACAAGTAGATCTCTGTTATGAGCTGTTTGTTTGTATTTCTCTATTACTTCCTCAACTGCTTCGCAACAGCCTAATGCCCAAGTAAGCCTGGGTAAATCAGAAGGATCTACATCCCCCATTGCTAGAGCAGAATACCAAAATACTGAGTCGAAAAAGCTAGATAGCTTCTTTTCTAAATGGCTTTCCTCTCTATTCATGCCTTTCCCTTTGTTATTCGGATTAAACATTATCAGCCTCCTTTATAGTGATGATAGAAATAAAATACCCGATAGCAGATCTAATCTTCATCTGTAGCCTCTTTATTTTCACTAAATGCGCAGATAAAGCTATTTGATTCGTTTACATAAGATATTATCCATGCCATTGAAGATTTCATTTATTAACCTGCATACAATTTCCTAAAATAGATATTCTTAAGCGTTTCTTTTTGTCCGCTTACTGATATTATTTTAAGATCAATGCGTTCTAGATTTTTTATATTTCCTCTATACTCAAAAATTACAGTTTTTGAATTAAACCTTTCAATTGTAAATCTGTCTTCAGTATAAAAATAACCAAAATAATCTTCATCTGTAGGCTCTACTTCAAAACCAAAATCACCATTAATTTTGTTAGATTCACCATTTTTAGTTGTAATTATTGACAAAATATAATTATCACTAATATCAATATCCTCTATAAATAAATTTAAGTAGACGACGCTTATACCACAATTAACCTCCCTATTATTATAAATTGGTATTTTGATTTCAAACTTGCATTTATAATCTCTATCAGAAACAATTTTTGCATTTATTGACTCTCTATAGATGGTAAAACCAGGCCTATATAAATTTATGCGCTCATCGGCCAGTATTTTTTCTATTTTCGCCATCTCTATAGTTGCAACTGCAGATTTTTTAGCAGCAACAGCATTTTTCAACTGTCCTATACAGCTAGCTATTTGGCCAAGCAATGCAAAAAAAGAAATTACAAGAGCAACTAAGGCAATCCTTAGTGTATTATCTAAATCATTTAAGTAAACACAAGCACTGGTTGAAATTAAGAAATAAATTATAAAAAATATAACGATAAACCAACTTGTTATAGAAGATCGCATGATCATTCCCTAATAGTTAATGACTGATTATAAACATAATAAGCATCAAAATACCATCAAGTCAAGAGAATTATTCCTTTCTATTAAGTTTGGTCGCAGTTCAGGCAATATTTTTAGCGAGGATAATTATAAAACGGATGTGGGAAGCGGCGGCGGAGGCGAAGGTGGGGTAGCCGGCAATGCGGAGGCAGTCGAGAGCGTCGGGGCGGACGCGAGAAGGAGTTAGAATGCCCCCGCCCCGACTTTTAGGCCACGCGCGAAATTGCTAGCCTGCAACCCCTAGTTTCTTCGCAATAGCATCGACGCCCTGGTTGATGATCTTCTGCGCGTCCTCGGGGCTTATATTCGGGTCTACTTCCTTGATGCGCTCATGCCATAAGGCGTTCTGCGCTTCTTTCGCAGTTACAACCTCTACAGGACTAGTAGCGTTAGGTACCCCCCGGCCCGCGGCCATCGTGTCAAAGGCCCGATACATCTTGTTGAAATCTCGATCTGATACGTACTCGCCGTCGGCTTGGCGTTGCTGGATATCCGCAAGTTGCCCCTGGAAGTCAGTTTCGGCGCGAGCCTGTTGATGCTCCGCTTCCACTTGTTCGTAAGCGGGCGAGTCAGGTGTCTCTCGCTCAATCAGGTAGGAATTGTTTACCAGGAATTTCTTTACCGCCTCACCAGGAGACATGAATATTTCACCTTGGCGTTCAGACGGAAGGCGAAAGTCGCCGACGTGAGAGACGACTTCCAATTCATCATCTTCTGTCAGTTGGAAGCGCCAGTCCGGGTGACTCAGGAGTCCACCAAGCGCGAGATCTATTCCACTGCCGATACCGCCCTGCTTCGCATACTCTTTTGTAAGCCGTTCTCGTACGCGCGACTCGCGCAACGCCTCCGTGGTTTCCTTAAATTCCCGCTGTTGCTTTGCGGCCGCAGCTACGGGATCTTTTGCTTTCTCTCGGGCAAGCCGGCCCTCAACAATTCTGTTTACGTCGTCTTCCGTAAAAGTTTTTTCTTCTGTTTCTTCATCTGACATAAAAGTGTAGCCTCCTTATTGTGGAGTGTCATCCTTATCCGCGCTTTGTGCGCGTTTATATGCGGGCATCATCTGCGCCCGCTCTGCCCAATAATCTGGGCCTTTTGCACCTAAACTTTTGTACGTGGGGCCGCCCCCGCGCAAGTAATCAACCCATCTTGTTCGTTGCGGTTGTCGCCTAGCAGAGACCGGCACAACCTTTTGAACCAGGAGCGCCAGCGCGTCCGCGAGATCGTCATGTTCCCCGCGCAACTGCGGCGCCCCGATGCGAACGCCACCGCCAGGGAGCCGCACTTCCTCGACGCTCTTTAGTTGATGGCGCAGTTCTTCATGGTCTGGAAGGTCTATACCGCCGCCGGCGAGAAGATACCGCAAGCTTGAATATGCCTGGACCTTGAATTGCGCGCTGAATACCTCCGTTTTGAGCGGGACACCTCCGCGCCGCATTACTTGTTTCAGGGGCTCGGCTGCGTACTGATCGGACCAAAGCCGCCGGATTCTGTAGGTGCGGCATAGCATAGCGAGTTCGCCCGTGACTTTATTTACGTCAACCGGCGCTGATGGACTTGGCTTCCACTCAATAGCTTTATCAACGATGATTCGCCCGCCCTCACAGTGCGCGGCAAAGGCGGTGAAGCTATCGCGGGTAAATGCCGGGTCAATGGCCCCGAAATATTGCATCCCTGGAACTGGCGGCAACTCCGCGTAACCCCGCCTCATAGCCCGGTCGATATCCGCGGCGGCGAAAAGACAATTGATAGCGGAGGTGAACTGCCCCTCATATTCTCGCTTGTAGGCTATTGGGTCTCTGGCCCGCTCTTTCCGCAAGAACGCCCGCGGAATTGAGGGGTTCATATCGACGGTGCGGGCTTGCCAAACGAGAGCGCCGCGCGGCCGATTGAAAGTTTCCCAAAGGACACCTTTTTTGATCCACGGCGTCGAGAGCATAACCAGCTTCGGGCTCGCAAACTGCCCCTGAGCCGGGCGAACGGCGTTCATAACATCTACGTCACTATCGCTGTAACCCTCAAGGCTCCAGTAAGCAATTTCATCGGCCAGGACTACCGGGAAGGCAAAGCCGCGGATGCTCCGGCTAGAACAGGGAAGCGTCATTATCGTGACGCCATTAGTCAATTCGATGCTATCGGCAGTCTGGTTCTTTATGTAGTCGCGCAGCACCGGCGACCGCCCTAACATCGCCCCGATGTAGCGGCGAATGATGGAGGTCTGCCGGAGGCTCGCTGAGATCACCGCAATGACGGCGGGCTCGCCAGGCGATAGGTAATCCTCATGCCCGCCGAGTAGCGCCTCGTAGCAGGCAATACCGCTCGCCAGGGTAGATTTCCCGGAACGTCGGCCGCAGACAAGCGCAACCTCGTTGTATTCCTTCGTAGACCTCTTCCCGCGGGCGCACTTCTTCACCCACTTGCAGCCTTCCGCGTCTTGCTCTTCACCGTAGACCGCGCGGAGTAGCGCCGCCTGAGCGGGGGATAGCTTGTCAAAGCCGAGATAGTCCTTGCTAGTAAAGAACTCTACGATGGACGGGATACTCAATCATCATCGCCGTCCTCTAGCCGCTCCCGGAGGGGCGGGGGAGTCGTCTGCTTCTTCGCCAACTTCTTACGGGCCAACGGATGAAGGCCGAGCCGATCCGCAAGGGATATCAACTGCTTTCTCAGGGCGACCGCTAGACGCTGGCAAGGCTGCGCTTCTACCAGACCGATTCTATCCACAGTCACAAGGCCGTGCTCTGCCGTATACGCTTGCACAAGGTGAAGCTGCGCCTCTACCAGCACATACTCAGCTACCAGCGGCGCGTCCGTAGAGGGATCAACCCAGGGCAACGCCAGCAACGCCTCGATACGCTCCCGCCGGTAGTCCTCTATCATAGGGCAAGGCTCTCCTGGCGAGACGGCCCCCACACAATCACAGGATGGCCGTAGCGGGCATTTATCGCCACAGGGTAGCATCCCCCTATGCGCTAGAGTATGCGCGCCGTGACGCTGTGCAAGGGGCGCACCACGGGCGACTTCCATTGCTTGGAGGTCTTGCCGGTGCTGTTCCCGATGTGCTTCCGTTCGCTCGTATTTACCGCGCTGCACGCGCGCTCACATCCTTCACTAAAGTTTAATATCTGTTGCGATATAACGCCTACTTCACAACCTCGTCTCTGCAACTGATTGATAGCGTTACACTTACAAATATCGGGTGAGTCTTATAAGGGTCATTATGTCTACTTGCCCGCCCGCTACCACCGCGCCGAAGGGCCGTTTTATGCCGTATTTTGCGTTACTTTACGCAATATCCGTGCCTAAAGAGGGACGTGTTATTTATATGTTTGGTCTATCCGGCGGTAGATCACGCGGTGGCCAAGTTATATCAGTTTTGTTCTGCCGGTTTAGGTATATGTCACACGTCTTATCATGTGCCAAGTGAACATTTACCTTTATCGGGCCACTGTTAGTGTTGAGGTAAATTGTGTAGTCAGGCAAGTTCTCATTTCGTTCCATCTTTACTTAGACTCTCCTTGTTTATACTCCTATGGTGAGTATGACACGTTTGCCGTTGGCCTTCAGCGCCTCTACGTTCACCGCTTGCCGAGAATCCGGTTGCAGCCCCCGCCGGCAGCGTCACCTTGCACCTGGTGGCCGAGCGCCCTTTTCGTCGCCTCGTTATTTTGGGTGAGATAATGTCCCTTTCCTTACCCACGTACAAGTCTTTTCATTCGTAGCGCCAGCTTTCCAATTCGTCTAAAAGGTCAAGTTGCTCCGAAAGTTCCTGCACGACGGGCTTAAGCTCCGCTCGCTTGTCCGCGGGCCAGTTATGGACCGTTCACGCAACCCGTTTAACGGCCCGTATCGCTAGGGCCGGGTCTATGTCTGAGTCTAGCTTGCTACCTGGTACCTTCACCGCGCCCTCCGTTATTTTGAATCCGGTAATTCACGTTTAGGACACTACAGGGTACATGTGCTAATAGCTGCTGGTTCAGATCATGGCGACAGCGGTACTGCAGCGATGCCTAGAATAAGGACAGGTACATCGATGTCTGAGACTCCGCGAGCTTCAAGATCCCATACAAACTGTTCAAAGTAAGATACTCCACTTGACATATCGTCTGCGAATTCCTTGACAGGAACGATTTCAACTCCTGTATCGATCACACCTAATTTATTGACAATAGTCATTTTGGCGCAGACGTTGTAAACCATAAACGCATACTTGCCAAACTGTATTTCGAGGCCGAGTTTTTCTTTCACAAAATCCATTTCGCGGTAAGACCCTCTGCGTAACGGCTTTGGTGAATATTGTGCCGTGTAGTATTCTGTCGGATAGATACATGGTACTCTGTAGTTGTTCCAACCTTTTGGTGCAAGTTCTCTTTTGAATGCGTTGTTAAGTTCTACTGGGCTATAAAGTTCCTTGCCGACCATAGTTTTTTCTCTGCTGATTTTTGTTTTGAATTCGTTAGATGATATGGCTGATATAGCTTCCTCAATTTCTTTTAATAAGTGAGGGTACCTACGTTGTACCTCCTCTTCGCCATCGTTAAATGAATATCTTCCTGCTATGATCATATATCTAAATCACCATCCTTAGATTTCCACTCCTCGGGGATCTGAGAAACCTTTTCTCGGCCAGTGGGCTTAAAAATAGACTTATTCATAGGGCGAAGTTTAAGATTACCATTATAATAGTCCTTGATTCGTTGATGTGCTATTTCACAGTATATTTGTTCTCGATCAATCCCTACACAACGCCTATTATGTATTGTTGCTGCAATCAGTGTACTGCCGACCCCTACATAGGGATCGAGTACCCAGTCACCCTCGTTCGTCATTGACAGAACACACCGTTCAACTAACTCGACAGGGAACTGGCAAGGATGCTCTTTGACTTTTTCTGGATGATTTGCCTTAACATTTGGAATTTCCCACACGCCCTCTGAAAAGTCATCATAGAGTATTTGCCAGTAATCAGAAGGATTCTTTCCAAGTGGGTTACCGCTTGGCTTCCCATAGTTCTCCCCCTTGTAGTGTCGTTTACCCGGGTATTTTGATGGGACGCGTACAGTATCAAGATTGAATACGTAGTCTTGACTTTTTGTAAACCACAATAGAGTTTCGTA
>Ga0114922_10005410_pt1 | contig 11792 bp, 6 predicted proteins | sample AartaG_FD_100975 | JGI IMG/M metagenome (GOLD analysis project Ga0114922, IMG submission 100975) | Deep subsurface microbial communities from Aarhus Bay to uncover new lineages of life (NeLLi) - Aarhus_00045 metaG | ecosystem: Environmental > Aquatic > Marine > Oceanic > Sediment | place: Aarhus...
ATAATAATTAATGCTGAGCGAAGAGGTTTCCGGAGATGGACAACGATGCGGGTTAGGGTGCATGAGCTGTGTGGGCGCAATATACAGGATATATCGCGTAGTGCAAGTAGGATATTGCAAATGTGTATATGACTTGGCAGTATGTTCAACTTGAGGCTAACGGTGAAAGTAGTGTGTCTTCTCTCCATTACCAATGAATTTGGAGAGGATACCTCAAAAGGGCTCATTCCCATCCCCGTTTTAGATTTTGCATTTTGCAATTAATCGCTCGAACTCCACATGATTTTGAGCATTTACGAACTCCTACTTGTTCTATCGGTTCATCACACAACCGCATTCCCTTATTCCTTCTTTCCGCTCGGCAATAAAATATAGGCTTGCTCGCTTGTTCTCCCAAAGCGGCAACTGTCTTCGTTTTCTGACCCGGTCCTCTGGAACCTTCGTAGTAATCACTGTTAAACAGTCTGATCCTATCATACAACGCTTCCACTTAAACCTGGGATAGTCCAAAACCCGTATTCAAGTCAATGATAAATATCTGCCATTTGCATCATCTATTTATAAACATAGATGCTATCATGAACCAAGTGTTATATAACACACAGGGTAACACATAATAGATGAAAAACAAAATCCTTGCAAGCATGCCCGAAGAAGAATCTGAGCCTATGAAAGGCCCAAAGAAGAAAAAGGATGATTTTAAATTCAAACATCCCTGGCTGGCATGTTCGCGTCAGTATGGCATTCTTGCTTTGGTTATCCTTGTTGGTCATATCTTATCCAGTATCTTATCGGGTATGACGAATGTTGATTATTTTCGCTATCCCCTTAGTGAAACTTTTCGTCATCCCTTTAATGCAACTGCCAATCTTACGATTAACAGAACTCCCATAATGCAGGGAACCGAGATATATGCAGCCGAAATGTATGCAGATAATGCCAGATCCATACTGTGCACACTGGTTGGGAGTGAGGCGGCAATCGTTGCCATCGTTGTATCACTGACTCTTATTGCTATTGAATTTACCGCTTCTGAATATTCTCCGCGAGTAATAGATATTTCCTTAAAGAACCCCGATATGTGGATTCTTTTGCTTATATATGGTGTAGCTATATTCTCGAGTATCCTTCTACTTAAACAGCTCCCTTATGAGTCTAGATTCCCAACTGAAGATGTTTCTTTCGCGTTTTGGCTTGGGGTATTTTCGTATGTTGCTCTTGTTCCGTACTTGCGGAATACCATCAGGCTTTTTGATCCTACCAATATTGTACGACTGGTAGCAGCAAATATTGAAAAAGATAAACTTTTAAAGTATATTAAGGACCTAAATGAAACTTCAAAGAAAGACGAAACAAAGACCTCTGAAGATTTCCATCCGCCAACCAAGGATAGTGCCAAAAAAACCTCCAGGAACAAGGGGGACACTGAGGGGCACGAAGAAAATCCAATTCAATCACTCTTAGATATAGTCTATCGGTCGATTAATAATTATGACCTCGAGACTGTAAGAAATGGATTAGAGCAGATAGAAGAACTGGCTAAAAAGGTTATTGTTGCGTATAACCGGGACAACGCTCTGGGGAAAGACAACGAGAAACTTCTAAAGAAACAGATGAGATTTTCAAAGCATTTTTGCGATCCGCTAAGACGGATTAGTAGATTGGCTGCAAGCAAAGATGATGAAGAGTCAACCATAGAAGTTATTAAAACTTTACAGACTTTTGGGGAAAAAACAGCGGCTAAAAAACTTATTGTTGCAACAGAGCAAGTAGCTATGACTCTTGGAGCTGTTGGACAAATTTCTGTGGAAAAAGGAAAAGCCTTTGAAGATGCTGTAAAGGACGTAGCATCTTCTCTTGAAATAATTGGAAAAACTGCTGTTGATAATAACCTCGAAGATGTGGTAAAGGACGTAGCAACTTCTCTTGGAACGGTTGGAAAAGCTGCTGTGGATAAAGAAAAAAAGCTTGAAGATGCTGTAAAAACAGTAGCATTGGCTCTTAAAGAGGTTGGAATAGCTGCCGCTGAGGATAAAGAAAAAAAGCTTGAAAATGCGGTAACGCAAGTAGCATCTACTCTTGGTGCTGTTGGAGTAGCTGCTACGGACAACGGTAAAGAACTTGAAGATGCGGCTGAGCAAGTAATATCGTCCATTGGAGATGTTGGAGAAGCTGCAGCGAAGAATAAACTTCCAGATGCGACATGGCAAGCAGCCGCCTCACTTGAAGCTGTTGGAGGAGCTGCTGCAAAAAATAGACTTATAAGTCCGGCACTGAAAGCTACTGAAATTCTTCAAAATCTCGGAGAAGTTGCTGTAAACAAGAGCCTTATAAAACCGGCACTGAAAGCTACTGAAGCTCTCGAAAATGTTGCAAGAGTTGCTGCTGATAAACGAAAAGAATTTGAGAAAGTAACGGAGGAAGTAGCATTGTCTATAGAAGCTATTGGTACTGCGAAGGCTGAAGAACTTAGTAGACCATCATTCACGCTTGAATGGAAAGTTATTGAGTCTCTTGAAGCCGTTGGAGTAGTTGTTGTACAAAAAAATCTCGCTGATGCAGCAGTACAGGTAGCATTGTCCCTTGAATCTGTTGTAGAGGCTGTTGCGGATGCAGAAGTAGAAGCTTTGCCCCCTGAGACTGCAGTGGAAGAAAAAAGGCTAAAGAGCATTCCTCGACGAGCAGTAGTGGCTCTCGAAACTTTAGGAAAATTATCTGGTGAGAAGAATTATAAAGAAGCTACAGATCAAATAGTGACCTCTATCGGAGTTGTTGGACAAGTTGGGTTGAACAAAAATCTTGGTGATACGGTAAGTCAAGCAGTATCGTCTCTCGTAGTTGTTGGAACTATTGCCTTGTCGAAAGAAGAACTCAAAGATATTGGAGAGCACGCCGCTTGCTCACTTGCTAGATTAAAGACTTTAAACCAACAAATCCTCGAAACTGAAATTTCCAACTATAATCGCCACATAAAAGAAGATTATATAGACTCTTTCAAAAAATTCATTGAACTATACTTGCAGTGCTTGGGCAACTAACTTTAGCAAGTTTAAGCTTACAATGAGGATTTCCTTTGATAATATAACCAAAAAGCCCAAATCCACCTTGAATGATCATTTTTTTTCGAGTTTTTAGAAATATCTCCACCACATTTGCTTCTTTATTATTTCTCAAAGAGGTTTCGATTTCTTCATAAAAATTTGTTATAAAATTTGATGCCAATTCTTCAGGTATATTTAAACTGCAATCAACCCAAGCAAGGGGTGAAAGTGCACTAATCAATTTTGCGGGAGAAGCATGCGTAGATGAAGTCGCTCGACAGAACGTATTTAAAAATAGAAATTTTAGATTCAATTTTTCATCTAATTCTTTAGTACGTGATAGTATCTGCTTAATTTTTTTATTATAGTCATGGTTTTCAAATGTTTCTTTGTAAGCACCAATGTGTATATAGTCATAACTATTTAAAATCTCCGATATCGTAATATTCGAACAGCTTAATATGTTTTCCAAACAGTTATGGATCGTATTTGACAATATGAATGCGGGAGAACAAGAGTTATCAGTTAACAAAGCAAATTTCTCTACTTCAAAATCAGAAACGTTAAAATCACAATTTTCTGGTATTCTAACTATATGAAATTCATCACCCCAAAAAAAATCTTCCCCTTTGCTATTTTTAGTGCATAGCCACTCCCAAATAGGATCAATATCCGCAACCGCACAAAAAATCCATATTCCACCCATTCCGTTGCGCTCATTAGACAAATTGCTGGGTAGAATTAGCTGATTTCCAAGTAGTTTTTCATAAAAAAAACTCCCGCATTTTCTAATTTCCCCTACGTTTTGGTTTTTAAGTTCCTCCTTTAGGACTTTCCATCGGTTCCCCAATTGTTTGACATCTTCTTTTTCTAAAGTATGTATATGGGGATTTTGATTTCCAAAAAAGAAAATATTAATCGTAGTATGTTTTTCTGCTGATGTCAGAGCATGTTTCAATTTCGCTTTAACAATGCAAATAAAAAGGAACGTATCTTCTTCAGATATAAATGCATCATATTTCTCCCTGATGTTACAATTATATTTCTCTTTAAGCTCTTTTATCAAATCTTCCGAATTGTATGTTTCCTCTGTTTTTTTATTTGTTTCTGCCTTTGCTTTCTCTGTTTCCGTTGTTTCCGTTGTTTCCAGTATTTTTTTACGCATTTTAAATGCTTTATCTCGATACATAGTTGTCCTTACCGGATTTTTTGATTTTTGCATTTTTCGTATTTACTCCGTAAAATTCAATTTTCCTTCTGCTATTTCCTTATTGCTTACTGCCTTATCATATTCTTCATCTATCCATAATGCCTCGTCATAACACTCTAGTTCCTCCTTGATCTTGTCTAATCCACCCAATGCAACACCTTTGTTGAGCCATGCTCCCTTGAGATTCTCATTCATTTCCGTTATCTGGTCAAAGCACTCGTATGCTTCTTGATATGCTCCCTTCGTGATAAGATTAATCCCCATTCCATGTAGTTCTATTATTACTTGCACCTCTTCTATTGTTTTCATACGATCTTCCAATTTGCTTATTGTAGATATTTTAACATGGTCTTTCGACTCACTTGCATCAGCTATAATTTTTAAGGTGTCTGATGTGACTTCCGTTTTAAATGGCTCTTCCAATTCCTCCTTTGATAGCCGTCCGGTAACAGCTAAAATAGCTCTGATTCGTTCTGCTTTCTCAGCATCGTCTTTTGTAGGTATAAGGTTATAGGGCAAACTTCTTAATCTTCTTACTTGCTCTAAAACATTTTTGATCTCTTCAAATTTGTCATCATTAATATCTCCAATCTCCCTCATATCTTTTATCTTTTTTTGAATTTTCTCTATTTTACGCTCGTCCAAGGGGATTACTCCTTCTTGCGTTAATATGGCTTTTCCCCAAATGCTTGCAATCATCGCAGTCTTCTCCAACTCATCCTTTGAGAACTTCTTTATAAACTCAGAAATGGATTCGGCATCCTGCACTCTAAATTCTTTCGTGGCTTCTGCAATGACTAGAATCTTCGCTAAATCTTCTTTTGATGATTTGCTAATAAACTCAAAAACAGCTCTTGCATCTTTTTCCTCTATTGCCCTTTCCGTCTCTGCAAGGATCGCAGTCTTCTCCAACTCATCCCTTGAGAACTTCTTAATAAACTCGGAAATGGATTCGGCATCTTGCACTTTAAATTCTGTCGTGGCTTCTGCAATGGTAGAAATCTTCGCCAAATCCTCTTTTGTCGAGTTACTGAAAAACTCAAAAAGACTTTTTGCATCTTTTTCCTGTATTGCCCTTTCGGTCTCTGCGAGAATGGCAGTCTTCTCTAACTCCTCCTTCGTGAACTTCGTTATAAATCGAAAAAGAGATTTTGCATCTCGTTTCAGAAGCAATGCTGCGGCTTTTGCAAGAAGATTAATCTTCTCTAACTTTTCCTTAGGCGATTTCGTAATAAACTCAAAAATATCTCGTGCGTCTCTTTCCTCTATTGCTCTTTCCGTTTCCGCAAGCGTTGTAATCTTCGATAAATCTTCCTTTGATGATGTGCTTATGAAATCAAGAAGAGCTCGTGTGTCTTTTTCATCTATCGCTCTTTCCGTTTCTGCAAGCGTTAAAATCTTCGCTAAGTCGTCCCTGGAAGAAGAGCTTATAAACTCGAAGATAGCACGTGCATCTTTCTCCTGTATTGCCCTTTCCGTCTCTGCAAGGGTAGAAATCACCGCCAAATCCTCTTTTGTCGAGTTGCTAAAAAACTTGAAAACACTTTTTGCATCTTTTTCCTGTATTGCCCTTTCCGTCTCTGCAAGAATGACTGTCTTCTCCAACTCGTCCTTTGAGAACTTCTTTAGAAACCTGGAAATGGATTTTGCATCTCGCACTTCAAATTCTTTCGTAACTTCTGCAAGTGATAGAATCTTCGCTAAATCTTCTTTTGACGATTTGCTAATAAACTCAAAAACAGCTCTTGCACCTTTTTCCTCTATTGCCCTTTCTGTCTCAGCAAGGGTGGAAATCTTTGCCAAATCCTCTTTTGGCGTTTCGCGGATAAACTCGAAAATATCACGTGCATCTTTCTCCTGAATTGCTCTTTCCGTCTCTGCGAGAGTAGAAATCATCGCTAAATCCTCTTTTGACGAGTTGCTAAAAAAATCAAGAATATCTCGTGCATCTTTCTCCTGAATTGCTCTTTCCGTCTCTGCGAGGATGGCAGTCTTCTCCAACTCGTCCTTTGAGAATTTCCTTATAAACGTGGAAATGGATTTTGCATCTCGCGCTTTAAATTCCTTCGTAACTTCTGCAAGTGTTAGAATCTTCGCTAAATCTTCTCGCGAAGATTTGATTATAAACTCAAAAACAGCTTTTGCATCTTTTTCCTGGATTGCCTTTTCCGTCTCGGCAAGTGTAGAAATCATCGCCAAATCCGCTTTTGACGATTTGCTAAAAAACTCAAAAACACTTTTTGCATCTTTTTCCTCTATTGCCCTTTCCATCTCTGCAAGGGTAGAAATCTTCGCTAAATCCTCTTTTGACGAGTTGCTAAAAAACTCAAAAACACTTTTTGCATCTTTTTCCTCTATTGCTCTTTCCGTCTCTGCAAGAATGGCAGTCTTCTCCAACTCGTCCTTTGAGAATTTCCTTATAAACCTGGAAATGGATTTTGCATCTCGCGCTTCAAATTCTTTCGTGACTTCTGCTAGTGTCGTAATCTTCACTATATCCTCATGTGAAAGTTTATTTATAAACACCGAAATATCTCTTAAATCCTCTTCATGAATTTTTCTTGTAAGTTCTGCGATCTTCTCTATTTTATCCTCTTGTGGTACTACAGCCCGTAATTCTCTTATTCCTCGCTCTACCTCTATCAATTGTTGGCTATAGCCCCCCAGAATATTAGCACTTAATTTTATTGTCAATTTGACAAAAACAGCATTTTTCACTCTTTTGAGCCATTCCTTAAGTTTGATTAACAGATGAATACCCAGGACTATTCCTTTTTCTATTCCCTCCACAAAAGTTGCCAATATCTTCTTCATCCTAAATCAGTTCCTCTTCTATATATCTGTCCCCTATTTTAGTCTTTTTTTTAGGAATTTTTTCTATCCCTTTCAGCTTGTCTATGTCGTTATTTTCTATCTTTTTCAGCTTGTCTATGTCACCCTTCGTCAACTGCACGGCCCGTTTGATGGCTTCCCGCTCCTGATTACTATGGATATCTTTACGATTGCCACTAGGGTTAAGCCCAGTATTTTTTTTTGACGTAAACACCTGTTCATCCTCAACTATGCCGACATCCTCATCACCAAATAATGGCTTTCCCTCTTGTATTCTCTTTATCATTCTTCTAAGTCCGGTATTAATCGCTTAATTATAAACTCTGATAACTTAGTTTGAAGATTATCATTAAAACCTTCTAATATCTGAGTGTTAACTTCCTCTTTGCTGGACTCTGATTTTGCATACGCTATCGCATTGCTGATTATTTTTTTGAGCCGTTCAAAAAATGGATCATTCACTCCGCCATAGGGGTTCCTCAACAGCATTAGTACCTCTCTAGTACTATTCCAAACTCTACAAACATGTATTCTCTTCTCAGGGATTTGTTCATTATACAAGTTTAGCTTGCCGTTCTCAATTTTAACTTTTAGGCGGTGGGTTCTGCCATCATTTATTTTTAGGATCGTTTTTTCCGTCTCTTCATCAATCTTTATTTCGGCTGAGTTTTCGTCCTTAAAGATGCGGAGGGTTTTGCCGTCATCAGATTTGCGGATTTTTGCATTTTCCGCCCAGTCAATATCGAGATCTTCCTCGAGGAACTTTAGGAGTCTATCTCTATCGTCTCCGATGACATTCTCCCAGCTAAACAAATACTTTTCATTTTTTATCTTCTCTTTCACCCAATTGACTATCTCTTCTTTCTCCTCTACCAAAAGGAGAGAAGTAAATACAATGACGCTATCAGCTTTTGTATAATCACACCCCATTAAACAGTTTTCAGTGGCTTTTTCAAGAAGCGTCTTGACGTCTTCGCCTTCTTTTTTTGCAGCGTAGTAGCATGGCACAAAGGTCTGCGGCATACTTATGCCTCCTGTTAGTTTTTCTCGTAATCCTACGTCAGTAAAACCCTCATCAAGCTTCCTTGGATTGATCATGGGAAGAAGACACTCAAATATTTCACTATTTTTTCCCGCTTCTTCTCCTTCTATTGCTTTCTTCTCAACCAAAAAGAGTGCATCCACTCCCACATCTCGTTTCTTCACTAATAAATTACGAAGCGCCCATGCGGTATTAAAGTGCACTCTACCTTCTTCTTCTTCTTCTTCTTCTTCTTCAACCCCGCTATCAGAAAGAGCTCCTAGTGCATATATGGGCGCCCATGTCTTTTTGTGCAACTCCTCGGAAACGATATTTAGCACTTTTGTTTCGAGTCCGCCACCGAATTCAAAGGCAAATAAAATGGATTCGCAGCCCCCTTCCGGCACTAAATCACTTTTAAATACTTTAGTAGATATGCCCCTTGCTATTTTATTTCTCACTTCCTCTATAGAAAAAGCACTCATTGAAACCTCCATTCTTTTATTATATTGCCATATGTCTATTCCTTCATGCCCCCTCACTCTTTTGATGGTATCTTTTAAATCTGCGATTAGATCCGTGAATATATAATAACCCGGGTCATTCCCCCTCTCAACATCGCCAATACCTTCTTCTTTTGGGTCATCCGGATTTGGACCTGCAATGATCCAACTTCCCTTTAGCCCTATATTGGTGTTTTTCCAAAATTCTGCTGCTATCCTTCCCCCGCCTCCACCAATCCCATCTATATGCCACGACATGGTATCTTACCTATCTGATTTTGTTTATTAAAAATATTCCTTTCTCCACTTCCACCAATCACTTAAGATGGGTGAAAGAAGTAAAAATATACAAGCAGCAAATAAGAAAGAAGCAACGAAATGAAAGTGTAAATCCGAAATGTATACGCCAAAAAGATTAAAAGGACCATGATAGGCCGAGATAACATAACCTCCAAAGGCAAATAAAATCGACAATACCGCCGGAACGAAACATACTCCAGATAACTTTTTATAATAGTTCCTTTTTGAAATGCGACATTCCTGGTAGCATCTCCGTAATGGCGGATTTTCAGATTGGAAGATTGGAAGATAACCAAATGACCAGGCTATTAAAAGAGAACCAAGGATAATTAAGATTACAGTAAGTATTACACTGCTTATCAAGCCTATTCTTAGAGTAAAGGGCATTAACGAGGTAAAAATTAAAGCAACAGCAACTGCTAGCCAGCTTAGCCCTAACAAAGATATATTTGGGTCCGTGATTTGAAGATTTTTTCTTTTCTCTCTGAAATCTAGCCCGGCATTTTTTAGTATTGCTTTTACTTTTCTCTCATGAGCCAGAAATAATATTCCAATTGCGATTAATGGTACCAGTAGAAATAATACCGAAATTGATTCTAATGGGAAGGCAGGCTTAATATGAGGACCATCTCCACTAATGTTAGTATGGACAATTCCATCAGTTGCATTAACGTAATATTTTAATGTCTTATTCGCTTCTCTTTCTGTGAACTTGTTATATCTCCACGATACCATTTTCCCTCTCTTCGCTTCTGTCCCATTTATCACATGCGTTTTGTTATAAATCTCACTTCCTTCGGAATCAAGGATATAAAGGGTTACATTCAGATTATCCCCCTCCTCGTCCATAACATGCACTTTATACTCAAATTGCGTATCATAAGGTCCACCGTCTGGAATAACCGTAGATTTAGTCAAATTAGGTGGGGAATTCGTTAGATTCGGACCAGAGAAGGGACCCAAAAATCCGTCGTTCTTTCCATCAATATAACGAATATAATACTTTGGGGATTCATTCGCTGTCACATTAGCTTCTGCATCTTCTTCACTAAAAACATTTACACCAGGCCACTCTACCTTTGCTCTATTCGTTTCATAGTATATTTTTAGCATGTCGTTCTCTATTTTAACTTTCAACTCGTAAGTTCTGCCATCACTAATTTTTAGGGTTGCTTTTTCCTTCTTCTCATCCATAACTATTTCGGCTGAGTGATTATCAGTATAAATATTGATGATCTCACGGGATTTGCTGATATTTGCATCCTCCATCCAGTCGATTTTAAAATTATCACTGAGGGCCCTTTTGAACTCCTCATTACTATCGTTTCCGGAAACAATGTTCCAGTTAAACAAATACGTTTCATTATAAGTGCTTATTTTCTTGTTTGAAACTATGTGGGTTACCCCTTTGCCCGGACAATAGACCTCCAGAGTTAGCCACATATCTGCCCTGTTGGGATGCTCAACCACCGCGCAATAATCGTAACTTTCATGCCACGAACCATTCTCGGGCGTTACCGTAGCATTAATTAGCTTTGGAGGTTCGATTGCAACGACTCCACCGCCTCCGGATATATTAGATAGACCTAACGTCTCCCTAAGCTCTTTCTGCAGCTTTTCATCTTCAAGAAGTCTTCTCCAAGATACTCCGCCGCCGCCACCACCCCCGCCGCCGCTATAAATTACCGTTGGAGTCGATGTTGAATACAAATCCAATTCAGGACCGTAGAAGACCTCAGATTCACGCCTCTCGCCAGCATCAAAGAAGAAGAACCGATAACTTGCTACTCCCGCACCGTCAACAGCCGAAACATTTGTTACGTTAGCCCAGGAAAGCAATTGCCAGTTGCCTGTCTCAGTATACGATTGATTCTCTCCGGCTTCCTTCCACTCATAACTCGAAAGATCAAATACCTCAAGCGTTATGTTTGTCGTCTGATTCAACTGCGTGAAAACGCTATAAGTGAACGAATCATTATAGCGCCCGTAAGCAGGCTTCACAGATGCATTCTTGAACATCTGTACGGTTGGCGGCAGTGGAGTAGTAGTAGGAGCTATTGTAGGTCCTGATTCTGTAAGCAATATAGAGCCATTATACTTGAACCTGTAACTTGAAGTACCGTCACACTTATCAGAACATATATTCACATCTTCCCACGTAAGCGATTGCCACTCCCCTATTCCATTATATGTTCTATCTCCTATGGCTGTCCACTCGTGCAACGATAAATTATAAACCTCTAAGGTTACGCTCACCGTATCAGAAAAACTGCAGTTGACGGTATAAGTAAAAGATTGATCCCACTTACCGCTTGTTCCTGGATATACCGTAGCATTCTCCAATTTCGGCTGCATTGCTGGTATGTCCATGGCGCTGCATGTAAGAACTAGTGACAGTGCTACTACTATAACTGCTGTTAGTGCTAATACTGCTATTCTTCCTACTCCACCACTTGGGTACGTTCTACGCCTTAACATAGTACCACATTGCCCGCAGAGTTTGTTTGTACATAGTACATTGTCCTTTTTATATATACTATACCAAAACATTTTCAGTAGTTTAGTTGGCTATTCTTTTTTGTAAGAAAAAAAAATGGGGTGAATGCACTCTCCCCCTTCTATTCCCTTCCTTTCCTTATCTCCTCCGCCTCCACACCAGATATGCAACAGCTAATAGACCCGCTATGGTTATTAGTGCTTCGAAACCAGATGGTTCTGGCGTTGGTGGACGTAGCCTTATCCATAGTATCCCTTCTGGTATAGGAAGATGCCTTGTAATACTGCTGTTCGTTGGATCGGTGTATGTCACTTCAGAAGTGTTCTTAGGGATGCCTATCGGATGAGACTCATCCGCGGGCATCTGGCAGCAGAAGAGCGCCTTAAAA
>Ga0114922_10005411_pt1 | contig 11792 bp, 6 predicted proteins | sample AartaG_FD_100975 | JGI IMG/M metagenome (GOLD analysis project Ga0114922, IMG submission 100975) | Deep subsurface microbial communities from Aarhus Bay to uncover new lineages of life (NeLLi) - Aarhus_00045 metaG | ecosystem: Environmental > Aquatic > Marine > Oceanic > Sediment | place: Aarhus...
CGCCGCCTGGATACCATCGAAGGCCTTGGCTGGATCCGCTTCCTGACCAGCCACCCGCGGGACTTGAGCGAGGAGATAATCGATGCCTTGGCCGAGTGCAGCAAGGCTTGCGAGCACCTTCACTTGCCCTTTCAGTCAGGTTCTGATCGCGTGCTGGAGGCAATGAACCGCGGCTACACCCGGGACTATTATCTGGATCGTATCCGAATCCTGCGCGACCGAATCCCGGACCTCAGCCTTACCACCGACATCCTGGTCGGTTTTCCGGGCGAGACCGAAAAGGACTTCGAACAGACTGTCTCGCTGATGGAGGAGATCCGTTTCGACTATGCCTATACTTTCAGGTACTCGGTCCGTGAAGGAACCGCCGCAGCCGGGATAGAAGACTCCGGAACGGAGCAGGAAAAAAAACGCCGCCTGCAAACGGTGATCGATGTTCAGCGCGCTCACACCCGGGCCGCACTGGACAATATGCTCGGCTCAGAATTAGAAGTCCTATTGGTAAGACCCGCCAAAAGCGGCGGAGGAAAGTTTATCGCCAAAACCAGGAAATATTTCAATATCATCCTGCCGGCGGAAAGCTCGCAGGTGGGAAAGCTGGGACGGGCCAAAGTAACCGGAAACACCGGGATGAATCTTATTGCTTCCAATAAACCTACGGTTTGACAAACATGTTTCGGATTTATACATCTACTCTGAGATTTTGCCGAAGCTTGTAGTTTATGATGAAACGGCACGTTTCCTTTTGGGCAAGATCAAAAGTACGGAAAAAATCTTCTCCTAATTTTGTAGAAAACTAGAAATTATATTTATTCTCTGAAGATGGTGTGAAAGAAGAAATTTTTAATTGGGCTTTTTTATTGGGGCTACGCACTCAATAGATTGTCCAACCATTTACGCAATTTTTTATTCGTTCTTTTTGGTTACAAAAAGAACGAAAAAGTTTTTACGGGCCGCAACTCCCCGGCATTATGAGGATATTAATAGCTTTAAAGTTTCTGTTGCCTCAGAACGCTTCATCCTTGCTCGCCTGCTTTTGCTCGCTTTTGGCGAGCTGCAAGAAGGCATGCCCACCTTTCTTATTATATTCAAGCTGTAATAGGATTTCTTGCCTTTCGAACGCTTAAGCGATACCGCCGTAGCGGCCCTGTTTTAGACCACCGCCACCCATAGCGGCCTTTGGCCGCATAAATAGGGACCGTCTGTCTGAGCAGCACTTAAGGAGCCTGTAAAAGCACTTATATACAAGAACTGAAAAAGATCTCTATCCTATGATTTGTTTCTTATATCCCGGAAGAACTCCCGCATCAATCCGGCGCACTCGTCCTCCAGCACCCCACCGGTTACTTCCACCTTGTGGTTGAGCCGTCTCTCCCGGACAATGTTGAAAATACTGCCGCAGCCTCCGAACTTCGGCTCGGTTGCGCCGAATACCAGGCGTTCGAGCCTGGCCAGCACCAGAGCGCCGGCGCACATGATACAGGGCTCGAGAGTGACATACAGGGTGCAGCGCTCGAAATACCAGTACCCGAGCCGCTCGGCCGCCCGCCGCATTGCCAGCATCTCCGCATGGGCCGTGGCATCCTGCAGCCTTCGGGTCAGGTTGTAGCCGGTACCGATCACCTCGGAATCCCGCACCATTACCGCGCCCGCCGGAACCTCGCCAAGCACGGCGGCAAGCCGCGCCTGATCCAGGGCCAGGCGCATATAACGTTCATCCATGGCAGGAGTGGTTTCCACCGGGATTACCTTTCATTTGACTGTTGCCTTTGTTACTCAAGGAGGCGGCAATTCCAGCCGAAATTAAGATAAATGTTTGATACTACTACGGCAAGGCTGCAATATTCAGGGACAACGGAATATTTTTATTCTTTACACTCTGGGAAAAAGAGATTAATTTTCAGACAGACTTCAAACAACCCGGAATGAGATTTCACGGGGCAGTAGCTCAGTTGGGAGAGCGCATCCCTCGCACGGATGAGGCCGTCGGTTCGACCCCGATCTGCTCCACCATTTTCAAATAAAACGCGCGTTTCAGCGGCAGGCTCGAGATGTGATCATTAGTTTCAGCTTGCCGGAACGACGCCGGATTTGCGGCCTCGGTGTTCAATCGCCGGGGCCTTTTTTCTTCCCGATACCTGGTATTAAATCCACAACATCGCCTGCCGCCTTTTTCGCTTATATCCACAAATACTTGATTATGGATTTAAGCCCTACTATTATGAAATAGCGAATCTTACAGAGTTATATTCTTTTCGCGGAGGGAACTGTGATTACCCGCCGCACTCGAATAATTATTGTAGTTCTCGCTATCCTGATTTCATCACTTATTTTTAGCCTTTCAATCCCCGCTCATGCCCAAAATTATTAAACCTTCTTTCAGCCTGAGTGCTACGGAAGAGGTCATAAATGAGAGTTTCCTTATTTTTCTGGATATTGATACCGGCGTTCGGAGCCCATTATTCTTACGGTTTTGAGCTGAAATGGAAATATCCAATCGGGGAATACAATTACAGTTTCAATCAATCGAAGCTGGCCGCCGCCGGGGATTTGATTTTTTGAGATGGAGATGAGCAGGATCTCCTCCTCCCCGGCGATCGGGCACGACGGGAAAGTTAGTATCGCTGACGTTATCAAGTTATTACTTTTGCAAAGAGACCAAGACCTACGGGGGGATTACAACGGGGACGGCGAGTTATTGATCAACGATGCAATCTCTTTGTTAAAAGATATTATAAATGGAAACTGTCCGAATGCTGATGTTCTCTCTTCCGCCTCAGGATGCGCAGGGGCTTAACCGGTGGTCTGTTTTGTCGAGGCCATTGTAATCAACAGCAGTCCGAATAAAGCAGCAACTGAGATTTTTATCTATGAATATCTGTTTAAACCAGTGATGGAGGTTCGGATGGAAAGCAAACCAAGGCTAATCTGCTTTTTACTTGTTAACTTAGCTGCTAACCTCCTTCTTTATCCGGGAGCGTGCAGGGCTGCGGACAGCGAACAAAGGCCCGGCTGGTGGCTTAAAGATGGTATCTGTCTGGCAGGCAACTGGGAACCGCTGGCCTTCCGGGTCAGACGGGGTCCCATACCGACAAATTATCGCACCCGCTATGAATGGGAACACAGCCGGGAGGCTGTCCTCGGCCTGAAAGCCGGCGGGGTCAACATGGTTATCACCCACTTTTACAAGGGTCTCGGTATGGAACTGGAGGAACCCGAGCTCAGCTACGTAGAGAAGCTGGCCCGGATCTGTCATGAAAACGGCATGTATGTGGGAGCCTACATCGGCTCTACGATGTTTAATGAAACACTGTACAAGGAAAAACCACAGAGCCGGAGCTGGGTCCAGCTTGACCAGCGGGGTGAACCGATAAATTACTCGTCGACTCAGTATTTCCGGGATCGGGCGGACTGCACGCTCCAGGGGTACCGTGAGCATATCAAAGGCATCGTAACCCGGGCGATCAAACAATACGACATGGACCTGATTCACTTTGACAATTTCAGCTCGCTGTTCGTTTTTAATGCCGGACTCACCGAAAACATTCGGAAGCTCTTTCGCCGTCACCTGGAGACCGGTTACACCGCCGAACAGAGAAAAGAGCTTTTGGGTTTCAGTGATGTCTCCCTGATTAATCCGCCCCGTCTGGAGAGAAGTCCGATGCTGCCGGTAACAGACCCTCTGGCACAGGAATGGACGATTTTCAGAGTCGAAGCTCTTGCCGGCTACACCAGGGAATTGAGCGAACACATACACGCTCTCGACCCGGAAGTAATCATGGAGACCAACCCTCTGGGTCTGGCAGGATCGAACAGGGCTTACTCGCACGGGATGTATCATCCCAGCCTGCTTCCCTATACCGATATTTTCTGGAGTGAAGACCCTGACCATGCCCGTTATTACCCGGAAGAGAACCGCCTGGTCAGCAAGATTCGCTCATATAAGCTAGCCCGCCGTTTCGGCAACGCCCTGTTCAGCTACTCGAACAATCAACTGGACATTGCAGAAGCCATGGCATTCAACCGAATGTGTCTTGGCGATGTGGGTTTTCGCATCATCGAGGACTGGCCGGCCGGGGTCGATATGGATGATTTCTACCGGTATTACTATACGCCGGAGGATACCCTCGACAGCGGGAAAAAAGCCGCCAACCGAAAGCTCACTCATTTCTTCCATGAACATAAACACCTATACCGCGGCCTCGAGGTACTCGCAGATGTCGGGGTTATGCGCGATTTCGAGTCCCTGACATTCGGCGGCTGGGTCCCGAATTTAAACACTATTCAGGCCGAGCAGGTTCTCATCCAGAGCAGGGTCCCGTTTACCCTCCTGTTTGACCGGGACTGGGAACACCTGGATGACTACAGGGTGGTTGTTCTGGCCTCCCAGGAGAACCTTTCTAATGATGAGATCGCCGGGCTTAAAAGTTATGTCGAACGGGGCGGCGCCCTGGCAGTGGTGGGCGGCACCGGCGCTTACGATCAGCGACGCAAGCTCAGAGGCCTGGAGGACAGTTTCTGGCGCCTTCTCGGCGCAGAGGCTCTAGCAGCCGAGAGTAATAAAGCAGCCATGATCGAGCTTGGCCGGGGGCGGATTTTCTACCTCCCCCGGTTCGACAACCACCCGGGCGTGCCGGAGTTCGCAGATGCAGTACATCCGGACTTCTGGTACTTGCCGCTTAACCGGGAAAAATTCATGGATGGGCTTTATTTTTGCCTCGGCCGGGACGGGTTCTCGGTGACAGTGGAGACAAAACCCCATGTGGCGGCGGCGCACTACCGGAAAGGCTCGCAGCGTCAGGTGCACCTGATAAATTACTGGCCGGGCCATGCGGCAAGACACATCCCGGTGATTTTTAATGAGAAGGGTCTCGAACCCCGGAAAGCCACCCTTTATTCGCCGGATCACCAACCTGTGGAGCTGGACCTGGGGCGCTACCGCAACGGCCGGGCTGTGCTTGTGCCGGAGTTAAAAACCTACGGCGTAGTGGTCCTCCAGTAGATTACAGGTGGCGCCTACCGTTAGAACCTGCAGCTCTTAGGAAAATAAAAGGTTTATTGTCTGAGGCGGTAACCCGCTTTTAAGTGGTCGGCTTATGCGAGACTTTATAAAATTCAGCGGCCTGAAAGTTTTTCTGATCCGGACATCCCTGCCTTTTCTGACGGCCGGTCTGTTGACAGCAGGCTTTGTTGCTCTGCTTCACGGCGCGGAGAAAGATGCCGGAGCTTACTACAGTGAAGCCCTGGAAAGTATTGCGGGAGGCCATACAACTGGGGCGATCCAGTTGCTGGACAGGGCACTGGAGGTGGATACGAAGCACGGTCCGTCGCTCCTGGCACGCGGTCGTCTGTATATCGAACAGGGAAATTCAAGCCAGGCGCACCGGGATTTTACCCAAGCCAAATGGAATAAAGATCCTGCAATAAGGGCCGGGGCCCATGTCGGTCTGGGAGATATCCTTCGCCGTATGTCCAGGCGCAACTGGCAGGCTATGGAGGAGTATCGTATGGCCACACTGGCTGATCCATCCTGTTGCGAGGCTTATTATGCCATGGCTGAGACTGGTTTCGAACTGAGGGAGAGTACGGGTTACCGGACAGCGGCCGCTGCACTGACGAAGCTTGTCTGCCTGGACCCGGAGTACCGTGACGCTTTTAAGCTGTGGTGGGAAAAAATCCGTGACCAGAGCGATGATGAGCTGCGCAGGGTGGATCGCTGCCTCGAGGATTATATCGCACGGCGGCCTGAGAAATGCGCCTTGTGGCTGCACGTGGCGCAGATCCGTTTCCGGCTGGCAGAGACGGAAAGGGCTGCCGAGGCCCTGGAGAAACTGGAGATAGCAAATCCAGCGGATAAGCCATCCGAGCGACTGCTGCTTCAGGCCCGCTGCCTGCTTGAGTCAGGTGACACTCTCGGGTTCGAAGACAGCTACGACGAGGCGCTGAAAGAAGCGGAAAAAGATGGTGATTTCACCGGCTTTTTACTGGAAGCCGAGACGATTTTCGATCCCGGGGAGACCGAAAAAGCCGGCAAGCTCCAAAGCGCGACCGAGTGGGCGGATTTTTTCCGTGCGTTCTGGATGCGCCGTGATCCGGACCCGATCTCCTCCAACAACGAACGCCTGGTAACACACTACATGCGCCTGCGCGAGGCAGAAAAGCAATATACTCAGCTTAACCCGCACAGCCTGTTCCAGACTTCCCGGATTTACCATCGGCTGGTTTCACCCAGAACGATGGCCTACCACTACGATCCGGACATTTTCTTTGACCGCAGCCAACAGCTTTCGCTTGACGCGCGCGGTTTGCTGTATCTGCGCCACGGCCCGCCGGACCAGGTAAGACGCCCGGACATTGAGGGCCGAAGAAACCCAATGGAGCTCTGGGTCTACGGCGCGACTTATTACTGTTTTGAAAAAAGCAGAGGCGCAGGTGATTTCACCTACTTTCCGCTGAATGTTCACGGAGTAGGGAATATCGAAAAGGCGATGCAAACGGAGTCTTTTCGTGACCCGCTGCCGGCTCTGGAGCAGGATTATTTTGGGACTGATTTCATGGGTCCGGGCGATCAGATTGAGATAGAGTTCTACCAGTCAGTGCCGGTTGAGGCAGCTCCTTTGGAGACCGGGTTTGAGGCGGCTGTGGCTGTGTACGACAGTACCTGGATGGAGCTGGTGCACGATAAGACTATGTCGAAAAAGGTAAAAGTTGATAATGACAGCCTATGGATTGCAGTAAACAAGGTCAGCATAAAACCAGGCAAATGTATTTATGCTGTGCGCATGGATGTTCCAGGCCATCGGGCCGTGACCAGGAAAGGCATTAACCCCCGGCCGTATTCTAAGAGGAGACTTGACTTGAGCGGCATGATCCTGGGCAGTCCTCCGGTACCTGGCCAATGGGTCCACCAGCGCAGAGGTGTCGATATTCTGCCGAGGCCGTCGCTTAGTTTCACCTCCGGCCAAGACATTATGGTTTATCTCGAGGTCTACAACCTGGAAAAAGACCGGCAGGGCGGGCGCTCTTTCAGTGAGCTTGTCACCGTCAGTCTGATTGAGGAAAAAGCAGGTATAATAACAAGGCTCTTCAGGGGCAAAAAGCCGGCCAGAAGCCTTACCCTGACTTTCGATCGCTCGCCTTTAGAGACTACCGGCCCGGTAGCCGAACATTTTGACATTAACACCTCGAACCTGGTTCCCGGCAGCTATCGTCTGGCAATCGAGGTGCGCGACAAAAATTCCAGGCATAGAGGAATAGTTTTGACAAATTTTGAGCTCGAACCCGGGGAGAAACAATAGCAGGATGCCGATGCAAGACAGAAATAGTATAATCGTAATCAGTAATATCCGAAAAAAAAACAAGAAAAGTCTGGTGAAATGTTGTTATTACTTGAATTCTGTGGTTACCGAGCTTACGAGATTCTGAAAAGAGACAAAAGCCATACCAGAAAAATGCAGGGGGGAATTTATCCTGAATAAAAAAGCAATTGATACTTGAGATGATCTAAGCAAATGGTTTTTAACACACCCCGCCTGCCTGCGGCAGGCACCCCTCTCAAGAGGGGATTTCCACCCTCCTCTCATTTTTGCAGGACTGCCGGGGCGGGGAACTGGGGCAAATTCCCCTCTACCAAGAGGGGAAACAGGGGTGTGTAAATTCTTTGCCTTTGTAGCTGTTCCTGAAAGTAGAGATTTAAACACTTCTCAAAGGCAGCAATATATCGGCCAATACCGAAAAGGAACCTCTAATTAAAAACAAAGTTCCTATTATTAAAATTTAACTGGATAGTACTGAATCGTAGATAAATAACAATGGGTGCTTTATGCGCAGGCTAATGCACACCGGTAACCCGCAGATTTTGACAATCCGTCTGTCTTTGCCTGTTATATTAGCTTTCTGGCTAACGGCTGGTTTCGAGCCCCTGTGGGGGGCAGATCAAACCGCCGGGGCTTAGTACCGGCAGGCACAAGACAGGGTCAACGAGGGTGATACAACCGGGGCGATCCAGTTGCTGGACAGGGCACTGGAAGTGGATTCGAAACACGGTCTATCGCTGCTTGCACGGGGCCGTCTGTATCTGGGACAGGAAAATTCAAGCCAGGCGCACAGCGATTTCACCCCAGCCTGTTGGAATAAAGATCCTGCAATAAAGGCCAGGGCTCATATCGGTCTGGGAGATATTCTTCGCCGTATGTCCATGCGCAACTGGCAGGCTGTGGAGGAATATCGAATGGCCATCTCGGCCGATCCATCCTGCCGCGAGGCGTATTATGCCATAGCTGAAACTGGTTTCGAGCTGCGTGAGACTTCCGGCTACCGGTTAGCCTCCGAAGCCCTTGCCCGGCTCATCTGCCTCGACCCGGACTACCGTGACGCTTACGATCTGTGGCGGGAGAAAATCCGTGATCAGCCGCCGGAGGAACTTCGAAAGGTTGGTCGCTGCCTCGATCAATACATTACCCACAATCCGAAAAAAAGTTACCTCTGGCTAGATCTGGCGCGAGACCGTTTCGCTCTAGGCGAAGTGGAAGATGCGCTCGAGGCGCTGGATAAGGTGAAAAAGGGCGATCCCGGGTATAAAGCCCCGGAACGATTTCTGCTCCGGCTGATGCTTATAGTGTAGGTGGTTATTGGTATACCGCTGACGGAACCGAAATCGGTGTGGTAATCTGGGGTGAGTTTGCCATTATTCAACAAGTTGAAAATGACCAAGGAACTGGTACTCACGGTGCTCAGTATATATCACCTGCCGGTCCAGGGTTTGGCAAATATAAACCATGAGGCATCCCTATTTTTGATACACTATCCGATTTCTAGCGAAACACCTCGACGTTGAACGGCCTCGGCGTTTAGTCGCCGGGGCTTTTTTTATGCCTGATCTCCGGCTGAACATCTAATCAAGCATTCACGCAAAAATAAATAATCCTTTACAACCTACCTGGGTTGAGTAATACTTTCAATTCAGCCAGGAGTATTAATGGTAGCGGTATCCTCCCGGCGATGGAGGCCGGTCAATTTAGAGGTAAGCTGTCCATGAGCGAGACTATCAGCGGCGAGCTCGAGCACATAAGCTTCTACAGCGAGGAAAGCGGCTATACTGTAGCCCGTTTTCGGGAACGCGACTCAGGGGACACTTTGACAATAGTGGGCAACCTGACCGGTGTCCAGGCCGGGGAATTTCTGCGTCTGACAGGCGACTGGAAGCAGCATCCGCGTTTCGGCCGCCAGTTCGCCGTGGAAACCTACGAGTTTGTCTACCCCGAGACCGTTGAAGGCATCGAAAAATATCTGGGCTCCGGCGCAATCAAGGGTATCGGCCCCAAGACCGCCGAGAAGATCGTGGCTGTTTTCGGCCGTAGAACCCTGAAAGTGATCGAGGAAGAACCGGATAAGCTGATCGAGGTCCCGAGTCTCGGAGCCAGGCGGATCGAGATGATCCGCCTGGCCTGGCAGGAACAGCGTGAGGTCCGTCGGGTTATGGTTCTGTTGCAGGGCTTCGGCCTGGGGGGCGCTCTGGCGGCTCGGATCTACAAGGAATACGGGAACACTGCAGCGGAGGCGGTGGCTCAAAACCCTTACCAGCTGGCCGAACAGGTGCGCGGTATAGGTTTTCTGACCGCGGACCGGATCGCGCATAGTCTCGGCATGGCCGCAGACAATCCATTGCGGCTCGCCAGCGGCCTGACATTTGCCATGGAGCGCGCCGAGGAGCAGGGGCATACCTGTTTGCCGACGGAACGATTGCTTGAAAAAGCCGCCGGTCTGCTCAAAGTCGAGTCTGAAAGTCTGAAACCGGCATTGGAGGAAATGGTCGGTGTGGGCAGGCTGGTTATCGAGCGGGACGGCACAGAGCAGGGCCGGTTTGTTTATTCGACCCGCTGCCATTGGGCGGAGACTATAGTTGTCGAGGCACTGGGAAGGCTGCTTTCAGTCGGGCAGGCGGCGGATTTATTCGCCGTTGATCAGTTAAGTGAAGGCTGTTTTGCGGCATTGAGTGAGTTCGAACGTGAGTGCGGAGTCGAGCTCTCCGTAGACCAGACCGCAGCCGTGGTGGGTGTCCTGCGTGACCGGGTTTCAGTCATTACCGGAGGCCCCGGCACAGGCAAGACCACGGTTATCGCCGCTATCATCCGTCTGATGGAATTGCAGCACAGCCACGTAGTCCTGGCGGCTCCCACAGGCCGGGCAGCCAAGCGGTTGAGCGAAACCACCGGTCTGTCCGCTTCAACCATCCATCGCCTGCTGGGCTGGAGCTTTCAGGAGGGCCGTTTTCTTCACCACTCCGGCCGGTCCCTGGAAGGAGAAGTGTTCGTGGTGGATGAGGTCTCAATGGTGGACCTGCCTCTTTGCGCCAGCCTGCTCGCCGCCCTGCCCCCGAATGCGACGCTTATACTGGTGGGAGATGTTGACCAGCTCCCCTCTATCGGCCCGGGCAAGGTCCTGGCCGACCTGATCGAGTGTGGCAGGCTGCCTGTGTACCGTCTGCGGGAAATCTTCCGCCAGGCCCGCAGCAGCCTGATAATCCAGAACGCCCACCGCGTGTGCCGGGGCCTGCTGCCGATAGATCCGTATTCGGGTCGGAAACCTCGGGCCTCGGGCCCGGAAACGGAAGGGGAGGGGAGTGAGCAGGATTTTTTTCTGGTGCAGCAGCCTGACCCGGAAAAAGTGCGGCAGGCTATCGTACGCCTGGCCACCGAACGTCTGGCCGCTCGTTTCGGTATAGATCCCTCCCTCGACCTGCAGGTCATTACGCCGATGAACAGGGGGCCCTGCGGAACCCGCGCGCTCAACGAGCTGCTCCAGCAGGCTCTGAACCCCGAGGGGGAAAGAATCCCCTTTTCCGCCCGAAGAATGTGTCTTGGCGATCGAGTGATGCAGTTGCGCAACGATTACGAGAAGGACGTTTTTAACGGCGATATCGGGCTGGTCAATGCTTTCGAGCCGGAGATGCAGACTGTAACTGTTGACTTCGACGGGCGGCTGATTCAGTACGAAAGTTACCAACTGGACGACCTGGACATCGCCTATGCGGTCACGGTGCATAAGAGTCAGGGCAGCGAGTACCCGGCGGTAATCATTGCTCTTTTGTCCGAGCACTTTGTCATGCTTCAGCGCAACCTTCTTTATACCGCCATCTCGCGGGGCATGAAGGTGGTGGTGCTGATCGGCGATCCGGCGGCGGTCAGCCGTGCAGTGAACAATGCCAGGGAGCAGTTTCGCTACTCCCGAATGGCTGAACGTCTGAGAGCGGTAAATACCGGGTGAATTTTTAAAAATAATGTTGACAATTATTCTCAATCTAAGTAAATATTTTCCAGCAAAAATTAAATTGCTTCCAGCGGAAGGGTTTCTTCGGCCCTTTTGCATGCTTGGTAAAATTTTTTCTAAAGGCCGTTGCTGATGTCAGGTTGCTGGGAACGTATCGCGGACGCTGCCGCCGCCAACAACAGCCGCATCTGTGTGGGGCTGGATACCGACCGAAACAGGCTCCCGGAGTCCTCGGCGGGTGAGACCGACCCGATCTATTCTTTCAACTGTGCGGTGATCGATGCCACTATCGACCTGGTATGCTGCTACAAGCCGAACATGGCTTTTTACGAGGCCCAGGGCCTTGCAGGGCTTAAAGCCCTGGAGGGAACAATACGCTATATCGACGGCCGGGTGCCGGTGATCCTCGATGCCAAGCGTGGAGATATCGGCAATACCGCCCGCAACTATGCCCGCGCAGCGTTCAAATGGCTGGGTGCCGATGCGGTTACGGTGAGCCCCTACCTGGGTTTCGACTCGGTAGA
>Ga0114922_10005412_pt1 | contig 11789 bp, 7 predicted proteins | sample AartaG_FD_100975 | JGI IMG/M metagenome (GOLD analysis project Ga0114922, IMG submission 100975) | Deep subsurface microbial communities from Aarhus Bay to uncover new lineages of life (NeLLi) - Aarhus_00045 metaG | ecosystem: Environmental > Aquatic > Marine > Oceanic > Sediment | place: Aarhus...
ACTCCGTAAATCCTATCAGCATTAACAATATTCTCTTCTCGATGACTAATTACCAAAAATTGTGCTTGACTGGCAAATTCTTTAATTACTATGCTTGTTCTATGCACATTTGGACCATCTAAGGCCGCATCGATCTCATCCATAACATAAAAAGGGGCAGGGTAGAATTCCTGGACAGCAAAAATAAAGGACAAAGCCACCAATGTTTTCTCACCACCGCTGAGAATCTCCAGGCTAGATATCTTCTTCCCGCGAGGTCTAGCCTCTATTGATACCCCACCTTGGAAGACATCATCAGGACGATCTAAAAGGAGTCTCGCATTTCCTCCAGGGCTAAGTTTTGAGAATATAGCTGAAAAAGTTCTCGAGATCTCTTGGTAAGATTTCATGAACGTTCTAGTCTTTTCCAGGTCAATTTTGTCAATATTATCCAATATGGCTTTTCGCTCTCTCTGGATGGTCTGCCTTCTCATATCAATCTCATCAAACCTCTCTTTTACGGTATCATATTGTTCAATTGCTTTTAGATTAACGGGTTCAAGTGCTCTTTTTTTATTATTAGCAACTTGAATATCTGAGCGTAATCCTTCTTCAGAGAGTTCGTCTGTTACGGGTGGTAAGGTGCCATAATCCTTAGATCTTTCATAAAGGGTTTCAATCTGATCACTTGTAATAATTTTTTTAGACTCGAAATTATTCATCTTAGAATGTTCCATGGAGAGATCAGATTTCAAATCCGTTGATATTTTTTGATATTGTTTTTGCTTATTCCAAGATTCATCTTTTTCTTGAATGAATGTATCAATTTCGGCTTGTTTCGTGTCTTTTTTCTCGTTTTCTATTGTTAATTGCCCTTCTATTTTTTCAATGGTTTCTACTATGGAATCTACTTGTTTTTCAGTATTATTTATTTCCTCTTTAAATGCAATAATTTGTAATTCTCTTTCTTTATTTTTATTAATTTCATTTAATTTTCCTTGAATTCTTTGTAGCTCTTTATTTAATTTATTGAGGTTTTTTTGGGCTTCTTTTTGCAAATCTAGTTCTTTAGACTTATCATTTCTTAAAGAATCTATGGTTTTTTGCTTTTCGTCCACATTTTTTTGAATTTCATCTACTTGAGAATTAAAATTTTCTATATTTTTATTACTAATTTCAATATTTTTTGTAGCATCTATATTTTCCTTTTCTAACTCATCAATTGAATTAATAAGCCTCATTATATTTTCAAATGCTCTAAGCCGATCCAAAATCTCTTCTAATTTATTATTTTCTTCGTCTATTTGTTTTCTTAGGTTTTCAGTTTTTTCCCAGAATTCTTCTTTTTTTATCTTAAGAGTTTCAACATTTTTTTGTAAAGAATCTTGATCAGAAATTACTTTTTCTACGCTCACTTCAGTATTTACAATTAAACTTTTCTTTTCTTCTATCGTTAAATTTAATCTATCTATATTATCTTCAATTTCTTCAATATTTTCAATAAGGGTTTTAAGGCCCTGAAGTTCTTGAAGTTTATTTTGAATTGTATCAATATCATTTTGCTTTTTCTCAATTTCCTCTTGAATTTGAGAATTATCATTCCAATATTTATCTTTAAGATCGTTTAATTTTTTAATTTCAAGATCTATTTTTTCAGTCTCTTTTTGTTTTTCATCTATAGTATTATTTCTGGTTGTTGTTTCACTTTCAGAATTCTCGATTTTTTCATTTAATTCAAACATTCTATTATTTACATATTCAATTCTTTGATTTGATGTTGTTAGGTTTTCACTATCGTGTTTTTTTTGAAGACTGATTTCAGTTAGATTTTTCTCTATGAAATTAAAATCATTGTTTTGAGATGTAAGATTTTCAGAGATATCTTCTAATTGTTGGTATAATTCTTGGCTCTTAGACATTGTTAATTTTCGTAGTGATAAATGAACATTTTCTAGGATCTCCATTAAATCTTGAACAAAGCTATCAAAATTTGATGTTGATTCTTGAACAGCTATATCAGAAGAATCTTTTACCTTATCGATGAGTTGTTCTATAGTTAAATCTGCATTATCTGTAAGTAAAGTTAGAGTTTGATGAATAGAATCTAACATACCATCCACTTCTGAAGGATCATCTAAATCATCAGAATCATGGCTCACACCTTCAATAGTTTTCATAATATCAATAAAATCCAATATAAATTTCCTAAAATCTTCAGCAGACATCTCAATTGCCTCGGCATTGGATTGTTGTATAGTCCCCTTAATAGTTTCGACAGATACATTAATATTTTGGGTGAGCATATTTAAAATCTGAAGTATTCCAGTAATATCGTCCTTATTTTTATTATATTCTTCTTCGGTACTTTCAATTTTTTCTAGCAAGAGTTCTTTTTCTTTAGAAAGTTCTTGTAAACGTCTCTGGGTATTTTCTTTTTTATATTCGTAATTTTCTACTTCTTTATCCATTTTAGAGATTTTAGAATTTAAAGTCTTAATATCCAAATCTAAATTACGTTTCTCTCTTTCTAGGTTTGTTAATTCTTTTTTAAAAATTTTTGACTCAGAATTAATACTCGAAATCTTTCCTCTATTATCATAAATTTCGGCTTCAAATGAGTCTCTCTTCATTTTTAATAATTCTAAATTTTGTTCATTTTTTCTAAAATCGGAATTTTGTAATTTAGATTTATTCTTTAACTCATCCATATCATTTGTAAGAATTTTTCTTTCACTGAGAAGTTCTTTCAATACTTCTTCCGTATCTTTACCTTTACTTAGTTCAATAATTTTTTCTTCTGTTTCAGCTTTTTTTAAATTTAAATCTTTAATAGTCTCTTTATTCATTTTAATTTCAGTATTTAAAGATGATAATGAGGATCTTAGATCAGAAATCTTTGAATTTAATTGGTTTTTTTGCTCCTCAATCGTTCCAATATTATTTTCTAATTCTTTTTGTTTTTGATTTTCCTCGGAGATTTTTGTTCTTAGATTATCGATTTTTGTTCTAATTTCGTTTTCTAACTTTTTTGTTTCTTCAATAGCTTCATCAATACTTTCTGCTTCTCCCTTTAAGTTATTTAATTCCATTTCTAAGTTCTTTTTTTTGTCTTCATTTTTTTTTATATTTGTTTTCAGAACTTTAATTTGAGCCTTGTTGGAGGAGATATCTTGCTTAATTTTCGAAATATCTGCTTTAAGAGTAGAATTCTCATCTTCATTTGTTTTAATATTGATATCTAATTCAGTTTGGATTTGTTGTCTTTTTTCGATTTCTTTTTTAGCTTCTTCGATAAGTGCTTCATTTTCAGTAACTTCTTTTGAAGTTTCTTCAATTAAAGAATCGAAAGTCTGCCCTTCTTCAAGTTTCATTAATAAATTTTCCAAATTTTCTTTATCCCTATTAATTTTCTCTATATTTTTTTTATCTAAACCTAATGTTGTTTTATTTGAAGATAATTGCGTTTTTAATTGTGTTATTCCTTCATTCATTCCCTCTTTTTCTTTTTCTTTTTCAGAAATATTCTTTTGAATATTTTCCATTACTAGAGATTCTTGTTTTAGGACTTCCTCTTGTCTCGTTATTTTTTCTTCAAACTCTTCAATGAGTTTTGAGGTTTTTTCAATTTTTTTTTCTATTTCTTCCTCTTCTTTTTGTAATTTTGAAATTTTTAGTGCGATTAATTGAGCATTATAAAGATTTATTTGATCATCTAATTCACGCCAAGCTAATGCATCATTTTTTTCTTTTTCCACTTTCTTAAGTTGATAAGAGACCTCTTTAAAGATGGCTTCAAACTGACCTAAATCTCGTTCCGCTTTTTCTAATTCCTTTAAGGTGGCATCTTTCATTTCGTCATATTTTTGAAGCCCGATAAGTTCTTCAATGAATTTTCTTCTTTCTTCTGAATTCATGTGTGTTAATTCAACAATTTTTCCCTGAAGAACAAATTGGTTGCTCCCATCTGGATCAACATTAGCAGCAGCTAAAGCATTGAGGATCTGTTGGCGAGTAGCTTTTTTACCATTCATTTTATACCCACCACCTCCACCTCTTTTTATTGACCGTGTAATTTCAAAACTTTCAGTGCCGCCTGGAAAAATACTATCCGTATTATCAAAATATAAAGTTACCATAGCTCTATTAGCAGGATTTTTTCCTTTTGAGCCTGCGAAAATTAGATCTTCTAAACTTTTTGCTCTCATCGTTTTTTTACTTAATCGACCCAATGCAAAACAAAGAGCGTCGATTATATTAGATTTTCCAGCTCCATTTGGACCAACAATGCAGGTAAAACCGCTACTTAATTTTACAGTTACTGTTCTATCTCCAAATGATTTAAACCCAGACATCGAAATCTTCTTAATGTAAGTCAATATAGATCTCCGTTTCTTTTATATCACTTAATACTAAAAATAAAGAGTAATTACAAGTATAAATGTTTTTATTTAAATATGAAATAAATAATAAAGTATTAAGACTGAACTTCCAATTAATCTAAACCAATTCAATTTTCATAGAAAAAGAAAAAAACATGAAGATAAACTATATTTTTCCGAAGACAGTATCCACCATTATTTTCAACTGATATGGATTAATAATCATAAAGAAACAGTTACATTCAATGGAATTATCTGTAATACTTTTATTATCATTGTTGAATTTCTTCGAGGGACTTAAAATTCCAACTCTTTGTATTTTATTAATTATGCTAATTAGTTCATTGAAATTTTTCTCGTATTCAAGAGATTCACATGAAATATCATAGAGTTCTTTTAATTCAATAGAAGTTATGTAATAATTTGAACTCTTTAAAAAATAATTCGAAAGATTATCTAAAAAAATGATTATTAAAAGATCTTCTTCAGAAATGTACTCAAGCATGCTAAATTCGTCTGAAATTTGAAAAGAATCAAACTGATTTTGACAGATATCGAGCATTTTATAATGCTCAACAGTATTATGTTCTTTTAAAAGAGGATAAAGTTCTCTGAGGATGTCCATACCCTTTCCTGGAACAGGAACATAATGTTCAAAAATAAGATCTGAAATGAAATCAATTAGTTCTGAATCAATTTCATGTGAAAAAGTTAAAGATACTCTTTGTTTAAAAATATAATTAAGTTCCTTATAAGAATAATAATTTAATTTCTTTTTTAGATCAAAGCTAGATAGTAAATCGATAGTAGATGATTTTAAAACCTTGTTTACGGTAGATATTATAGAAATATTAGTTTCCTTCCCTAAATTCAATATTTTTTTAAATTCTTTCGGTTTGAGATTTTCAATATTATTAAAAATTAAAAATAAATTATTGTTTAGTTTTCCACTTGCTAATTTTAGAGTATTCCATAGGTGTGATGTATTTGAATTAAGAAAATAGTTTAGGTTAAAATTAATATTAATATATTTCTCCATTTGAATCAATAAAGCAGTAAGAAGATCATCCATATCTTTTTCTTTACAATCAATGCAAATTTTTAGAGGTGGATTTTCAAAATTATTCTCCATAAAGAGATCGTTTATAACTTTATTCACAATCACCCGTTTACCAATGCCTTGAATTCCTTGATATAAAATATTTAAAGAGAATTCATCTGTAAGACTGTCTTTTAAAATAGAAAGGAGCGTCCTTTCTTCTTTTTTTCGGTATAAAATTTTGGGAGGAACATAATTAGGATCAAATAATGCCTTTGGTCCAATAAATCCATTATCACTTTTTAATTTTCCAATCATTGTATTTGAAGTATTTTTAATAGAATTTTTAAATTGATATATTTAAACCCCACCCAGACACATCATTAAAAGTAAAAGTAAATCGAATTTTTATTAAAAAATAGATTTATAAAATGGATTGTGGTTATAAATTGAAAATCATTGTCATAAGAAAGATTAGACAAATAGGTTGAATGATTTTGGTTCTATTTCTTTATTATTTTTACATTAATTTTATTTCTATCTATTCTTTCTTTTAGTCTCAACCTTCTCAATTTTTGAGGGAATTTTAAATCAATATCGTCATATACAAACCCTTCTGAACCAATAGGACCTTCAATTATTCTCAATTCAGATGGAGATATAAATCCCTTAACAAATGACAAAATTTTGCTATTTCCAAGAAAAGTTGTTCCGTTAACGGTACCAAATGTATTACAAGAAAGAGCAGGGATTCTATTTTCAAGAACTCGAGCTTGTAAGTAAACTTTCCAATTGGACATTCCACTTTCTTTTATTGAAGTCGGAGATAATAATAAGTCTGCGCCATTTTCAGTTGCTAAACTTGGGGTTTCATAAAACGCCATGTCGAAACATATAAGAATCGCAAAGGTGAATTTATTTAGAGAAAATAAATTTAATACTTTTCCAGGTTCAAAAATTTCCCTTTCTGCAGAATATAGATGGATTTTGTCTTGACGACCAATTTCTTCTCCATTGTCATTAAAATAGTAGCAAGTAATACTTGGTTTTTTAGTATTTTCTCTTTTTTCCCAAATACCTCCTGATAAAAAGTTTGTTTGATAATTTTTTGCTAAGTTTTTGATAAAATTATAATCATCTCCTCTCTCTTTTTGGAGATTCTGAGGACCATTCTTTAAGAAAGGAGACCACCTTTCTGGTAAACAGGCGATATCGCAATTTACTTCCTTTAATAAATTCGTTAATATTTCTTCGATTTCAGTATAACATTTTTTTCTATTATTGAATATTTTTGGTTGGATACAAGCAATCTTCATTTTACATTTGCGTAGAAATTTGTATAATTATTATATAAATTTTATTGTGATGATGAGTTAATCTCATCTATAATAGCAAAAATCTCATTTAAATTAGAAATCTCATAATCGGGTTTAATTCCTTCTGGAAATTTATCACCTGTTTTATAAATATCATATTTTCCTCCACGATGTATATATACGGAGTGAATATTATTTAATAAGGCAGGAATAATGTCCTTTTCTAAACGATCTCCAATATATATCGTTTCATTCCCTTCAAAGTTAAATTTTTTTAAGCAGAATTCGAATAATTTTGGATTGGGCTTTCTTATTCCAATTTCATCAGAAATTGTCGTTAAATCTATTAAATCATCAATTCCTAGTCTTAAAATTTTCTCATATTGTTTGATGGGTAAACCATCACTAATAATAGCCGACTTAAGCCCCTTTTCCCTCAATTTAATTAAACAAGGTTTAACGTCATCATACAATTTTATAGAATCAATTTTTTCTTTATGATATGCCATAACTGCTGCGGAAATATATTTAAATTGAAGGGAATAAGGTATTTTTTCTTTAACATTCTCAAGACGATTATATCTACGAATGAAATAGTTATAGTGATTAGATGAGTTTGAACCATATTCCTTAACGACCTCAGTGATCATTTTTATAGCATTCTGTTTATCGATTTTTAGACCGAGATCTATCATGGCATTAATTCCTTTAAGTCTAGCTCTATCAGATAATCCTGTTGAATCGAAAAGGCAGTCATCAAGGTCGAATCCTACTAATTTTATAGGGGACATAAACTCGAATATTAGCACTAAAGATAATTATAATAATTTATATCTCAAAATCAAGATAAATTTATTTATTTTTTAGGCGAAACTTAAATAATCAAATGTTTATATTTTATAATAAGCTTTAAAAACCATTAACTTCTTAAAAAGTACTTAATCAATTTATTTCTAATACATAAATGGAGAATTTTTATTTGAAAACAATCGTTGCTTTGTGCCATTTTCATCGAAAGATAGGGCCTCTCGTATTTTATTCATATCCCGATGGTATACTAGATGAAGATTTATCAGTTCGGATAGCTAATATTATGGATCAAACTTTTTCTGAGGGTTTTTTTACCCATTCATTTGAAAACTTAAACTCTATGAATTATTATTTTGAAATTCATTCAGATTGGGCTCGTGGAAACAAAGAAATGTTAATGTCTTCTGTGATATTAGAGAAAATGACTAGTGAAATGGAGCAAAATGTTTCCCGATTGTTAAACGAATTTTCCGAAAGATTAAAATCGAACAAAGAAATATTTAAATCTTTTATGATAGATGAACTACACAATCTCGACGAAGGGGAAAGAGAAGATATCATAAAAAACAACTCTCTTATAAAATTATGGGTTAAAGAATTATATTGGGCTACCGTTGAGGTTACCAGAGAAAAGACAGAAGAAGAAAAAATTGCTTACTTACTTAATAAAAAGCACATTTTTTTAACTCTAGCTAAATTATCAAAAAGACCAATTACTTTAGAAGGCCTAAAGGAGTGGTTTAAGCAAAATTTTCATGAAAAAGATTTTGATAAAATGATTGAAACTCTAGTGGAAAACGAGTTCATTTTTGTAAATGAAATTGGTCGTGTTGAAAAATTTGTGCTATTGTTAAAAGAGGTGAATGCTGAGAGAATACCGCCTGATAGTGTAATTGACTATATTGATGATGTACCTGAATTGATAGATTTAATACTTCCTAGGGTTCAAAAGTACTTTAGTAATCATGAAAATAAAAGCGAGGAGGAAATAAATGAAGATTCGTTTACTTTATATCAAATAATTTCAGATCCTAAAAAGTATAATATTCTTTCAGAATTAAGAAATGGTTTAATACAGAGAGATAAGTTACCAAATTTAGTTTCTCAAAGAACATTAGAAACTTTGATAGAAACAATAGATTATTTAAAGCAAAAGGATGTTATAGAAGAATTAAAATATGATAATGAAAGATATATAATTTTAAAAACCAATTTACAAATCACGACTGCCTTTCCTCAATACTTAAGAAAATTATTACCTAATGAATCGAAACCCGTAGTAGCAGATAAATATAGCCCAAAGATTTCGATTCAACAGGAGGAGATGGCAGATATTCTTAAAGATGTCAGAGATAAAGGAGATCAAAAATCAAAAGAATCTAAAATTGATAAATTTCTTGAAGATCTTTCCTCTGGAAGTAAAAAAAATTCTTCAAAAAAATAAAAATTATAATTTTTTGAAAAGTTTTATCTATTAATCAAATTAAATTAGGAAGAAAATATTGAATCCTCAAACAATATTTATTATTGACACGAAAAAAAAAATTCTAATCTTTTTAGGCTTTTTAGATGAGCAACAATTAATGAGTCAAGAAGAGTTATCTTATATTTTAGGATATATCATATCAGAATCCACTAAATTAAAATTAGATTCTTTTTCTACAGCTCAAATTAAAGATAAAAATTATTTTTTTGGAAATTTCGATAAAATAGTTATTGCAATTCAATATGCAAATGATGATTCTTCTCTGGAGGATTTTTTAATAGAAATTAATAAAAACTTCATTGAGAATTTCGAAAATATTTTAGAGGATTACGCAATTAATAATATCACAGAGTTTAAACCCTTTATCAATGTAATAAAAGATATTCTACCGAAATATCAAAAAACAAGCTTGGAAGAGTTAAAACTAAGTGAAAATGTTTCCATTATTAAAGCTTTAGAAAGAAGTGATTATCCTGAGGGAGTATCGGATTATATTCGAGATGAGGTTCTTTGGGAGGAAGCACGGATGGTAAAGGATGAATTTCCTGCTGATTTTCTTGATGGATTGCTTTTTCATCTTCAAATCTATATGCGCATTTCAAAAAAACATATTTATAAAATATTTGTAGATTTTTCAGATTATCCTTCAAAACCCACTTTAGGATTTAGTGAAGGCTTAAATAAAGAAATAAATAGGAAATTAGGAAAAAGTACAGATGAATTATTATATTTTTATAAGAACTGGGACGCGAAAACACCTCCACATATAATTGAAATCATAAAGGAATTAGAAGCAGTCCTCTTACAAATATATGCTAAAGGAGAATTATCTGAAACAAGCCATATGACCTTACCAGATTTAAGGCCTCTACCAAAGATATTAGAGAAATCAGAGTAAGAACAATAAAAGAAGATTTATAATGTTAAAAGATAAAGAATCCCAGGAAGATATAAAATATCTACTTGGAAACATGGGACTAGAAATTTTGTATGCGATTGATAAAGGAGCAAAAACTCTCTTCACAATTAAACTATTTTCTGGAATTCCTATTTCATGCATTAAAGGTAGAATTCCTGTTTTACTCGACTTAACACTTATTAGAAAAATAGATGATAAATATTTCCTAACAGAAAAAGGATTAAGTTTTAAGAAAAAAGTGGAAAATAAGACTTAGCTATACCTAATAATAATAACTTATATTTCAGATTGGGGCAACAAGGTCATTGCTTTGAGCAAAGCTCAATTGTCTTTGTCACAAGTTCATCATTAATATAAATTTAAGTTAAATTAGTTATTATTACTTTTAAACTTTTGATAGTTAAAATCCTTTTTATAATATTTTCTTTCATAATATCCAGGATCCTTTCGACCTCCACACTCTTTTATGATTTTATCTAAGCCTCCTTTTTGCATGATTATGGATTTATATCTTTCATATTCATTACGCCCTATCTCTTCACGTTTTAAACAAAAATCTAAAATTTCTATTGCTTCATCTTTAGTTTTACATCTTCTAATAAAATCTATTACTCCGGGATTAACTAACTCTTTCGGTATTAAATTTTTATTAATTTCGTCCTCTTCTTCCTTTATATCTTCAATTTCTAAATTCACTGAGTCCATTTTCAGTGTTTTTTTTTTTTCAGAGAGCTCATTTATTAAGTGAGGCACAAATTTTTCTAATTTTTCCTTATCATAAGAGATGTTAAGGCCATTTTCACTAGATTTTTTTGCTTTTTTAAAAAGTTTTCTACCCTTTCTTTTTTTTTCCATTGAGTTCTTTCCTATTTTAAGTAAATCTTTAAGCTAATACTGATTAAAATAATTTAAATAGAGTTATAAAATTAATTTTTATAGGAAAAATGACGATTCTTATTTCAGATAAACTTCGAGAGGAAGGAATTAAAATATTTCAAGATAATAATTTTGAAATTATAAAAAAATTTTCTATAAGCCCTCAAGAGTTGAAAAATGAAATTGAAAATTATGAGGGCATAGTAATTAGGTCTAGAACTAAATTAACGGCTGATATTTTAGAAAAAGCAACTAGTCTCAAAGTAATTGGTAGAGCAGGAGTTGGATTGGATAATGTAGACCTTCTTAAGGCGGAAGAGTTAAATATAAAAGTATTTAACACGCCGGAGGCACCATCTGTTTCTGTGAGTGAATTAACAATTGGTTTACTTCTTAGTCTAGTAAGACATATATCAAAAGCAGATCAAACTATGCATTGTGGTGAATGGTGCAAAAGTGATTACATGGGTTATGTATTAAAGGGAAAGAAGATTGGTTTGATAGGTTTTGGAAATATAGGGCAAACAGTAGCTAAAATCGCTATTGCTATGGGAATGAAAATAGGAATTTATGATGTAGACCCTAATATTAAAAAAAAAGCTCATGAACTTAAATACACTGTATATCCTTCCGTAGATGATTTAGTAAAAGATTCTCAAATCATATCTTTACATATACCTGCAACGGCAAAAACAGAAAATATTATTGACGAGCGAAGGTTAAAATTAATGAATAAAAATACTATATTAATTAACACTGCTAGAGGAAATTTGATCGATGAAGTTGCTTTATTAAAAGCATTGGAAAATAAAGAAATTGGTGGTGCTGCTTTGGATGTATACAGAGAAGAGCCTTTAGACAATATGGACCTATGTGGTTGTGAGGATAATTTAATTCTAACCCCCCATATTGGAAGTCAAACGGAAGAAACTCAAATTCAAGGAAGCACTATGATTGCAGAAAAGATGATAAATTATTTAAAAAA
>Ga0114922_10005413_pt1 | contig 11788 bp, 6 predicted proteins | sample AartaG_FD_100975 | JGI IMG/M metagenome (GOLD analysis project Ga0114922, IMG submission 100975) | Deep subsurface microbial communities from Aarhus Bay to uncover new lineages of life (NeLLi) - Aarhus_00045 metaG | ecosystem: Environmental > Aquatic > Marine > Oceanic > Sediment | place: Aarhus...
AGAGCTCGATCAAAAATTTCATTGGGTTCACGTGATAAATCACTTTATCCACCAATGATTCAAGCAGTTCAGTTGCTTGTCTTGTATTTTGAGCCTGGAGTAGATAATATGCCAGTGTATAGGCATACTTCACATTTTCGGGCTCTAATTTATATGCCGTTTGGCACCAGGCAAGACTTTGAGTTGGTTCCTTTTCAGAAAACAATATCCCCATATTGTAAGCCGCTTGCGCGGATTTAGGATTAATGGTAACCACCTGCGTAAAAGCCTTTATGGCTTCCTCGCTCTGATCCATTTCCCCTAACAATAAACCGAGATTCAGCCAGGCCGCTTCGGAATTCGGATCCATCATGATGGCCTTTCGAAGGCTTCTTTCAGCGGATTTGTTATCGCCAATTGCATTATAGGCCATTGAGACGTTGATTAACGACGGGATAAAGTCATCCCGCAGTTTATAAGCCGTTTCAAAGCTTTCCACAGCCTTTTGATACTTGTGCCGGTTCATATAAAAATTACCCTGATTATAATGCTGGATGCCGTAATCCGGCCGTGCTTCATAGGAAAGCAAACATTCCTCCATTGCCTTTGCAACCGATGCTTTCATCGTCGCCGGGATATGCTCATCAGGCACAATCGACAAGGTGGCTCCTGCTCGGATACGAACGAGCCGATAGGTATCCTGCGTAGCTTCACATAAGGCCTGAATCGTTTCCGGCGTCAAATGGTTCCTCATGGCCGACGCAATACTGCTGCGAATCAGAGGCGACGGATCCTTTTTTATCATATCCAACAACACCGGCCATTTGCTGTCTTCCGGACAGGCGCACAGAAGCCTCACTAGTGAATTGGCGAAGATTTCATCGCGATCCTCCCGTTGCAGATAAGCAAGCATGGTCGGTAAATCTTTCCAATTTCCCTTCCTGGCCTCAGCGATCAGGGAGGCCACTTCCAGGACCGGTTTTTGATACTCCTCCTTATGCCACTGCCGCACCTGCTGGTTGGCCCAGGCGGCGTCCTTGTCGTCATGGCAGATATTACAGGCATTAGGCGAGTTGAACTTCAACGTCGCCAACGGCATGGGCGGTCGGAACGAATGATCGCTGCGCTGCATGGCCGCAAAGCGGGTCATCGGCATATGACATGAAACACATTTATTACCTTCACTGCCGGGCGGGTGGTGCGTGTGTGCCTCCGCGTTTTGCACACGCTTTTCATGGCAGGCGACACAGGCGTCATTGGCCTTTTCTCCCGTAAACCTGTTTCGCCCGCTTGAGGTATGACAATGCATGCAATCGAGTTTGCCTTTTGTTACGCAGGGATTCATCCGCCAGAGCGTGAAGGTGTAGTTTTCTCCCAGATCGCGCCCGTCCGGATAAAAATCCGGATGTTCAAAGGTAATCATGTCGTAGTGATCGAAATATTCCTCTCCGGGGAAATAGCTGTTCGTGATGGCCGCTCCTTTGGTGTGACAGATTGAGCATGCTCCGCTGACCTGATATTGACTGAAATTTCGCTTTTGAGTTATCACCTTGATTTTAGGGTCTTTCACCGTGCTCTCATCTTCCCGGGCTTCTCGATATGTGCGTATATGTTCTTGGACGGGTCCGTGACAGGTCTCGCAATTGATCCCTGCTTCCTGCCAGGTGGTCCGGTATGTATCCGTCTTTAAATCATAATTTTGCGAATACTGGCTGACATGACAGGAATAACAACGGGAATTAAAGATATAAGGCCGGTCTGTCCAGTGGTAAGGTTGATCCTCAATGTCCGTAAAATGACGCACCCCGCTTTGGGCCATATCATACCACTGATTGGTTTTAACATTGTAAGCCAGCGGCAGCGTCTGCAGCCGTCCCTTGTCCAGTGTCGTCAGGAAATAATAGACGTTCTTGCCGCCGATGGCATATTCAATGGGGTATTCGATTTCGCCGTCTTCGGTCATTATTGCCTTATCGAGATGTGCGAAATAGTCCTTTCCCGCAATTGCAATACTATCCTTTTGCGGCGTAAGTTGCTCCCGGGCAAACGTTTTGTCATAACGCATCAGCGACGTGCCGTGGCGGGATGTTTTCCATAATTCATGAAACCGGCTGTGACATTCCCGGCAGGTTTGCGAACCGGTAAAATCACTCATGTCGCAATACCCGGAACGCAAAAGGAAAAACAGTAGATATACGGGGATAAGCACCGGCAGTAATAGTTTCATGATTTCTTTCCTGGTAAAACAAAAAAATTCTCGTTATGCTGTCTTGTGTCGCTACTATAAACGAAACCAATACATTATACCAGATATTTCCCTACGATCATAAAAAGTATATATTAAATTTGCAGTTTTACGTATGATATGCGTATGACTCGTACTCCAAGACGTAAAACGAAACAAAAACGAACGCCCCGCACGCCGACGGTTATCCTGTTGATCGCGCCGGCGCGGGCGTTCGATCGCGGACTGCTGCGCGGCATCGCCCGGTATGCCAACGAACGCGGCCCCTGGACCTTCCTCCGTGAGCCGCCGCACTATCGACAGATCGACTGGAAGAAAAAGGTATCCGACCGACTCCGCAGCGGCACGATCGACGGCGTCATCATGCGCGAGCCGGAAAAAATCGATGAGATCATCGAAATGAAAGTTCCCGCCGTCTGCGCCCCGATTACGCGCCGCACTATCGACGGCCTGATCAATATCGTCATCGACAACGACACCGTCGGCAACCTGGCGGCCAACCATCTGCTCGACCGCAAGTTTTGTCATTATGCCTACTGCGGCTTTGCGGATATGTACTCTTCCCAGGCGCGTGGCGTAGCCTTCGCCCGGCGCATCGAACGCGCCGGATTCACCTGCGATATCTACGAACAGCCCAAAACCAGGACCATTCAGCGTCTCTGGGAGAACGAACTGCCTCTCCTTACCGAATGGGTAAAGGCACTGCCAAAACCCGTCGGACTTTTCACCTGCAACGACGACCGCAGTCGAGACGTCGTCGAAGCCTGCCACAACGCCAAGCTGCACATTCCCGGCGACGTGGCGATCCTCGGCGTCGATAACGACGAGTTTATCTGCGATCTCGCTAATCCGTCGCTCTCCAGTATCTCCCTCAACGCTGAGACCATCGGCTACCGCGCGGCGCAGCGACTGGCGAAACTTATGAACGGAAAAGACCTCCGCGATCTGACTATCGTCGGTGCGCCCACGCACGTCAACGCCCGTACGTCCACGGATATCATGCTGATCGACGATCCCTACATCCGCAAGGCGCTGCTCTTCATTCGCCAACATTGCGATCAACTCATTCAGGTAAAAGACGTCGCCCAGGTTTCCGGTATATCGACACGATCTCTCCACAAGCGATTTGGCGCCCTCGTCGGCCGGTCGGTACTGGAGCAGATCCACCGCGAAAAGATCGACAAAGTGTGTCGATATCTTCTCGAATACCGACAGACGGTAGCGCAAATTGCGAATCGGCTGGGTTTTGCGGACACCAAGCAGCTCGATCGAATCTTCAAGCGATTCCAGGGTATGACGCCGACGCAGTATCGTAAGAAGTACCACATTGGTTGAGAAACTACAGGGATTTAAGCAAAAATTATAAACAAAGCCAAATTTATAGCCTGGTTATATAATAGGACATAGAGGGTGATCGGGGAATCGGGTTGTGCGCAAAATGGTAATAATTCATGCGTAAAATGGGATTGACGTTTTGGGAATTTGACCTAGGATATAATGTCAAACAGAGTGAGATTCCATGGCCGGCAGGTGGCAGCAGGGATCGATGTACTATCGGCAAGTAACATCTAATTCCAGAGGTACGAAGATGAACCAGAGAGGTCAAATTCAAGTTATCGTAATTTTGCTAGCGGGAGTACTGCTGCTGGGGAACGTAGCGTCGGCGGGGCAGGTGAGCGGGGAATTGAAGGTCTGGCACAAAGTAACGATCACGTTTGAGGGGCCGCAGACGAGCGAGGGGGCGACGCCGAATCCGTTTCTGGATTATCGTCTGAACGTGAAATTCACGAAGAACAGTAAATCGTATCTAGTACCAGGATATTTCGCGGCGGATGGGAACGCGGCGAACACGTCGGCGGATGCGGGTAATAAATGGCGAGTTCATTTTGCGCCGGATGCGGCGGGAACGTGGAATTATCAGGTTTCGTTTCGCAAGGGTAAACATGTGGCGGTGAGTGAGGATTCGCAAGCCGGAGCGAGCGGGGGCTTTATGGATGGGCAGACGGGTACGTTACAGATCGGGCCGACAGATAAGAGGGGTCGGGATTTTCGCGGGAAGGGTCGGCTGGACTACGTGGGCAAACATCATCTGCGGTTTGCGGGTACGGGGGAATATTTTCTAAAATGCGGGGCGGACGCGCCGGAGAACTTTTTAGCGTACAAGGATTTCGACGGGGACTTTAAGACCGACGGACACAAGGATAATTTCATCAAGGACTGGGGTCCGCACATTCGAGACTGGAAGCCAGGCGATCCGACGTGGCAGAACGGTAAGGGCAAGGGGATAATCGGGGCGATTAACTATCTGGCAAGCCAGGGGATGAATGTGTTTTCCTTTTTGACGAACAACATCAAAGGCGACGATCAGAATGTCTTTCCGTACACGAATTACGATGAACGTTATCGCATGGATGTCTCGCGGCTGGACCAATGGGAGATTGTGTTCGAGCACGGCACAAAGTTAGGGATGTACCTGCACTTCAAGACGCTGGAAACGGAAAATGAGTTGATCCTGGATAACGGTGATCTGGGAATCCAGCGAAAACTATACTATCGGGAGTTGATCGCTCGATTCAGTCATCATCTGGCGTTAAATTGGAATCTGGGCGAAGAAATCAACGACGCAACGACGGCGCAGAAGGCGGCGTGGGCGGAGTATTTCTGGACGCACGATCCATATCAGCATCATATTGTGATTCACAACGGAGCGAATCATTACGATCTGCTGGGCGCCAAATCGAAGCTGACGGGTTTTTCATTGCAGACGAACAAGCCGGATTTCAGCCGGGTGCACAGTCAGACGAAGAATTATATTGATCGTTCGGCGGCGGCGGGCAAGCCCTGGGTGGTGCCGTGCGACGAGCCGGGCGATGCTACGCACGGCTTGATTACGGATGCGGAAGATCCGACGCGGGACAACGCGCGGAAGAACGCATTGTGGGGGAATATCATGGCGGGCGGCGCGGGGGTGGAATGGTACTTCGGGTACAAGCATCCGCATTCGGATCTGACGTGTCAGGATTACCGCACGCGACAGAAGATGTGGGATCAGTGTCGTTACGCATTACAATTCTTCAAGAGGTATGAAATTCCGTTCTGGGATATGAAGTGCGAAGACGAACTGACGAAGAACCGGAACGATTATTGTTTGATTAAGCCGGGCGAGGTTTATTTGATTTATTTCAAGACGGGCGGCGAGTTGAAGCTGAACGTTACGAGCGGGAGCATGGATTACGGCTGGTACAATCCTCGAACCGGCGAAGGTTTGCAGCGGTTGATCCAGTCGGGCAGCGTGAAGGGGCCGAAGGAAATTACGCTGGCGACGCCGGATAAAAATGATTGGCTGTTGTACATGAAAAAGTCGGGCGGCGGGAAGCTGGAGTTTGCGGATCTTTCGGAGGTACCGGCGGCGGATGTCGATACGGCCCAAGTCGTCGCCACCATTCCCGGCGGGTATGTATTGAACGCGATTCGTGATTTCAAGACGGTAAGCGGGGGGGATTTTGTACCGTATTATAAGGATAGCGGTCGCGGCGCACTGGCGATTAATGCCAGTCAACACAAGGATAAATTCGCGGCGGCGGAAACCACGTTTTCGGGAGAGACGGGGACGTATGATATTACGATTGTTACGATGACGGAGACGGACGGTGAGTCCACGTATAAATTGACGGTGGCGGGCAAGCCGGTGGGTATGTTTGTGAATCCATCCGTGCAGGAGGATTATCAGAAGGTGCTGCACACCTGGAAAAACGTATCCATGAAAAATGGCGATTCAATCCGGGTGGCATCGAATACGACGTCGAATAAGCGCGTTCCGGAAGGGAACAGTTTTGGGTATGCCCGCGGTCGCTGGCTTCAACTGATGATCGCGCCGCCCGCGGGATGAAACTAACAGCCAAGGCGGTTGCGGTGAAACCGTAATCGAAACTGAAACCGCAGATGCGTGCAGATGGACACAGATATATAGGTAAAACAAGTAAAGGCGTGTAGTGAGATTCTTTTCTACAATTAAGACATGCCCACGCAAGCGTGGGCATGGCACCCGGCACAAAATGTTTCTCTTCATAAAAAGACTCATAAAACCTTAGTAATATATAGGTTATGATTAGTATGAGTATTTATAAAATTGCAGTGGCGCCGGGGGATGGGATTGGGCATGAGATCGTGCCGGCGGGGATCGAGGTGTTGGAGGCGGCGGGGATGGCTCTCCGGTCCGAGCCGTGACGATTGAAAAATAATAGGTTATATGGGAAAGGAACTGGAAAGGAATTGCGTCATGAATCAGGACTACTTTCGTCGTGTTGCAGCTTTGACCCCTACGAAAATGTGGATTAACAATGTAACCCTGCAGGAAGCGGAGTGGGCAATTGCTGCCGGGGCGATGGGCTGTACGCAGAATCCTTCTTACACGTGGAAAATGTTAATTCATGAAGAGGCTAAAGTCAATGCTCTGGCCCTATTGGATGAGACATTAAAGGAAAGCGACGACGACAACGAGGTAGAATGTATCTTGCAGCGTAAGTTAATTAAGGGAATCGCAGAAAAATTTATGACCGTGTACGAACGAACTAACGGGGATCACGGCTATGTCAGTATCCAAGGCGACCCGATTCACGAAGAGGATGCTCAGGTTATCATCGATGAAGCGCGCAAGAACCGGGCGATGAGTCCGAATATCATGATCAAGATTCCCGCGACCGCTGCCGGCCTGGAAGCCATGGGCGTATTGATCGAAGAAGATACACCTCTTAATGCTACGGAGTGCATGGGGCTGAGCCAGGTGATTGATGTTTGCGAGATGTACGATAAGATTACTGCCAAAACCAAGAATAAACCTATCATATACTACTCACTAATCACGGGCATCTACGACGAATGGCTGACCAAGGAAGTTGCCGCCCAGGGCATCGAAATCTCTCCTGATATCCTCTACCAGGCGGGCATGGTCATTGCCAAGAAGACCTATAAGCTCGTGCACGATCGTGGTTATCAGCTCGGCTTCATTGGTGGCGGGGTGCGGGGATTGCAGCACTTCACGGAAATGGTGGGCGGCGACGTCTGTGTCACCATGAACTGGCAGGGCCACGCCGAGGAATTGCTGAAACTCGACCTGCCCGTCATCTCGCGGCTGTTCAATCCCGTGCAGGATCATGTTTTAGATGAGTTGCTGGTTAAGGTACCTGCGTTTCGCCAGGCGTATATGGAAAACGGGCTCACGGTGGACGAATATGAAGGATACGGACCGGTCGAATACTTTCGTCAGATGTTCATCAGCGCCTGGGAAAACACGCTCAAGTTGATCAAGGAACGGCGAACCAACGCTTAGGATAGGATAACATTATGGAACAATCCCGCGGTCGGATGAGTCGCCAGCGATTCATTCTCATTGGCATTCTTTTTTTCCACAGCGTCAACACCTACATGGACCGGGCGTGCATTGCCTCGGCTGTAGATTATATAAAAAAGGACTTAAATATTACCAGCACTACAATGGGGCTGATTCTGGGTATTTTTGCTGTCGGATATGCATTATTCCAAATCCCTTCCGGGTGGATTGCTGATCGCCTTGGCGCACGCAAGGCATTGACGATCGTTGTTGCCGTCTGGAGTTGTTTTACTGCGCTAACCGGTGCAGCCGTCAATGCGGTACAGATGCTGGTCCTTCGGTTTTTGTTTGGAGTGGGTGAAGCGGGCGCCTTTCCGGGCGCTACCCAGGCCTTTTTCCGCTGGCTGCCTGTTAAGGAGCGAGGTCTTGCACACGGTATCAATTTCTCAGGCAGCCGTTTAGGAGCTGCCTTTTCTCTTTTTTTAATGCCTTGGCTGATTAGCATCATCGGCTGGCGATGGACATTCGTATGTAACGGAGCGATCGGTATTGTCTGGGCAACCGTCTGGCTGATTTGGTTCCGTGACAATCCGGCAGACAATCCGAAAGTCAATAAGAAGGAATTGGAGCATATCGAGAAGGGGCGCGTGAGCGACTTCACCGCAGCCGTTAAATCCTCTTTTGCCCAAGTGTTTACTTCCCTGAATATGTCACTGGCAATGCTACAGTACTTTGCCAGCAATGTCACATTCTACATTTGTCTGACCTGGCTGCCGTCCTATCTAAAAAATCAGTGGTCTGATGATCCCAAAGCTATTTACTTTTCTGCTATGCCTCTTATTTTCGCTGCGTTTGCGAACTGGACAGCGGGCGCCATGGTCACACAATTATTCAAACGAGGCTATCATGTGGGGTCAAGACGTATAACAGCAATTATTGGATTTAGTTTAGGCGTAGTCGGATTACTTCTTGCCACACGTACCGACAATATGTATTGGTTTATTTTCTGCTTTAGTTTAGCTACCTTCGGGGTTGATATGACACTGAGCCCAAGCTGGGCTTTCTGCAATGATATCGGGGGAGGAAATTCGGGAGCGGTATCCGGCTCTATGAACATGGTTGGAAACTTTGGTGCGGCGATTAGCATTATTCTGTTCCCATTCCTTCAGAATGAAGTCACGGGAAGTGCTAATAAATTCTTTATCGTTGCAGCGAGTATTAATTTTGTAGCAATTATAGTATGGTGCTTTATGAATCCTAATCGTGTCTCAGACAAAAAATACTCTCCGGCAGCGCTTCGTATTCGATTTATCGCAATGATGACAGCGATTATAACGATACTATTAAGCATCATCGGCTACAATATGTATAACAGCTATAGGAAAGAAAAGGAAAAACAAGAAAGCAAACAAGTAATCCCTGAAGTCCAGAACGACAACCTCAGCCCGGATAGCCCGGGAGACAGTAATTGATGTTTGGCGTCCCTGCGGACGTCAAACATGAATATACGGCGGGCTTGAAATATATTACATCATTAGCAACTTCATAATAACAAGGAACAAGCAGTGGATTATCCTGTAAAATGCGCCTTAATCACCGGCTTTGTAAGCAAAACAAAAGACCGTTTTCACGAATATAATACAGAGAAAGAATTAGCGGAGCGGCTGAAGCTGGTCTCTGAAATGGAGGGGATGACCGGTGTGGAAGTTGTCTTTCCCTACGAAGTCAACGATGCCAAGCAACTACTTGGGCTTCTGAAGCAATATCAACTTGATATCGCCGCCATCAATGTCAACGTCAAAGCGGAACCGGAATTCAGAAATGGCGGCCTTACCTCTGTGGATCCCGGGATAAGAAAAAAGGCTGTGGATCTCATAAAGCAGGCCAAGGATTTTGCCAAGTCTGCAGGAGCAAATAAGGTCACCTGTTGTCCGCTTGGCGACGGCTATGAGTTCAACTTCAATTGCGACTATGCTCGCATGTGGAAGTATCTTGTGGAGACGTTTTCCGAGGCGGGAAGTTATTTGACGGAGATTCCGCTTTTTGTTGAATACAAGCCCAGCGAAACCCGCGGAAGATGCTTCGTGGATACGGGCGCAAAGTCGCTCTGCCTGCTTAATGACATCGGTATCGAGCAGATGGGTATCACCATAGATTACGGCCATTCCAAATATGGCGGTGAAAATCCTGCCGAAGTGGTGTCTTTGATTGCCAATAGCCCCTACTCCTACTATATCCACATCAATGACAACAACGCAAAATGGGACTGGGATTATATGGTAGCTTCCCACAATTTTCTAGAGTACGTGGAATTTGTGTATTATTTGCAGAAACACAATTACAATGACTACCTGACATCTGACACGTCCCCTACACGGTGGGACATAAAGGGGACGTTTGAGGCCAACGCCCGAATGACGAACAAGATATGGGCCAAGCTCTTATCTATAGACAAGGATAGGTTTGAGTCGCTGATTTCGGGTGGCGATTATCTCGAGACCTGGAAATTTATCGAGACCAACATTTTATCTCTTTAGACAAGAAGCGTATTAATTGAATTCTAAAGAACATGTGTGACATTTGTGACAGGAGCAGATCATGAACAATGAAAAACATACGGTTAGAACCATTCAGAAAATGAAGGACGCCAATCAAATCATCACTATGTTAACGGCATATGACTATCCCACCGCCAAGCAGATCAACGATGAAGGCATCGATATGATCCTGGTTGGCGATTCATGCGCAATGGTGGTGCACGGACATCCAAACACCCTCACGGCAACGATGGATATGATGGTTCTGCACTGTGCCGCTGTTGCACGGGCATGCTCCCGCACGATGGTCATCGCGGACATGCCGTTCGGGTCCTTCCAATACAGCATAGAAGATACCATGCGTAATGCCGCCCGCTTTGTGACGGAAGCGAAGGTTGACGGCGTCAAGTTTGAAGCCACACCCAACCACATTGAAAAAACCCACGCGGTTGTGGAGATGGGGATTGCTGTGGTCGGCCATGTCGGACTGCACCCCCAGGCGATAGGCGCTCTTGGCGGGATGAAGGTCCAGGGCAAGGATATGGAATCGGCCCGGAAGGTGGTGAGCGAAGCACTGGCTCTGCAGGAAGCCGGAGCATTTATGATTATTATTGAAGCCGTCCCGGCAAAACTTTCTGCGTATGTTACAAAGAAGCTGCACGTACCTACCATGAGCATCGGCGGCGGGCCGGAATGTTCAGGGCAATTGCTTGTCACGCCGGATGTGCTGGGAATGTTTGATAAATTTACCCCCAGTTTTGCCAAACGTTATCAGGATTTCAACAAGCTGATGAGGGAAACATTTAGACAGTATGCAAAAGAAGTGCGAACAGGCGCCTTTCCGGACGAGGAACACTCTTATCCGATGTCGGATGAGGTGCTCAAAGCCATTGAAGATGAATTCGGTAAAGTGTCATAGCGGATTTATTAGACCGGTCCGGTTACTTTAACGCAATGGTTGAAGTCACCTTGCCTCAAACCGTAAACTACGCTGGATGTCTGGAGTCATGGTTTTGATGTTACTACATTTAACAGGCATTATCTATTGACAGGGCAAAAAAATTCCGATAGTATTTTCGGCAGGTTAGAGATGGCGGCGTAGCTCAGATGGTTAGAGCAGCGGATTCATAGCCCGCAGGTCTCCGGTTCAACTCCGGACGCCGCTATTCCTTAAAACGAGGGCTGTCAAGTATTTACGTTTGGCGGCCTTTTTTGATTTTCGCCCAAATTCGCCCTTGCACCAAATTGCACCAATTTTTTACATAGCCCACGGGCATTTACTTCACGGGCTTTATGCCGTAAGGTGCAAAAAGTATAATGCTATAATTCTATAACTATTCGTGAGTTATAATCAGATATGACGAAAGAGTTTGAGGGGAAACAATCAATTTGCTACCATTGGACTAAACCGCTGCGCGGTAGGTAGTTAGGACCAATTCTGATTATTCCCTTCTTCTGTATTTCGTTGGATTGACCGACATTGGATATGCTTCTTTCCACACACTCCTACAGGTGGAGTGTACTGGTATCCCTGTTATTTACGGAAAGGAGTATTCCCATGACTGAATTAAGACAACGAATGATCGAAGACATGCGGCTCAACGGTTTGGCCCCCACCACGCAGCGGGCGTATCTCGCGGCCGTACAGATGCTCGCCCAACGTTACCAGCGTTCTCCCGAGCAATTGAGCGAACCCGA
>Ga0114922_10005414_pt1 | contig 11787 bp, 8 predicted proteins | sample AartaG_FD_100975 | JGI IMG/M metagenome (GOLD analysis project Ga0114922, IMG submission 100975) | Deep subsurface microbial communities from Aarhus Bay to uncover new lineages of life (NeLLi) - Aarhus_00045 metaG | ecosystem: Environmental > Aquatic > Marine > Oceanic > Sediment | place: Aarhus...
GTCCATCGTCGTCAGGTGATACAGGTCAGAAATTTGCCCGGTTCCTTGACTAAGTGGCGCACCGCCCGGGGTGGTGGGCGTGCGTATGGAAGACTGGCTTACTGTAGCTGGTCCAAGGATATCCGAACTGCCGTCCGGCTTCTGCACCTGGACAGTCAGCGTGCCAGAGGGAAACGCAAAGGGGATATGCGGCGGATTAGGCATCCGCCGTTCGCTCGCGGAAATCCAGTGAGAACCTGGCTCCAGGCGATAGGCGATAGGCTTTTCTGTCCTCTCATTCAAGCGAGGAATCACAGCCTGATGAGGCGGAAACAGCACGCGCGTGGGCATAGTGAAATATCCTACATCCTCATTGGCCTGAACACCCCGGTGGCCGTTGACAGGATAGTCGCCCAGCAGCGTCCAGGGGATATGAGGTGATGCCGGCGAACCAAGCGTGAACGGCGGAAGTACGGCGATGGGGTCGAAACTATACCAGACCATAACCATCGGCATACTTTTATCAAGAGCAATTCCCTGGCCGTCTATATAGATTTGAGGACGAAAGATACCATCTGTGAGATGGAGAGGAACCTCAAATGTGCGATTCAGCGTACCTTCAATGGTGTGGCTCCCCACCCATCTTAAATTGGCAATCTCAACCGAACCAACGCCCCGGGTCTCACCGTCGGATTCCACTTCGATGGGCAGACCTGTTGGGGTGAATAGGTGGGCGTTGAACCAGATCCCCCACGGTTTCGCCTGACCGTCCGCTCCGAAGAGAGAGCGCAATCCCACGTGGGCCATTAAGGGCCGGGATCGGGAATTCAGCCATTGAGCGTTTAACTCTTTTGAGGTGACACGCAGGTTAGCCGTGATCTGCATCTGCTGCCCGGCGTCCCCATCGAATACTTCCATAGTTCCCGAAAGCCACCATCCCGCCCAGCCTTTAGGGATTTCGCTTCGGAAAGCGCCCACGCTATGAAATTCCTGTATACCATTCTCACCTGGACGGGGTTTGCCAACGTATAGGATGGTGCCAGGGAGCGGATTCACTTCAGACAGGTCAGCAACCAGCTCTTCTCCTATAGCGCCTTTCCACAATCGAGCGATGCGGTCACCATCCGGGTCATATTTGACTAGCACCGACGAGCCAGGCGGAGCGAAAAGCTGAGTGACAAATGCCCCATCAGCTCCAGCCGACGCGGTCGCCAGAGTGTAAGCGCTCACGTTGACTACAGCTACCTCTGAATAGGGTTCAACAGCACCCGCCGCGCCTGTGACCGTGGCAAAGCCATCGTCATCCGGCTGTCCCACTTCGATGCGATCGGCCCGCGGCAGCGGCAACTGGAATAGGGGAGGACGCGGCTCATCCAGAAGGGTAATGACCAGACCTGTGACATCCTGACTTTGCAGGTCAACCTTAACACTCGGCATGAATAACGGCGAGGTTCTGGGGTTAGTATTCAGGAGGTATTTGCCCGGTGGTATCACCAGATCAAACCGTCCATTGTTAGCACCATCCCCAATCCACTCGTTCTCTGGTGAGCTGAAATCAGTTGGGTTAGTTTCCAGCCAGAAGTTTTGCTTGTAGGAACTACCATCCGGCTGGTGAAATTCCCCCTGGAGACGGAAACCTTTCACCAGATCGAAGTCCTTGACCAGGTCGCCGTGCAGCGTCGTGCCAAAGTTGCGGAAGGCCAGACGTTCAGCAACAGGCGGACGAACAAAGATCTGGATCCAACCGCCGGTGGGCACACCACCCACGCTGTAGCTGCCGTCCGGTCCTGTTGCAGTTTCCTTTCCGCCACCTTCCCAATGCAGTGAAACGGAAATCCCGGCTACCGGTTGTCCCGAATGACGAATGACACCAGAAATCGTGGCGGTAGACGAAGCTCCGGTCTGGCTCATGGTTGCCAGATAAATCAGCAACGTTAGAGCCAGGAGAATCTCAACTGAATGTTTGACCTTCATGGCAAATCCTCTCCATGTAAGTAAGTTGCTAGCGCGATGGAAAAAGGGGATTTATAGGTTGGGTCGGGTTATAGGGTTAAAATCACATATTTGAATAACGGTAGTATGTGATTTATAGTAGGTCTAATCAAAGAACGTGACCCAACCTACTATGTATCCCATCGGTTTTGAGCACTAATAGTAAGTTTAAAAGAAGACTGCTTCAAAATTAAACGGATTCAGGCCGCTCTCTCCAAAATGCCAACCGATGAGTATCAGGTCAATGATGTCCACCACGCTGTCCTCATTGACGTCTGCGCGTTTGTCGGTCAGTGGCGCCTCACCGAAGTGCTGAGCGACCAGCACCAGGTCAATCCCATCCACGTATCCATCGCCATTCACATCCCATCGCGCTCCCAGGGATGGAACCGGTGTCGTCGGCTCATAAGGCAAAGCCAGCATGAAGGCCGCCAGGTCCTGGAGTTCCCGCTCCGTCAGGTGTGAGGTCACGCCATGCCTGTCTTCCGGGTTAGCCGTGGTCAACACGTCATATAGCGTCGAAGCGCTGCCGTCGTGCAGGTAAGGCCCGCTGTCGTATAGAAAACGCAAGGTGGGCGTATCAATCTGAGGCCCGAACCACTCACCCGGGCTGTCCGCTGTGCCTACGTCGTGAACCTTATGATCCGTATACAATGGCGCAGGATGGCATTCAGCGCATTTCGTCCGTGGCGACTCAAAAATGGCTTTCCCACGCGCTTCCGCTGGCGTCAGAATATGCGTTCTGGAAGGTATTTCCAGGCTGTCAATGTAGGCAGCCAGGGCATCCAGATCGTAAGAACGCCCCTGATTGGGAGCGCCCAGGGTTGGATTCATCTCGCCGTCATGAATCAATCCTGTGCCGAATTGCTCAAAGCGAACGCTGAACTCGCTGTCGGCCGATTCATCCCATTCCGCCGACCATCGCAGCGGGTATGTCTCCACCATGCCCAGAAGGCTGGTAGTATTTCGCTTCACGGTGGGCATGGCGCCTGCCGGCGCCGGGCCTATGAATTGCAGCAGCCATGTTCTGCCGTCGTGTTCCCCTTCGACGTGGCAGGTATTACAGCTAATCCAGCCCGCCTGAGCCAGGTCGCCGCGAGCGCTGGAGTTGAACAGTTGCTTGCCTTGCAAGAGGATCGGGGGCAATGGAATGTCCGTTACCGGGATCTCGGCGGAAACTGTGTACGTTTTAGCATCAATGACGCTGACCGTGCCTGCCAGGACATTATTCACGTAGACAGTTGACCCATCTGGACTGACCACAATTCCCCTGGGATTGTCAGAAACGCGAAGGTGGGCAACGCGCTGCACTCGCGTCGGATCACTGAGATCCAATACCGAAACGTCATTGCTACCCGCGTTGACCACCCACAGTTCGCTGCCGTCTCGCGCCAGAGCTATATCCCAGGGAAGGCCTACAGGCTGGTCCTTTTCAGGCAGAGAGATGTGTTCCGAGGTCTGGTGGGCGTTTGTCTCCAGGTTGAGCACCGAAATCTTAGGGAAAACGCTGGTGTCAAACTGGGTGTTTAGTCCCAGGCCGTTGGCCATGGTCTGCGGGAGGTAAGCGCGGGTGCCGGATGCATTGACAACCACGGCCGGCGCCGGAGCGACGTTGGGCCAGGTCGTGATCTCGGTGACCGTCAAACTGCTAGTCGAGAGGGCACTTACCTGTCCGCTCAGTAAGTGGGTAATAAGCAACCGTTGATCCGGGGTGAACGCCAGACCATAGGGGCGATCGGGGACAGGGACAACTGCGCGGGTGGAAAGATCCGAAGTGTTCAGCAAGCGAACTGTGTCGTCCCCCATTTCGGCAACAGCCAGCAATTTGCTGTCTGGAGAAACCGTCACTCCGACGGGTCTATTCCCCACATCGACTTCAGCAACCACAACGGAGTTGTTCAGATCGACGACCGAGACGCTGTCTGATCCCTGATTGGCCACATAAGCCCGTTGAGCGGCATGGTCTACGGCCACCGCACGCGGCGTAATTCCCACGGCGATCTCAGATCGCTTCACCTGTTGGGCAGTATCCACAAGGGTCAGTGTGTTGGAGTCTGGATTGACGGCCAACACAGTTTTCCCATCAGCCGTGATGGCTATAGAGTTGCTTGAACTCTTCACCGGAGAAGACGGATTCGGCAAAGAGACCGTAGCAGTGGAGAATGCGAAAAGGATAAAAATCAGGACAGGCTTTAACTGAGACAACATATATCTCCCTCCAAACCGAGTGCTTTGCTATAAATGCTTGCTCCCTCAAACCCCAATCAGTAATACACGTGAGCAACGTGATAGTTGCCACACCGGATCTGGAGGGAGATATATTCGCAGCTACATTCGACCCCTGCAAACGCGCCATTGTTTGGGGCGAAGTTTCACAAAACCTACCCGTTGTCCGGTCTGCTTACTTCTTTATCTTTCCCCAGCAAGTAGCCAGCTTATTACTGGAATCCGCTACTGCAAGCCCTTCTGCCAGGAAGCTCTGCTCAATTTCTTCTTCACTTAAGGCTCTATTGTAGATGAGAACTTCGTCGATCAAGCCTATGAAGCCACCATCATTAGCCCAGCCTATCTCTGTCTCAGTACCCAGGGTAGATATGGGGCCCGGAAATGGTATAGTGTTTAATAACACACCATCGAGATATAACTGTAACTCAGTAAAATTTACGACTCCTGTCAGATGGTGCCATTCCCCTATTTCAAAGACTTGAGCGCCAAAGCCCCCGTCACCAATCCAACCAGGACATACAATGAACTCCATCTCAGCGCCGGGATTCCTGCCATCATATCTCAAGGACCATCCATCTACATCTCTCTGGGCAACAATAGTGCCACAACATCCAGCGACGACACCTATGACAGGGTCATCAGTTCCCACGCTAACCCATGCCATAACTGTCATCTCTTCTTGACCGCTGAAGTCCAATGATTCTGTGCCCGGTATATCCACGTAGGACTCACCATCAAACTCCAGCGCCTCACCGACCTGACCTCCGGTTATTCCCAGGTCACCATTCATGGTCCCATCATTCTCACCCACAACGTCCAGGACAAGATCGTCATCAATAGTGTCCCTATCAAGGGGCCAGTAGGCAACCAGGCCATCAATGACAATCTCGGCTTTCGCCGCATTTGCACACACAAAAACGATTACCAGAACAGCAAGCACAAAGAAATCAGTTAGCTTTTTTGGCATTATCATTCAGCTCCTTTCGCCGTGCCAATAGAGAAAACAAGACTTGATAAATTCCTCTCTCACTTTTGAAATCTGGGGTGCATCATTGCCATAGTTTACCTCATCGCTAGCTATATTGTCAACAAAAAATTAAAAGCGCCGTTGTCCAGTGCGTTATCCCAATGGAACCGCCGATATCCAGGCACTTTCCACTCTATAAACTTCGGAAAAGAGTTGAGGCTTTGAGATTGCTTCGTCGCTTCGCTCCTCGCAATGACCTATTTGCTGCTTGTCATTGCGAGGAGCGAAGCGACGAAGCAATCTCTGTCAAAACCGCAAATCTTTCCTGGAAATTCTATAGGTTTTTCAACTGCCAAAAGACAACCGCAGGGGCATATTTAGAGTTCATGTTTTCTGATGCTAGCCCATGTGGTAGCCAGTTTTCCAGTAGCATTAACTGCTTGCGCGCCTACCGCGGGAGGAAGCTCTATCTCATACCGGGAGATAGTGTTGCCGACCGCGCCGTCCCAGGGTGGATGCTGCATAAATGACTTGGGCTTTGTCTCTCCACCAACGGTGCTGACATCTAGCTGACAGTTTGCGCCAAAGCCCAGGCCTTTTTCCTCTTCATCTTGACCATCCACCAATATGCTCACTTCCTGTGTGCCAGAGGCAACGGCTTGACCAATATCAAACACGAGATCGTCATCAGCCGTGATCTTGGCATCGCCGATGAGGATCCAGTCCCACCCCGTATTTCTGATAAGGCCTGGATCGGTGGTCAGATTCAGTGTGATCGTTTCCCCACCCCACTCGTTGAGCGGCACGACGAATTCATCAGACCATTCCTGTTCCACCCAGTGCTCCTCAAAAACAGTAGTAGTCTTGTCATCGGGTTCCTCGACTATGAAACTGACAATTACACCCTCTGATGATTCGGAACCATCCTTCATCCCCAGGAAGAAAGACAGATCCAGATTCTCTGCCCTCTGGGCCGAGGCTATGGATATGGCATACACTAGCATTATCATAAAAAACACAAGAAAAATTAGCCTTCTCATGACTTTTCCTCCTCTGAAAGAACAACAATCGAAGAAAAACGAACGACTTCACCAAACATTAATATACCGCTATCGCATTGAGATGTCAACAGCGCGCGCTTCAAAAGTCAGGGATCGTTTCGCAGACTTACCTATGCCATATATGTCGGATCGGACATGGATCTTAGATACTCCTCCAGCCGTTGCTTCCGCGCCAGAAAAGCCTCGAAGAGCTTATCAGCCGTCTCCTCGATGGTGCGACGGTTATTTGTGACCTGGTCTTGAAGAGTGGCTTCATTCACCTGTTCAATCCACTCCTCTGGAACCGCCTTGATACCGGAAAGCGTGCCGGCCAATCCCCCCGCCACGGCAGCCAGGCAATCAGTATCCCGGCCGAAGTTTACCGCTGCCAGGATAGCCGCTTTGGGGTCTCCCCTGGTTATGGCGAAGATGGCCAGGCCTTTGGACACAATCTCGTTCGCCTGGGACTGCCCATAATTGAAGTAGTTACCACCGTCGTAAAACTGGTAGAATTCGTCCCGCATAGTCATAGGATCTGTGTGTTTGGATGCCAACTCAAGAGCGCGGGTCACCTCGCGTTCGATGGTATCGTATCGGGCATACAAACTTCCCGCTTCCACGCGGTAGCGGACAATACGTTTGACAGTCTCCAGAACCGACTCCACAGTAGCATCCGGCTTGCACGCCTCGGCGATAGCGCCGTTGCAGATAGCAGCCCATCGCAGAGCGAAGGCAGTCTCACAGGAATAGACCTTGCCTACTTCTATGCTGTCATCCGCGGCCGCTTCAGGATCCCCCGCGTTGATCAGCCCAATCGGGTGTGATGCGCGAGCCATAGAGATGACGTTCGGGAAGAGCCACAACCGCCCCAGCTCCGCCGGAGGCATCCCGGCCCTCGCCAGCTCCAGCAGCGAGCGATCGAACGGTTCCTGCTTCCCGACCATCTTATCCGGGTCCAGATCCCGCACCCACACGGCAACCAGATCGTGCGCCAGGATACGATCCTGTTTCTCAATAATGGCGGTTGCCATAAGCTTTTGCCTTTCGATCCCATCCTCGGTAGTGCCCGGCAGACGATTTCCATAAGCTACCAGCTTATCCAGGTAGCCGTGAGTCTCTTTAATGCGCTCCCGGGACCAGCCTTCCACTGCCGCCCCCATAGCCGAACCTATCCACGAACTGGCAATACAACCCCGGAACTTATCTCTGAGTGTAATCATATCATTCCTCCGTCACAATTTCAGACATTGCGAAAAAATCTCACCGCAGAGTGGTTATTTCATTTCAGACAGTGCCCAATCTCACCCTTACACTTCAGACACTTCAGACACTTTAGCTCACTTTAGCTCACTTTAGTCACTTCCCCACTCTCCCCACTTCCCCTATCTTCTCCCCGAAGCTCCAGTACCCGTTCATGGCGAATATGAGGCACTTTGACGGGTCCACCGTCCCTCTATCGCTATTCAGCAATATCTCCTCTTCCGCGTGCATAACCAGCACGTCGCCGATAAAGAGATCATGAGATCCCAGAGACACAACGCCCATCAGCTTACATTCCAGATTAACCGGGCACTCCTTGATCAGAGGCGGCTTAACGTGGATCGCCGGTTCAGGAGTGAGGCCGGTTTCAGCGAACTTATCCACGTTCCGGCCGGACCTGGTTCCACAGAAATCCACCACATCCACCATATCCGCGGTTGGGAAGTTAACCACGAACTCGCCCGAAGCCTTCACCAGACCATTGGAATACGTAGCCGGACGCATCCCCACACTCACTCTCGTGGGCTTCAGAGATACCATAGCCACCTCGCCCAGCGTAATGATATTCGGCTTCCCGTCCCTGTCAACGGACGTTATAAGCGCCGCAGGAGTCGGATATATAGGACGTTGTGGTTTATCAACTACCTTTTTACTCATATCTTATCCTTATCATAAGTGAAAAGGCGTCCCTACGGACGCCTTCCTCCTTTATCAGGATCTGCCATCATCTACTCTTGGTTTTCTGCTAATCCTATTTCAGATCACCCCAGGTGGTTGTGACCTTATCAGATGGCTTAACGCTTGCTGGTCCGTCAAGACCGAGAGCAGCCACCAGGCCATTGTCTACAATGGATTTTATATCAGCCTCAGACAAAGCCACGTCAAATATGGCAACTTCGTCGATTACGCCTACAAAGTTATTGCCATCGTTCCAATGGCCTATAGTAACAGGTGCATCACCAGGATTTGGAGCGCCTACTCGTTCCGTCTCCGTAATGAGTACGCCGTTGACGAAAGTTCGTAGCTTCCCGTCGGCGCTACTATAAGCCGCCGCGAAGTGGGTCCATGTATCTACACCGGGCACACCTGCGCTGGAACGCGGTTCCCATCCGCTGTCCAGATTGAAGAACGATGACATATTGCCACCTTCGCTAGGTGGGTCGATGCGCAGCAGGTATTCACCATCCTTGGCGATCAACTGATGCCAGTCATCCAACACTTGCGCGCTGAAGTACGCCATTATTGTCAACTGATCTCCCACTTGAAGCATTCCGGCGGACTCTATCGCAACGCCTCCAGCATCCTCGAACAATAGACCACCGCCGAACTTGCCATTGGTCCACGTGGCGCCATCGACCACACCATCATTTCCATTCCCCGACGAGTCCGCAGCAACATCACCACTGCCCTCGTCAAACAACCAGGTTCCGGCGATATTGGACGGATCTATATTCGCCTGTGCAGCCATCACCGAAACAAAAACAAAGATTATCAGACATGCCAGTTTCTTCATAACTTACGACTCCCTTTCTTTACAGTTTACGGTTGTAATCTATAGACCTTTCAGCCTTCCCCAAGTACTTGTCAGCTTACCGGAAGGTTGCACACTCTGGTCTATGGTCAGGAATACTTGCAGACCATCCGTCGCAATGTCCATGATGTCCTCCTCTTCCAGGGCGACGTTGAAGATGGCCAGGTCGTCAAGTATACCTACGAAGTTATTGCCGCCATTCCAATTACCGAACGTAACAGCGGCATTGCCAGGATTTGGGTCCTCCGCTCGGGCGCTTTGACCAGCCTGTTTGCCGTTGACATACACCTTCAGCAATCCGTCGCCACCATCGTAGACTGCCGCGAAATGGGTCCATACCTCTGTTTCTGGAACACCGGCGCTGGCCCGTGGTTCCCATCCACCGGCTAGGCTGACGAATGCTGACATATTGCCGCCTTCCGACGGGGGATCAATACGCAGCAAATATTCAGCGTCTTTGGCGATCATCTGGTGCCAGTCATCCAACACGTTCGCGTAGAAGTACGCCATCATCGTCAACTCATCGCCCAGTTGGAGTTTCTCAGTGGACGCAATCCTAACATCACCGCTGTCCTCGAACTCCAGAGCTTCGCCAAACTTGCCGTCTACCCAATCTGCGCCCACGATCTCACCATCATGACCATTCCCTGACAAATCTTCGGCGAGGTTTCCGCTACCTTCATCCAGTAGCCAGACACCAGCAACATTCTCCGGGTCCACTTTTGCCTGTGCAGCTATTACCGGAATAAAGACAAGGATCATCAGCCATGCCATTTTCCTCATATTCCCTCTTCCTCCTTCGTGTGGCCTGATCAGGACTGTTTTCGGGTTCGCGCGCCGCATGTCTCAGACACATCCTGACTAATACACACATGGCAGCAATTAAAATCCGACAGCCTTTACTGCCTAATTCATGAACTCAAGACACTGTATTTTACAAAATCTCCATCGTCGAGTCAACAAAAAACTTCACTATCATCCAATCTCCCTTCTTTGAGGCGGACTCCTCCCTAATCCCTTTCCCATCTTCTATCACCTCTTCATCTAAATACCTGCAATGCTTGTGTCAAGCTTTTGTAGAAATTTTTTGCCTTTCATCTCCTCGGCTCCCTCTCAATCTCAGTAAATACTGTTTATGCCACTATACCCGTATCTCGATCTCAGATCAAAAGGTATATCTCGAGGATGCTTGCTTTTCTCACCTATGTAGACATTGCTTTTCCTGTATTCATTATCTATCTTTATGTCAAATGTTAGAAATAGCCCATCCGACTTGAAATCAAACCCATCGCCGGAATCACCTATGCCAGTGGAGCCTGCAAACCATATCCTGCTCCCCTGAACGACTACCACATCCCCCTCGACCACCAATGCGCTGCCGGTCAGCGACTTCACTTCGCCCTCCAGCACAACGAGGTTCCCTGCCACGCTCAAGACTCTGCCTTCCGCAACGATAATGCTGCCAGTCTTTCCCTTAACAGTTATCGCATCGCCTCTTACAGTTAAGACATTTCCCTCCACAGTAACTACGTTATCGGTTATAGCTACTATATCCCCCTCGATCATCATCACATCTTCCGTTACTGACACCATGTCGCCTAGATCCCCGTCCGTAATGATTTCGTCGGCTTTCACCGTCACTACATTAGCCTCGTTTCTTTCCACTATCACCTCATCCGCGGTCACTTTCACCAGATTTTCCCTCACTTCCATCTGTATCAGATCGTTATCGGAGAAGCTGTATGGGTCAAGCCCTGCCGTGAAAATCCCATCGCTGACTATCGTGCCGCTGAAGTAGTGTTGATCAGGGTGTGACGGCCGCCGTTTGGGAGGAGGGTTCGGTTTGGGCTTAGGCGTAGGTTGAGACGGCGAAGTCTGATACATAGGAGGGGCTCCTTGCACCCAATTAGCATCCCACCGGATATGCCACTCGCCGCTGGTTCCCTGCCAGATGGAATAAGACAGCACCCGATTCGAGTTGCTCCTCGGCCTGCCGACGGGGTTTATACCTTCTATCGTGAAGGCAAAGACGTAATCCTCGGCCATTTCATTACCCAGGGGATCAGCGATACAGCTCTTATCAAGCTTCACAACAACCTCTTCCTCATTCTCAAGTCTGGGGCGAAACCTCAACTCGTATGTTACCGAATCCAGCCATCTAGCCTTCCAGATCTCTATTTCTCCGGTCATACTGCCCCGGATATGAAAGGCATCATGGATTCTGATTCTATCCAGTATCTCACTGAACTTGATGGTTATATTCTTCATGTCCTCCAGTACGTCCTTTTCATTGGCCGTGGGAGTGGTCTCCACCACTCGGGGAGGGACGCTATCCTCTTCGCCAGCGGCAAACCTGAACGTATATACCTTCATCTCATTGCCCATGCTGTCCCACACGCCACTGACAGTTACCAGGTACTCCGTGCCGGGGCTCAGATTCTGCTGTGGAAAGAAGATAAGGGATCTGCCTTTCTCATCCCGCGTCACGGCGCCATTGATGGCTGGCCATATTTCTATCGCCCCATCAATTGAGCTGGGATCTATGACCTCGTTGAACTTCACTTCGATGGACGTGTTGAGCTTCACATCCGCAGCCTCATCGGCGGGTATGGTTCTAATCACCGCGGGAGGGGTGTTATCTAAGTCCTCGCCACATCCTGTTACCAGGAAGAGGATGACCGATATGAGCAATGCTGTGTAATGGATCAAGGCTTTCATTTCGCAGTCAAACCAATAAGAAACCAGCGGAAATTCAATTCAACTCGACTCATCGCAACTTCTGCCACATTCAC
>Ga0114922_10005415_pt1 | contig 11786 bp, 14 predicted proteins | sample AartaG_FD_100975 | JGI IMG/M metagenome (GOLD analysis project Ga0114922, IMG submission 100975) | Deep subsurface microbial communities from Aarhus Bay to uncover new lineages of life (NeLLi) - Aarhus_00045 metaG | ecosystem: Environmental > Aquatic > Marine > Oceanic > Sediment | place...
CACTCTTTCATTATCGGTTGAATTTGTTGGGAAAGAAAGACCCCCCGAAAAGGAGGAAAACGGGGGGTCAAGAAAAAGAAAAAGCATCTCCTAGGGGAGTCGAACCCCTGTTGCCGGGATGAAAACCCGGTGTCCTAACCACTAGACGAAGGAGACGTGTTCATGAGCCACGAAGGAATCGAACCTTCGACCCACGGCTTAAAAGGCCGTTGCTCTACCTACTGAGCTAGTGGCTCTTTTCCCCGATGAATTTAGTCAGCACACTGGTACAGGTCAAGATATTTTTCCCGCACCCGGATCTCGTCAGTAATCTGAAGCATAAAATCATTTGAAAAACCGTTTCATTGTATATAATAGGTTGAAGTATGCGTTGATTCTGATGAGGTGAGGAGATCCTGTGAACAGTATGACCGGTTATGCAGCCGAGAGTTATGAGTTTGAGGAGTACACCATATTTATAGAGATACGCTCGCTCAATAACAAGTTCCTGGAATTCAAGTGTAAGTTACCTTTCTATCTCGAGCACATGGAGGAGAATCTCCGCAAGCTTCTGAAGCGTACGGTGAAGCGCGGAAAGGTGGAGGTCTTTGTAAAGGTGGTGGCCAAGGAGGGAATAGAGCTTCGTATGCTCAGGGGACTCTTTGTCAGGTATGGTAAGCTCGTCCGCATAATTGAGGAGGACACCGATTTTCATCTGCAGCTGTCTCTCTCTGACCTCCTCTCATTGCGTCATTACTTTAATGATTTTGACGAATTCTCAAGGATCGATATCCCGGAAGATGATTTCGAGAAGTGTTTCATAAAAACCGTCGAGACATTCCAGAAATCGCGACATGCCGAGGGGGAGATGACAAGGGCCGAGCTCAAAACTCATATAGCCGAGATAGATGAAACGGTGCAAAAGATCGAAGATGTGTATCCGAGGGTTGTTGAGAAATTCAGGGAGCAGATGAGGGAAAGAGTGCTGCAGCTGCTTGGTTCAGAGATTGACGAAACGCGGCTCATGATGGAAGTGGCAGTGTTCGCTAATAAGGTGGACATCAGCGAGGAAGTCTCACGGATTAAGAGCCACATGAAAAAGATGCGTGAGATCATTGACGGTGATGGGGCATGCGGACGGGAGCTCGACTTCATATCACAGGAGCTCAACCGTGAGATCAATACGGTGGGCGCCAAGGCTCCGGAGTACATCATCTCCGAGAGTGCGGTACGGATCAAGACGGTCCTGGAAAAGATAAAGGAGCAGGTGCGAAACATTGAATAGAAAGGGTCTGGTGGTGGTCATTACTGCACCATCGGGAAGCGGTAAAACGACTATTTATAAGAAACTGCTGAAGATGAGGGAAGACATGTCATTCTCCGTTTCCTACACGACAAGACAACGCAGGGAAGAGGAAACCGATGGTGTGGACTACTTCTTCATCAGCAGGGAAAAGTTTGAAAAAAAGATAGAGCGCGGTGACTTCACCGAATGGGCAGAAGTACATGAAGACCTCAAGGGGACTGACCGCAGGCATCTCGAAGAGTGCTTGAACAGATCGAGCGCCTGTATACTCGACCTTGATGTGCAGGGTGCTCTGAGTATCATGAGGGATTTCCCCGAAGCATTGACCGTATTTATCATTCCACCGAGTCTTGAAGAGCTGAGAAGGAGGCTCGAGAAAAGGGGTACGGAAAGCAGGGAGGCGCTGCGTATTCGTCTTACCAACGCTGAAAAGGAGCTTGAATATCGTGATCGATTTCAGTATATTGTGGTAAATGATCGTATTGAGACGGCCGTAAAAAGAATTGAAGATATCATCGACCGTGAACTGCAGAAGAGGAGATAGTGCATGATGCCCATGTACAAAGTAATCGACTACTCGGGTAATCGCTACCTTCTTTGCAAGGCTGTTATGAAAAGGGCACGACAGATCAATTTCCTCGGTGATGATAACCTCGAGGCGCACAAGGGAAAAATCGTTTCCCTTTCCCTGCAGCAGGTGTTTGATAAGGAGATAAAGTTTCTCGATACGCAGGCCCCGAGAAGTGAAAGCTGACCCCGCCCCTTATTCACCATTCTTCCTTGAAAGCTCTCTTCATGGAATGTAGACTATTGGTTAGATAGGCTGCGCATTCGATCTCTATGTCTGAAAAACAGAAACTAGTATTCATTGTCGGGCCAACAGGCGTCGGGAAAACCGATTTGGCTGTCAAAGTAGCATGGGATATCGGCGAGATTGTTTCCGTGGATTCCATGCAGGTATACCGGGACCTGGAATCTGGAACAGCGAAGCCCGATAAAAGTGCCCTTGTGAGGGTGCCACATCATCTGGTGAGTATCGTATCTCCTGATTTTCGGTTCAGTGCAGGCGATTTCAGGCGGAGAGCCCTTGCCGCTATTGAGAAAATACGGGAACGTGGAAAGGTGCCCGTGCTGGTTGGTGGTACGGGGCTTTACTTTCGTGCACTGGAGTATACTCTATCGCAGGCACCTGGCGCTTCCCCGCTTCTACGGGAGAAGTTATACCGGTCCGAAGAGAGGTGCAGGGGTTCGCTGCACAGCCGGCTCATGGAAGTTGACCCTGGGGCAGCCTCAGGGCTTCACCCCAACGATCTCGTACGGATTGTCAGGGCACTGGAGATATACGAGCTCTCGGGTACAAGACCTTCCGTTCTCATGGAACAAAAGCCCGATCCCCTCTTTGATATATTGAAAATCGGACTCATGATCGACAGGGAGCAGCTCTACGGGAAGCTTGAGCAGCGCTGCATGCACATGATCAGAGAAGGGTTGCCCGGGGAGGTTTACAGCCTTCTTCACAGGGGATATGATGAGCGGTATCCGTCAATGAAGGGACTCGGGTACAGTCACTTCATACAGTATTTCAAGGGCTGCCATGGTTACCGGGAGGTGGTGCGGCTCTTCATGCGGGATACCAGGCGCTATGCAAAACGGCAGCTTACCTGGTTTAAAAAGGAGGTCGGCGTGTCCTGGTACAGCCCTGATGACGACAGGGAGATACGCGAACGTATTGGGGATTTTCTGAAAGCCTGAGCCCAAGGGAATTGAGAAGGAGGGATACCGTGCTCTACATTGTCATTATTGCGGGTGGAAAGGGTGAGCGGTTCTGGCCCAAGAGCGTACAGGCCATGCCGAAACAATTTCACCGTATTGTTACCGAACGGTCGATGATTCAGGAGACCTTCAATCGGGTCTATCCGGAAATCGAGAAGGAGCGCATTTTTGTCGCGGCAGGTGCGCACCTGAAAAAGGTCATCCTGGAGCAACTCCCCGAAGTTGGTGAAGAAAATCTCATCATTGAACCGATGGGAAAAAACACTGCACCGGCGATCGGCCTTGCCTCTGTAGTCATCGGTCGTCGCGACCCAGAGGCTCAGGTTGCTGTTCTGTCAGCCGATCATGTTGTTGATCCACGGGAGGAATTCCTCGAGGCACTGCAGGACGCGGCCAGGGCGGCCAAGAAGGGATATATCGTCACCTTTGGGATCGCACCCTCCCGGCCGGCCACCGAGTTCGGGTATATCGAAGTCGACCAGCAGCTGGAAGAGGCGTATGGACATGAGATATACACGGTCAGGCGGTTCAGGGAAAAACCCTCATATGAACAGGCTGAGGAGTACCTTCATGGGGGTAACTTCCTCTGGAACTCCGGCATGTTCATCTTCAATGTGCAATCTCTCCTCGAGGACATGAGCATCTATATGCCCGATCTCCACGAGGGCCTCATGCGAATAGGGAAAGCTCTGGGTACCGATACAGAGGAACGGGTGAAGGAGGAGGAATTCAACAGGTTCGCAAGTATATCCATAGATTACGGTGTTATGGAGAAGTCGAGCCGAATTGCCTGCCTGAAGCCGAGGTTTTCCTGGGACGATGTGGGGTCGTGGAGCTCTCTGGAGCGTCACAGGACGCCTGATGCGAGCGGTAATATCCTCGAGGGGAATGTGGTTACCGTTGATTCAGCAGACAACATTGTCATTGGAGATGCCGGTTCTATCGTTACGATCATTGGTATGCGTGACACCATATGCGTCAAGGACGGGGAGCGGATTCTGATTTGCCACAAAAGGGCTGATCAGAAGATAAAAGAGGCCTTGAAACAGATGGGCGCGGACGCTCAAAACCTGGAACACCTCTAATGGAGTTGCTCCGCACGTAAGTTTTGTTTATATTCAATTCGACCTATTTAAACGGTTATCGTTTTGAGGGGAGGAGCGGAGATGTCAGATGAGCCCTTTATTCCGGAAGCATCTTTTTCATCGCTCGTGATAACGCTGAGTTCTTCAGCCTGGGTTTCTCTCGGTAAGATCACGGACCCGGTTTCTGGAGAGATCAAAAAGGATCTGCGTTCGGCGAAATTTAGTATTGACACTATGATTATGCTCAGAGAAAAGACGGCCGGACGGCTCGATGATGATGAAAATAAGCTTCTGAATGCCCTGATCAACGATCTTCAGGCAAATTATGCGGAATCCGTGTTCGAGCAGGAGAAAACAGGTCAGGAAACCGCTTCTGCTGGGAATGGCGGTGAAGGAGACGCATCAGAAGGGGACACAGAGGCCAACGTGAGTCCTGAAGGGGATGCCGGTGCTGCGGAACAGACCGGGAAGGACGAAACAGATAAAGAGAAACAGAAGAACCAGAAAAATTCAAAGCAAGAAACTTAAAGGTGATGAGGAGGTGTGATGCCATCCGGTAAGAAGAGGAAAAGGCAGAAGATCGCAAACCACAAGAGGAAAAAACGTTTGCGGAAGAATAGACACAAGAAGAAGTAGGAAATCCTGTGAATGTCCACATCCCCCTCGGCAAGAAGACCCTCGTCATGGGGATCATCAATGTGACCCCCGATTCTTTCTATTCCGGAAGTAGAACCCAGGGCATTGAGGAAGCGGTGGAACGAGCTCTACAGTTCGAGGAGCTCGGTGCAGATATTGTGGATGTAGGCGGTCAATCGACAAGGCCGGGGTCAAAAGCTGTTCCGGTTGATGCGGAGATCGCACGGGTTATTCCTGTCATCGAGGGAATTAGAAAGAGATCGAACATCACGATCTCCGTTGATACCTTCAAATCAGAAGTTGCTTCCCGTGCACTCGAATGTGGCGTGAAGGTCATAAATGATATTACGGGATTGGGTTCCGCCTTCACGCATGCGATCCCCGAGAAGGAAATTCCCGATGTATCAACGTTCCCGCCCGTTGGGCAGGGGTTAGGGTGGCAACATTTCGGCCGCATCGTTGCGCAGAGCGGTGCATACATTGTGCTTATGCACATGCGGGGAACCCCATCCGACATGCAGTCGCGCACTGCCTACGGCGATGTTACCAAAGAGGTTTCGGCTGAGCTCGATCTTGCCATACAGAGGGCAGTCGATTCAGGTATTGCACGGGACAGGATCATTCTGGATCCTGGTATCGGTTTCGCCAAAACGGCTGAACAGAACCTCTGCCTGCTCAAGAATCTACCGCTCATCGGAGAAAAGGGTTTTCCCATTCTCGTCGGTCTTTCAAGAAAGTCTTTTCTGGGTGTGTATACAGGAAGGGAGCCGGAGGACCGCCTCGCTTCAACAATCGCAGCAAACGCTATATCAATTTTCCAGGGCGCCGATATTATAAGAGTCCACGACATCCGTGAAGCTGTAGACACTGTCCGTATCGTGGACGCTCTGGAAAAGGTCTGAAGAGTGCATCATAAAGCTTCATGCATCTGACGGGGAACGATGAATATACTGCTCAACATCAACTGGGTACAAACCTATCTGCTTCCAGTCATCGATATCGGTATCATCGCGTTCGTGTTCTACAGGATTTACATGATGATATCCGGTACACGCGCCATTCAGGTTGTCAAGGGCCTCGCCCTCATAATAGTGGCAGCCTGGCTTTCACGGTTTCTCCGGCTGGAGACCATGAGCTGGCTCCTCAATCAGATCATACAGTTTGCCGCGATTGCACTCATCATTCTCTTCCAGCCCGAGCTGCGGAGAATGCTTACCAGGGTGGGACAGAACAAGTTCCTCCACTTCATTTTCAAGGATACAACCAATATCATCGACACCATTTCACATGCGGTTGAAGAGATCTCAAATAAAAAGATCGGAGCACTTCTTGTACTTGAGGCAGGCGTGGGGCTGAAAAACTATATCGAAACAGGTGTACAGCTCGATGCACTCATTAGTTCGGAGCTACTGTTTTCAATCTTCCGTAAGGACTCTCCCCTTCACGATGGAGCCGTCATCATTCGTCGTGACAGGATCATTGCGGCCAAGTGTATTCTTCCGCTTACGGACCGGCATGAAGTGCTCGAAGGATATGGAACACGTCACCTGGCTGCCCTTGGGCTCGCCGAGGAAACTGATGCATTCGTTATTGCAGTTTCTGAGCAGACCGCAAAGATCAGCATTGCCTGGGGAGGAGATATTGAGATGGGTGTCTCGATCAAGCGTCTACGGGAACAGCTGACTGAACTCTTGACTGTTATGGGTGGCTAGTGGTGAATATCGTCGGGAAAATCACACACAACTGGCATATCAAACTACTTTCCCTCGCTCTGGCCGCTATACTGTGGGTATATGTGAACAGTATTCAGGAAAAGGAGCGTTTCCTCACTGTACCCGTGGAGGTGAGGAATGTCTCCGAGGATTATCTCCTTTCGAGTGAGTTGCCTGAGTTTGTGCAGCTGATACTCAGAGGAAGGGACGAGTCTCTCTCTCTTGTCAATGAGGGTGATGTGGTGGCCTACATTGATCTCGAGATGAACTCAGAGGGGGAAACGAAGAAAATCGTTAAAGTAGAGCGCCGCGGTATCCCCCGTGGTGTGTCGATCAAGGAGATTAGTCCCCGCCTCATTGATGTACAGCTCGATCAGGCGATTCGGAAATCTGTGAAGGTGGTGCCGGTGATCGTCACTGATCTGCCCGATGGCTACAGTTTTGAAAAGTTTGTGATCGAACCTCCCACGGTGGAGATTCAGGGGCCCTCATCGCGTATAAAAAGCGTTGAGTCGGTCAATACCAGGAAGGTCGATATTGGGAACATGACGGAGACAACCGTCATTGAGATAGAGCTGGAAACGGGCTCAGATAAGATTACTCTGGTCAGAGACCAGCCGGTCAATATCAAGATATTTATCAGAGAAGAGTTTGTGCTCAAACGTGTGAGCAGTGTGGTTGTATATCCTGTCAATGTTGCCGAAGGGCTCATCCCTGACCTGGGAGAGCAGGAGGTCTCGGTCCTGATCAAACTTCCGAAACGGCTGGAATCTGGTTTCAAGAATGAACAGGTATACGCATATGTCGACTGTGTGGAGATTGGTGAGACCGGCGACTATTTGCTGCCCGTTACGTTTCAATCTGATATCGAGGAAGTAGCGCTCGTTAAGGTTGACCCGCCCACGATTTCAGTACATATGGTTGAAGCTTCCGAAGAAACCATCGCAGAACAGTAGGCCTCATCCATACCGAGCAAGCCCGCACCGAAAATCATCTGAAAAATGGATATATGTGCCGATTAGTACTATATATATTATAAAGTTGGGGTTGGGGGATATCCGCTCAGGAGCTGGTTCATGCCGGTAAAAGAGATGAAAATTTCCTATTACCTGAAGAATCCGGTCATCTGCCCACTGTGCGGAACTGTCTTCAAACGGGAGGAGATGCTCTCAGGTGGGGGGAGGCTCAGCGCAGCTGATTTGACCGATGAGCTCCGCCGCATCTATGAGCCGAGTAAGAAGTTCGGTGAGATCTTTCCACTCAGTTATCCGATTACCGTGTGCCCCGCATGTTTCTATGCCACATATCACGATGATTTTCTCCTCATACCGCCGAAACACAGGCCGGTAGCACTTTCGCAGAAGGTAAAGCGTGTGCATGAAATAAAAATGATTTTTCCCGATATCGATTTCAATAGACCCCGGGACCTGATATCGGGTACGGCCAGCTATCTGCTCGCCATCGCGTCATATGCATTTCACACCAAGGAGTGCGCGCCCACCTTCAAGAAGGGGCTCTCGGCTATGCGAGGCGCCTGGTCCTTCGATGACCTTCATGCAAAGGATCAAAATCAGGGTTTTGACAGGTTCAGGAACATCCTGTACAGGAAGGCCATGGATTATTATGAGAAATCCATTGCCTATTCGCAGAATGGACAGGAACACATCGATGGCATCAAGAATTTCGGACCTGATCTGGATAAGAACTATGGCTTTCAGGGGGTTCTCTATATGTCCACCCTGCTGCTGTATAAATATGGCAGCGATGAGAACAGGGAGGAGGGCGTTCAGAAGCTGATGGGAGCAAAGAGAGTCATCAGCAAGGTATTCGGGTCCGGTAAATCGAGTAAATCAAAGCCCTCCTTTATCCTCGAGATATCCAAAGAGCTGTATGAAAAGGTTGGAGAAAAAATCGAGGAGCTGAAGGGGGAATGATACGGGCATTCGAGGTATCCTATGACGGTACGGCCTATGCAGGGTGGCAGGTTCAGGATAATGCCCGAACCATACAGGGAGTCATTGAGCATAGTCTCGAACGAGTGCTCAAGCAGCAGGTGCGGATCACCTATGCAGGACGGACCGATGCAGGTGTGCATGCTATCGGACAGGTAATTTCCTTTCTCAGCGAGAGCAGCATGACAGGGGAGCAATTCAGGCGTGCGCTCAATGCGCTGCTCCCGCAGGATATACGAATAATGAAGACTCTGGAGGTTGAGCCGGATTTTCATCCCCGGTACAGTGCTCGGGCACGATGGTACCGGTATATCATATGGAATGGGCGGGAGCTTGTTCCCTTTTTTAGAGCATATTCTCTCTGGCTTAACCGGCAGATCGATGTATCGAGATTGAAGTCTTACTGTAAAAAAATCGTCGGTGAATATAACTTCACCTCTTTTACCAGCCTCGCGCAGGATGAGAACCCTACTCGCAAAGTATTTTCCTGTGAGGTGTATAGAAAGGACGATTTCATACTTCTTGATATTGTTGCAAACAGCTTTTTGAGAAAGATGGTACGTACCATCGTAGGGACATTTCTCAAGCTCGAGCTGAAGGGAGAAAGGCCGGAGCGTATCGACGAGATGTTACATGCTGAGGACAGGGGGTCGGCCGGTGAGACTGCCTATGCAGGTGGATTGTACCTTGCCAAGGTGTTCTACTAGTTTGAACCGGCATCAGGGAATTCGGATATGATACTCTTACTCATGGTCGTACTCATTTTAATGCTTGCGGTTGTTGCGGTCGTCCTGATGAATGCACAACAGAAGAGCCGCAAGGAAAAGGCCCTTACGCATCTGAAAAATGGTGAATACAGCGATGCGATGAGGCTCTACTCTGAGATGTACAAACGAAATCCCAATGATAAAACTCTGAACTGGTATATAGGGCTCTGCCATGAGAATCTGGGAGATCAGGAACTTGCCCTCGTGGAGTACAATAAGGTGGCACTGAGTACGGTGTTTCTCCCCCCCCTGAACGAGGTCGAGGTTCATGAACGCATCGCCATGATCAATGCAAGGCTCGGTAACCTCGAAAAGGCTACACATGAATTTCGTATTGTCACTGCGCTCGACCCGAACCATGTAAATGCCCTCTATCAGCTCGGCATCATTGAACGTGACTCAGGTGAACCGCAAAGGGCGATAACTTCGCTGAACAAGGCGGTTAGGGCAGACGACAGCTTTGTGCCGGCCTATGTGGAGCTTGGCAAGCTCAACTATAATCTCAGCTACCTGGAAAGGGCGAAGAAAGCACTGAGAAGGGCCGTGCAGCTCGATTACTCCCTGTGCGAAGCCCACTACTACTATGCACTGACTCTTGGAAGGATGCGTAATTTCAAGGAAAGCATTGAGGAGTTTCAGATCGCCCTCAAGGACAACCGATATGAATTCGATTCTTACGCACACCTTGGACACATCTATATAGAGATGTCAAACGCTGTGCAGGCTTTTGAAAACTTTGAGAAGGCCCTGGAGCTCGAAACGGACAACCCTGAAAAGATTGTTGAGTTGAAATACGATTATGCCAATTATCTCGTACGCGAAGGTGAGCTGAACAGGGCACTGAAGCTCTGGAAGGAGGTTCAGGCTGTCTCACCGGAATACAAAGACACAGTACAGATGATCGATATTTACAGTGAGGTCGGCAGGAGTGAGAACCTTACGAGACTCATGACCTCTTCGAAGCAGGATTTTCTTGCAGCCGGCCTGTCGTTGTGCAGGATTCTCTGTATTCATGTTGAGAAACATAAATTCGGTATGGAAAACTTCGTTGAGTTTACAGGAGGAATGCGCCAGGGGAGAGAGGATGTTACTGTAATCGTGCACTTTGCACGATGGACATCCCAGGTAGGTGAGATTCCGGTACGGGATCTCCTGGAAAAAATGACCGAAGAGAACGCATCAAAGGGTTACTTCATAACCACCTCCCTGTTCTCAGCCAAAGCAATGAAGCATGCCAAAGTGCGTCCAATAAACCTTATTGACAGACATAAGCTTGAAGAGATGCTTATGAAGGTCTATTCGTAAAGAGCTCCAGCCCTGGCGTGCGTCGCGACCTCCACAATGTATGCATGCTGTCTGTATCTCTCCTTTCGCCCTTTTTTTAATTCTATACACTTTCCCGCACTTTTTTAGTTGGTTTTTTCCTCGATTGGAGGTAAATTCATACGCTATCAGAGCAAATGGCGATTAGATTCAGTAACGTTGTTTCTCTTTCTGGGTGTCACATGCTGAGCTTCATATGAGAGGAGCATCATGAGAAAGAAAGTTCAGGATTCGATCAAGAAAAAACTCATTCGCAAGATGAATGAGCTCTTCGAAGAGCTTGAAGGCGCAGCCGACGATGATATTTCGGATGTTGAAAGTGAAAATGTGATCGGCGATATTGTCGACAGGGCAAACAGCGTGTACGAGATGCAGATATATGACAAGCTCACCGAAAAGGAACGGATAAATCTTCAGGAGATCAGCGATGCTCTGAAGAGAATCGAAGAGGGCGTTTACGGTAAGTGTATCGTCTGTGGAAAGGCGATCGAGGAAAGACGCCTTGTTGCTATCCCCGAAGCCAAGATGTGTATCATTTGTAAATCGGCTGCGGAGAAGAGAAAAGTCTGAATGCAAGCTGTTCTTTTTCTCCCTATCCCTGTGACAGGTAAATAGTTCCGCCTTTGTGCAGCCCCAAAATCACACGATAGCATTCTCTTAGTGACCCTTGTGTGTGGGATATATCTTCTATGGACATGGAAGAGCGTTTCCAGGAACTTTTACAAGATACCATCGATTATGTTAAAACAGGTTTTCGTTCACACAGTTCCCACAAAGCGGAGAAGGGTGAACAAGAGGAGGCGTATGCACCGGAGGAAGAAAGCCGCGGGTATAACTCCGGCATAGACGAAAGGATTCGGTCGTGCAGGGCGTGCAGGCTTCATGAAAAGAGGAGGAATGCGGTTCCTGGTACGGGCAATACCGATGCTGACATTGTATTCATCGGAGAGGGTCCTGGCGAGCAGGAGGACATACAGGGCCTTCCCTTTGTTGGTAAGGCGGGGCAACTTCTGACTAAAATGCTCGCCGCCATTGAGCTCGGGAGGGAAGAGGTGTATATCACCAATGTGGTGAAGTGCCGTCCCCCCGGCAACCGGGCCCCTCTTCCCGATGAGGTGGAAGCCTGTTTTCCCTACCTGGAGCAGCAGATCCGGATGATTGAGCCGCGTATCATCGTGTGTTTGGGGGGCCCTGCCGTAAAAACCATACTGAAATCAAATACTGGGATAACAAAACTGAGAGGCCAGATTCAC
>Ga0114922_10005416_pt1 | contig 11783 bp, 10 predicted proteins | sample AartaG_FD_100975 | JGI IMG/M metagenome (GOLD analysis project Ga0114922, IMG submission 100975) | Deep subsurface microbial communities from Aarhus Bay to uncover new lineages of life (NeLLi) - Aarhus_00045 metaG | ecosystem: Environmental > Aquatic > Marine > Oceanic > Sediment | place...
CATAAACTTCTCTCGCTTTAGCGATATCGCCCTGCCAGGCGATGTAGAGTTTGTACAGCCATTGATACGGCCTGATCGCGTCCGGTGCTATCGCTTTCGCCTTCAGAAATGCTGCTTCAGCCTCCGGGTAGCGCCTCAGCAGGTGATAACAATGCCCTATGTCCCAGAGCCTCTTGGATTCCCGCGGAGAAAGCTCATAAGCCTTCTGAAAATACCGCAACGCGTCAGCGTATCTCTCGATCGTTCGATACATGTATCCCAAGGCGACGTAGACGTCTTTCTTGTCGCTGAAATTCTGTTCCGCGATTTTAAAGTGCTTCTCCGCTTGTTCGAAATCTCTGGACGCGTAGTAATTGTAATAACCTAACGCCCATTCGAGGGCTGGTAGCGTTGGATCCAATTTAGCGGCCTTATCCAACGCCTCCCTGGCCTTAATCAATCTCTCCTCGGACTTGTCGATCGCACTGCTGTAAAGTTGCAAGTTCGAATAAGCAAAATAAACCCAAGCCAAGGTGAATTCCGGGTCCAACTCGACTGCTTTTTCGAACATATCATGAGCCAAGGTGCATTCCATCAAGGCCGCATATTCCTTGCCGCGCATGAAGAAATTGAAAGCATCCATGTTCTCCGTCGGCGCCTTCTCTAACTCCGTACGCCTGTTACCGGCAAGCCTGATATTAAGCGCTCCGGCAACCATCTCGGCGATGTCCGCCTGCACTTTGAATATGTTCGAAAGGTCTTCCTCGAAAACCTCCGCCCAGACGTGGACTTCGTCGGATATCCTTACCAACTGCGGCGAGATGCGTACCTGGACGCTCCCGTCGTCGAGTTTCCGCCATCTCACCGAACCTTCGAGGATGTAATCGGCTTCCAGCTCATTGCCGATCTGTTTGATCTTCTTCTCAGAATTCCGGTAGAGGAAAGCACTCGTTCGCGAGATCACACTGAGACCGTCGATTTGGGCCAACTTTGCGGTTATTTCTTCGCAGATCCCGTCGGCGAAATATGCTTCTTCCTCTGCTCCCAGGTTCTCGAAAGGCAGCACGGCGATCCGGGCGGGAACCGCCGGGCCGGTTTCCTGCCCGCCGCCAGGACCGAGCAACAGCACGGCAATGAATATCAACAGTGCCAGCACCGCGACGGGAATGACCGCCTGGGTCAGCATTCGCATGAGCCTGACGGAACTACTTCCACTCTGTCCTGTTCTCGCATCGACATCCTTCCGCGGCGAAGCTTCAATTTCCACAAATTCATCGCCGTTCTCACCGCGCATTCTCCGCCTAGACAGGATGACCGCGTCCGGCCCCAATTCACGGCTTATGCTCGACAAAGCCTCCTTGAACGACTTCGCTTTAAATATCCTTCCAGCCATACCGGATTACTCCTGCCCTAAAATTACATTTTGTCGTATACATTTGTCAACGCAAGAAGCCGGAGGGATAACTAGAAAAATGAGTGCCATAGAAACTGGTAATTAACTGATACGTATACACTTGACCTCTCTTGCCTGCCAGCCCTGGTAGTATATTACTAGACAATAATATGGCTAATTAGTAATAAAATGAGAACAATCTTGCATTGTATCGATACTGATTCATAAATAGATTTAAAGCATAGATTAATCAGAAAACCAGGAGCACAAAATGAGGGTGTGGTTTGCCTTAACGGGGATTCTCTACGCTTTTTCAACTTTCAACGCAATGGCTGAGGCGGTTGTTGACGACGAACCTGCCTCCGAGCCTCCAACCGCCATGTTCGCGCCAATGACGCTTCTTCGGAATCGCATCCTCATTCATGCTTCAATGAACGATAATCCGGAGCACAGATGCCTGGTCGACAACTGTTGGAGCCACACGGCTTTCGATTCGAGGACGTTTGGTCAGCCGAGCGAAAATAACGTTTCAATAAGCTATAAAGCGTTGGGAAACAAGCACGGCAGAGGATTTTTGACAGAACAGGAGACTCTGAGCATCGGCAGCCTCCAAATCGTGCGGCCTCGCGTGCTCAGTACCGACACCACGAAACTTCTATCAAGAGATTTAAAATTGAGAATTCGAGGAATCATCGGATACAGCACACTCAAGGACTACATCGTCACTTTCGATTTCAAAACCAGGCGGCTTTGCTTCTCACCCTTTTCGGACCATCTGATCGATTGTTTAGGCGATCATGAGGAGATAATTGCTTTCCCCTTCGGCCGTTCCCCGATGCCCTCGCACAACACTCATATTTTCACGGTGCCGATTAAGGTCAACGGCGAAACGGTGGCGGCAATTCTCGACCTGGGATTCCCCGGCGCAATTCTCACCAGCATTCCCTATGCCGATCTCCACCTGACAGTAAATTTCAGCGATAGGAAAATCGATGTCTTGTTGCTTGGATTTCGCGGGCGCGCTTATAAGGCCAAGGCACGGAAGGTAAGCCTTGGCAGCACACTTCTGAGAAATGTCGATGTGTACTATTGCCGTTCGGTCAGTGACGACAGGCTGACGATTATCGGCGTCGAGGTGCTTAAGGATTTCAATATAACGATCGATTACAGAAACAGATTCGCGTACCTGATTCCCACATCAAGCACCTGCGCAAGCACCTATTACCTACCCGGCGCTAGGACCTCTCGATGAGCTTTAGCGCAATCGCCAGTCTCACTGCTTCTGCGCGGCTGTGGATACCCAGCTTGGTAAACATGTTATAGACGTGATTCACAACCGTGCGCTCGCTGATAAACAAATCGGCTGCTATCTCCTTGTTCGCTTTGCCTTCGGCAATGTGCTCGAGAATCTCACGCTCCCTCTTGGTCAGCTTGTTTCCGGCATCGACTAATTCCCGCCTGCCTCCAGGGAAGACGTCCTTGATGTCCCGCCTCTTCCCCTGGTCTCTTAAGTATTCAGCGTCCAGCTGGGAAATGCACTTCGCCAGCAATTCGAAACGCCCGTAACCGATCCGTAACACGACCTGATCTTCCCAGGAGCCGTTCCGCTGGCAGTCATCCCCTACCAGTTTCTCGCAAAACAGAATAACCGGCAGCGAGTAGCCCGAGTCCATCAGCCTTCCGATCAATCCTTTCGAGTCGACACGCGGATTCTGATCATCAAGCAGAAGGCAGGAGAAGTCCCCGCTCTCCAACGCCGCAAAAGCTTCGCTGACTGTCGCAGCCAAGGACAAATCGATATCATCTGATATCAGTGAAAGCTGAGTCAGGATAAGCTCGTGATGGTGCGGATCGTCATCTAAATGCAGTATCCTTTTCATCGGTAAACAGCCTGTTGTTATTACAAGGGGCTCTTCGTGCCTCCCGAGCAACTAACTTCTTTGCGATGAATTATTCGTATATATAAGCATACACCATTCAGGCAGTAAAGTTACAAATAGCAACGCTATTCCGTCGATTGCGATGGATTATCGACACAACCGTCTTTTATTCCTTTGATTAGAGCGAAATTACGCAAGCGCGCTCCCGCTGTTGAGTAATCATGCTATGCGGCTAATCTACCCCGGATTCCGCCTTAGGCGCTCAGAACCGGTAGCATCGATATAAACAACTTACCCAGGGAGCCGACCATGGCATCGGCTCTTTCGAGCACGTCTTCGTGATTAAGCTCAGCTTCTTGGTGGTCGCCAAGGGTGTTGGTGACGCATGCAAGGGCCAGGACACGTAATCCGAGTTGAGCCGCGGTAAGGGTTTCAGGAACAAGCGACATGCCTACCACGTCAGCTCCAAGGGTGGCCAACATCCGAGCCTCAGCCGGTGTCTCATAGGAGGGGCCGCTCACGCACGCGTAAATCCCTTCGCCCGCATCCAGACCAAGCTCCTCCGCTTTTTTGAGGGCGACGGACGCGAGCCCCGGATCATATAATTTCGATGTGTCGGGAAAATACTGCCTGCTTTCTTTCGGCCTTACGCCGATCAGAGGATTCGCGCCGGATAAGTTAATGTGGTCCCTGATCACAACTATACTTCCAGCGCGAATGCCCGGATTGAGCGCTCCGGCGGCGCACGTGGTGACGAGGGTATCAACACCGGCGGCTGCCGCTACCCTGACCGCCATACCTAATCGCTGAGCCGGATGGCCTTCGTAGAGATGCGCTCTGCCGCTGAAAAACAGCACTTCGTGGCCGCCGAAATCGGCAACTCCCACCCTCCGCCCATGTCCAGGGACGGCCGGAACAGGAAGCCCGGGAATCCGCTCGTAGTCCATGGATGACACCGGTCTTGAAAGGTCGATCACCTTGCCCAGGCCCGAGCCCGTGATCAAGGCAATCCGTGGGGGTGTTTCGCGAACCAACGAAGAAAGGGCAACCCTCGCAGCTCTTAGCTCTTCTGAAAAATCGAACATGTCAGCAGATATCCGTTATTATTCGGAAAATAATAAGCGTGTAGCGGCACACAGGCAAGGAAGTTCGCTCACGCGTTTGACCTCGTGCATTTCATTTGTCGCTGCCTCTGCGCGCGAACGCGTGATATGATTGTATCAAGATAAAATGAAACGTTCCGAAAAATGCGCCAAGGAGGAATCCCGTGCCCTTTCGCATGCTCTTGACGATAGTAACAATTTCGGTATTGAGTCTGACTCCACAGGTGACTTTCGGAGACGAAGACCAGCCTGACAGGTACAGCTTCCGCCTGGGATCGGTAAACGTCTCCCCCGCCGAGGGCGAACGCGCACAAGCCGTCGGCTTCAAGGATTACGTCATCATTCAATTCCGGGAAATACCTTCCGAGAAATATTTTGGCGGACTTGAGAGAAGTGGAATCCGTCTGACGCGCTACGTCGGAGGCCATGCCTATCTTGCCCGGATCAGCACGTCCGCGGAGAAATCCGCTCTTTCAGATCCCGGAATCAGAGCCGTAGTATCGTTTCGCCCCGAGATGAAGATTTCCAGGGCATTCAGCGAGGACAGATATCTCTCGGATTCTTTTGCCGCTGGAAGAACGATCAAGATTGACGTGCGCTTCCACGAGGGTGTCGGCTTCGAAACAGCAGTGCTCGCACTCGCGAGCGCAGGAGTGACTGTCGATCAAACGGACTATTATTTCTCGCGAATAATTACTGTTGATGCTGACTGGGGCACTCTGCTAGCGATAGCCGCGATGCGGGAGGTCGAGATAATCGATCCCGCCCCGCCCGCGCCCAAGTCGTTCAATGCGATCGCTCGCGAACGCGTGAAAGCAAAGGATATCTATAAAAAGAAACTCTATAATAAAGTCACCGGAAAAAACATCAAAGTCGGTATATGGGACTCCGGACAGATCGGAAATCATGGAGATTTCGGCGGCCGAATCAACATTATTGAAACCGACATTGGTGTAGCCGATCACTCGACTCACGTTGCGGGCACCATCGGAGGCTCCGGCAACGGCGATGCCAAGGCCAAGGGCATGGCCGACAAGGTGACGCTCTATTCCTACAATTTCAGCGGCGACCCACTGGCGGAGCTGGAAGCCGCCGTGAACCAGTACGGCATCTTCCTGTCCAACCATTCCTGGGGCAACCCGGCCGGCTGGGATTACCATGAGGAGGGTGAAGACAATTACTACCGTTGGATGGGATCAAGCAGTTTCGGCTTCTACTCTGCGCGCGCCCTCAGCCTGGATGACCTGATTATCGACAAGGATCTGTCAACCCTCTGGGCGGCGGGGAACGATCGCAACGACGCCTACCTCGGCCCCCATAAGCACTACCCTGACACTACGGTAGACCATCACGATCTTCATCCATCCGATCCCGACTACAGCTCGATACCCACCTATGCAAACGCCAAGAACAGCATCGTCGTCGGCGCAACGATGAAAGACGACGTCATTACCAGCTTTTCAAGCACCGGCCCAACCAATGACGGACGCCTGAAACCGGATATCGTGGCACCTGGAGATCAACTGTACTCCACCGAACCTGACAACCAATACGATTTCATGTCCGGTACATCCTCTTCGACGCCGGTTGTCACTGGAGCTTCCGCCTTACTCTGCGAACAGTACCAGCGACTGTTCAAGACGAGAATCAGCTCTGCGCTGCTCAAGGCCTTGCTGATACATGGAGCGCGCGATCTCGGGCGGCCCGGCCCCGACTTCTTATATGGGCACGGGATCGTGGATACCGAGTTATCCGCCCAGGTATTGGGAGCGTCTGCGCAAGCTGCAGCCGCACCGGCAAAGAAAGCCTCGTTCGAGGTTGTCAGTAAAATCGTTGAAGACACGATTACCCACGGCAAGAAAAAGGTGATTGTATTTGAAGTCCCGGAAGGAGCCGAAGAGCTTCGAGCCACTCTCGTCTGGCACGATCCCGCCGGTCCGGTCCTGGTCAACGATCTCGACATCTGGATGAGAGCTCGCAAAGTGAAAAAGGCGCTGCCCTTCAGACTGGATCCCAACAACCCTGAGTCTCCCGCCGTCCGCAAGCGTAACGCGCTGGATAACGTGGAGTACGTGCTTGTCGAGAATCCGACGGCAGGCAAGTGGAAGATCTTCATCAAAGGAACTCGGGTGGCGTTCGGTCAGCAAAAGTATGCACTCGTCATCTCGGCCGGAAGGTCCAACGATGCACCGAAGATACTGGATGAGGGCAAGATCAATCTGAACAGGCTTCTGGTGTCCAGTTCCAGCGACTGGGACAATATCGAAGAGAAAACCACTTTCGCGGCTGGTGACGAATTCTTCGCTTATGCCTATTTCCGCGTGGTGAAAAACGCCAGCTACGGCAGTTATTACGGCACTATTTCCGCCAAATGGTACATCCGCAACGCAAACGGGGACGTCATCCTAAAGAAAAACGTCACCGATGACGGTTTCTATCCCAATGCTGCGGGAACATCCTGGCGTTGGCGGATCGGTTCTTCCACAGTTCCCTATCAAATTCCGAATGATTTGACCCCGGGCACCTACACAGTCGATGTGACCCTGACGATGCATAACAGTGCCAGCAAGAACGCAACAACGACCTTCACCGTGCAATAGCGGGGTGGCGAATGGGGACCGCGGTCAAGATCACAGTAGGCGAAGTTGAGCTGGACGCCGAGCTTTTCGACACCGAGTGCGCGCAGTCCATTGTCGGCCTGCTGCCGGCCTCCGCCGCGTTCAAGCTCTGGGGCGATGAGATCTACTTCGAAGTTCCGTACATTTGCAACCGCGACGAAACCGCTACATGCGACGTCGAGATCGGGACAATCGCCTACTGGCCGGTCGGGCATGCCGTGTGCCTGTTCTTCGGCCCGACCCCAATGAGCACCAGCCGCAAGCCGGTCCCGGCCGACCGGGTTAACATCATCGGCATGATAACCGGTGATCCGTTGATGCTGCGTCGAGCCAAGGGCGCAACACGCATCACTTTGGCCTTGAGGGATTCCGAGTAATATCTCGTTTGCTGTTCAGATCAGGGCACCACGCCGATAGCCCCGGCGGGACCGTCAAAGACGATGCCGATGGCGGCGGCATTAACTCCGCGCGATTTCATAGCTCTAAGCAGCTTTCCCACTTTGTCCGACGGGCACGAGATCAGCAAACCGCCGGACGTCTGCGCGTCGCAGAGAATCACCTTGGTCAGATCATCGATCTTCGTGTGCCAGTCGACAAACTCTTCAACATGTTGGAGATTTGTCATCGAGCCACCCGGCACTGCATGGTCTTTAATCAGGTCGTACAGCCCGCGCAGCTTCGGAACTTCCCCGGCAGTAACTATCGCCGAGGCACCGCTCGCCTCCAGCATCTCCTGCATGTGACCCAACAGGCCGTAGCCGGTGATGTCGGTGGCGGCGTGTACGCCTATCTCAACCATCACCTCGGCAGCGTCACGGTTGAGGGTTGTCATCACCTCTACTACCATCCGCTCCTGCTCAGACGTGGCCTTGCCTTGCTTGATCGCTGTGGTTGTGATTCCGCTGCCGATCGGCTTGGTCAGAACAAGCACATCGCTGGGCCGGGCGTTGTTGTTGCGGATTAGTGCGTCCTTGTCGACTATCCCTGTTACGGAGAGTCCGAATTTCGGCTCCTCGTCTTCGATGCTATGCCCGCCTATGATCGGAACGCCGGCCTCGGCCGCTTTGCGTTGCGCCCCAAGTAGGATCTGCACCAGCGTTTCATGCCCCAGCTTGCCGACATGAAAACATACTACCGAAATGGCATAGAGCGGCGTGGCGCCCATGGCGTAAATATCGCTGATTGAATTGGCTGCGGAAACCTGTCCGTAATCGAAAGGATCGTCGACAACCGGCGTAAAGAAATCTACCGTCTGTACGAGACAGCGACCATCGTCGAGAAGATAGACCCCGGCATCGTCAGCCGTCTCGTAGCCGATGAGCACACTGTCGTGCGTGACCGGATCCAGCTTCCTCAGTACCGCTTGCAGGTCATCCTGACCTATCTTGCCGGCTCAACCGGCGCAATGGGTATAACCTGTAAGGCGGATCTTGTCGTCTTTACCACTCATAGTTCCATAACCGAATCGCAAGAAGATTAACTGAGGTACACCCGGTATTCAACCGGGAAAATCAATATTACTGCAGGATTTTCAGCGCCCTTGCTGAAACGTTTTATCTAACTGTACCGGAGTTCAGCACCCTGATGCCGCTTCCGAAGACTCAGCCCTTCCCAGCTTGAAATGCGTCGGTTATATGCTCGACCTGAGGTGTTTGTCCTCTGGGAGCAAGAATTGCCATTATGTCGAATCTGATCAGGCAGTCACCAAGACCATGCTGCCTGATGAAAGCACGTGCCGCAGTCACGATTCTCCTCTGTTTCCACACAGGAACGGCTTCCTGCGGGGAACCGAAACTGTCATCCCTTCTCGTCTTGACCTCAACAACCGCCACCACGTTCCCTTTACGGGCGATAAGATCCAACTCATACCTGTGCCAACGCCAGCCTTTGGCTATGATTGAATAACCGGCACGCTTCAGCTCGGTCTCGGCAAGCAGTTCACCCTTGACCGCCAACTGATCTTTGGGATGCATATGAACGATATCGGGATGGCATTCAGGCCACAGCCTGCCACGTGTCAGCCGCGAGATAATAGTCTTGAATATGGTGTACAAGCCTCACCTGTAAGACGGGATAGCCTGCAATCAAATCAAAAGGGCCGCTGAGCGGCCCTTCCCATGATTAAGTCTTTTCGACCGTAAACGGCGGCGGATCGGGTATCTTGGGGTTGCGCTCGTTGCCGGTGCGGGAACTCTGGCTCTGGCAGCCAGCCCCTTTCTTCATCAGGTGGAAGTAATCCTTGACCAACTGCGTCTTCAGAAGCTGGATAGCGCGCGCCGGATCGACTCCCTTGGGGCACACGTTGGAGCACTCTCCCGCGTAGTGGCAGCGGTAAGCGCCGTGAGTATCTCCGGCGACCGAGCGTCGATCGTCGAAACCCTCATCGCGCGTGTCGGCGTTCCAGCGGTACCCCTGCGCCAGCGGCATCGGGCCGAGATAGCTATCGTCGGTCGCCAGTGTCGGGCAGGCAGCCATGCAGCAACCGCAGCGGATACAGTAGCTGAATTGCAGGTAGCGAACGAGTTCTTTCTCGCTCTGCTCGTACTCACCGGTCGGATTCTCCATCTCCTCCTTGTCGCTCTCGCGGATCAGGTAGGGATGCAACGCCCTGTGCTTGTCGAACATCAAGCCGAGGTCGGGAACCAGATCCTTGATGATGCTGAAGTTGGGCAGCGGCGCGATCAGCAGGCGCCGGTTGGAGATGTCGAGAATCTGGTTATTACAAGCCAGCATAGCGCGGCCGTTGACCAACATTCCGCAGGAGCCGCAGACTCCCATGCGGCACGAATAGCGCCAAGCCAGGGATGGATCCTGCGTCTCGCGGATCACGTGCAATCCGTCAAGAACCGTCATGCCGGGATCGACATGAACCTTGTAATCTTCGTAGTGCGGCGCTTCATCGTTGTCGGGATCGTAACGCCTGATCGTGAAGATCACGTCGGAGGGTACTTGAACCTTGTTTGCCATTTCTATCTCCCTCCTCAAACCTTGATCGCCATCGAGGCGATTGCCGCCCAGGTGCCGACAATTAACAATGAAAGGCCGACCAGCCAGAACAGCACGTCGACAAACTTGCGGACACCTACGCCGATGTTCATCTCACAGATTATCGTTCTCGCCCCGTAGAGGCCGTGGAACAGGGCGGCCACCAGCAGGATGATGTAGGTAGCCGCGAAGAAAACGTCCTGTGCCCTGGCCACGACATTCTGCCACTCGATCGCATGCGAGGGGCCGAGGACGTTGAACCAGCCCAGAATGTCATCGAAGTGCGTGATGAGCATGTGCAGGCCGAGGAGAACGAATATCACTATCCCGGCAATCATGTGCCAGGCCCACCATTTTGTCTCTCTCATGACCTCCCCCTCACTGGAATAATGGCTTGGTGTGAACGAAGAAATCGTAGCTGCCGACCAGGACGACAACGACGATGATCAGAATGATGATCACCATCAGCGGGCGCTGGGTGTTGAGCGAAGTCTTGTAGGGATAGATCGGCTCGATCGGTTTTCCCACGCCGCCGAAGAGTTCCAGGATCACCAGGCGCACTCCGTTGAAGGCGTGGAACGCGAAAGCGAGAAACACGAGGTACTCGCCGTAGCCGATCCACGAGTGCGCGAACATGTCCATCCACTGCGCCCACGCCTCCGGGCCGAAGGCCCTGGAGGTGGTGACGATGATGTGAATCAGGAAGTAGAGAAGCAGGCCCAGGCCTGTGATCCTGTGGAGGGTGTAGAGGTAGCGGTCCACACCCCAGCGACCGCGAAAAGCCCAGCCCGCAATGCCGAGTTTGTTCGGATAATGCTTGCCTTCAGCCATGGCTTTCACCCCCCTTAGTATTTGCGCTCAACCGGCTGCCACTTGCTAATGTTCACCGGTTTGTAATCGAGTTCAGGCCCGTCAGGTGTGTAGTGGGCCAGAGTGTGCTTCAGCCAGTTGTCGTCGTCGCGGACGGGGAAGTCGCGCCGCGAATGGGCGCCTCGGCTCTCCTCGCGCACCAGCCCGGCCTTGACGGCAACTTCAGCCAAAATCAACAGGTTCTCGGTCTCTATCGCATTCATCAGGTTGGTGTTGTAAGTGCGGTTCTTGTCCTTGACCGAGATATTGCTGAAACGTTCCCGCAATTTCTTGATCTCTGCCAGGCCCTCGCCCATCGATTCGCCCGTGCGATAAACGCCGAAGTGATTGTCCATCAAGGCGCGCAGCTCATGCTTAATCTCGTAGAGGTTTTCAGGGCCGTTCTTCTCGAGGAACTCACCAAAGAGCCTCCTCTCTTCCGCGTCGACCTTCTCCTGCGGGACCTCCGGCAAAGGCGGATTGTTGTCGACATAGTAGATCATTTCCTGCCCGCAGATGCCGCCCCAGACGAGGCACTCGGCGGTGGAGTTGGAGCCGAGCCTGTTCGCGCCGTGCATCGAGACGCAGGCGACCTCGCCGGCGGCCCAGATGCCCTCCATTTTCGTCTTGCCCTTGAGGTCGACTTCGATGCCGCCCATCGAGTAGTGGGCCACCGGTCGTATCGGAATCGGCTCGATAATCGGGTCGAGGCCGATGAACTTCATGCAAACTTCGCGGATCAGCGGCAGGCGCTTGTTGATCTTCTCTGCGCCGAGGTGAGTGAGGTCGAGGTTGAGATGGTGTCCGCCGTCGGGCGACTGGACACCCCTGCCCTCCTCGATCTCCGTCTGCTCAGAGCGCGAGACGATGTCGCGCGGAGCCTGCTCCATCATCTTGGAAGCATACTTCTCCATGAAGCGATCGCCGTTGGCGTTGCGCAGGTAGCCGCCCTCGCCGCGGCAGCCCTCGGTCATCA
>Ga0114922_10005418_pt1 | contig 11783 bp, 9 predicted proteins | sample AartaG_FD_100975 | JGI IMG/M metagenome (GOLD analysis project Ga0114922, IMG submission 100975) | Deep subsurface microbial communities from Aarhus Bay to uncover new lineages of life (NeLLi) - Aarhus_00045 metaG | ecosystem: Environmental > Aquatic > Marine > Oceanic > Sediment | place: Aarhus...
CTTTTCTGTAATATTCAGTATGGGTTATAAGGTCAAGGGTCCTTTCTACAACTGTTTCAATATTAATGTTTTTGTTAAAAAGATCAACTGTGGGATCTACATGTATAAGATCATAACCTGCAGCTACAGAAGCTTCAAATGATTTTTTTATCCAGTCCATGGATTTTTCAAGGTTCCATTTTTCTATTGTCTGTATGTCCTTGACCCAGGGCCCTCCATGATCAACGCATACCATGGCTGGACCGTCATACTCTATCCTGTATGATTCCTGCCTGATAATCCTAGTGAGATCTTTCTGATTCCAGCCAGTATAGCCCCGGTCAATATCAACCTGGTTCAGTGTAGCCGCAAACATCACGGGTGCATCTGCTCTTTTTGCAGCCCTGAGAGCTGCAATAAGGACATTTTCTGAATTTGGACAGGCAGCAAAAAGGGTGTGATTAACATTTTCTTTAAGTGATATATCATTGATTTTTTCGATTATAAATTCAATTACAGGTTTGTTTTTTTCTTCTGCTTTTTTCCTTATTATTGAGTTATCGATTCTTTTTATTAATATCATTTTTAAAACCCTTTTATCAATATTACTAAAACTTTTGCTGTATTATAGCACTAAAATTTAGGAAACTTCATTAAATTTAGAATATATTTGTGGGGTGACCCCATTGGGTTAGACACGTTGTTAACTAAAAGTAGTTAAGTTAGAATAACTGATGAGACTGATAAGACTAAAGAGATAGGAGGTCTCATCAGATGAGAGTAAGAAGAACATTTACAAAAGATTTTAAGAGAGAAATAGTAAAAGCAGTGCCTCTGGTTAGGTAAGGCAGCTGGAGATGTCAAGAAAGTATGGAATATCACCGGTAGTTATCTCCAGGTGGAAAAGAGAATATAGCCAGCGTAAGCTCGGAAGTAAACGGCCAGACTGCTCTTTGAAAAGTAGGAACGACTCAGGGGTCTATCAATCTGGGAGGCCTTAGCATAAAGCGAAGACTGCAAAAAGAAATTGTCTTACATAAAGTCGTTTTGCAAGGAAGTTCAGGAGGCTGACCTAATCCTCTCGTAGGGAAAGCTGATACATCCGATTTAATATAAAAGGATATCTAAAATCGGGTGCTCCTGCGGATATAAAGGGTCAAAGCATCCCAGAAAAGGTCAAATATCAAAGTTGGGAAAGTCCTATTCAATAAGGGCTGTTGGTATAAGCTGAATAAGTGAAATTCAACAGGCGAATAGGATTTTCGGATGAGCCCATAGTAGCTATGAAGTTTCTGTAATGGAAATGGAGCAAAGGGGCCCTGGACGATAAATTCTACACGGAGATACTTTCTCCAGACTCAGAACTGGAATAAGGAAGAGAACATAACTGTAGTAGATATACTCAAAATAAACTGCAAGTTGCAGGAAGGCATTTGAGAAGAATTATCGTTTGAAGCCGTATCGAGGAAATCCCGATGTACGTAATTTTAGAGGGGGCGATGGAAACGGAGCATTGTTAAGATATTGAGGCACTGTCAACCGAAGGAGACAGGAACAGATTAAGCTTAACCTAAACTATTCGCGCCATCGCTCTACTCGGCGACATTAATAATTTAACAGAAAGGATTTAAAAGATGTCTACTCAACCAAAACTTTTAGAAAGAGCATTTAAAGAAGCATCCAAACTTCCAGTGGTAGAACAGAACGCTTTAGCGAAGTGGTTTATAGAAGAACTTGAATCAGAAGATAGGTGGAAAAAAGCTTTTGCAGGGTCTGAGGATATACCTGACAGGCTTGCTGATTAGGCTCTTGAAACACATGAAGACGGCAAGACAAAACCGATGGATATAGAAAAATTATGATACCTGTAACCAGTGATCGTTTCGATTATGATAATCTCTTAAAACAGATAAGATCTGCTGATAAAAAATTTTCCTAAATATCGATAGCCCCCTTTTAAGCTCTGATAATTTGATTGTTGGTAATTCCGGAAAAATCTGAATATTTCTGTTATCAATATCGACCAGCCCGGGGAGCCGGAGCTGGACCCGGAATTTTCGGACAGACTCCTAAACACTATATGTAGTGCTGGTATTAGCATAATATTGTAATTATAACAATATATAGCTATAGATTATTATTAAAAAAATAATCTATTAAAGAATAATATATTTTTTTATATTTTAATTCAAAAAAAGTTTACAAATGTATTTTATTATGTTATCTTATTGGTGTGATGTGGGGAAAAGTGGTGAGAAAACACCTAAGTTTCCCATTATTTGGCTAAATATGGTCCAGGCAGGTTTTAAATGTTTTTAGGTGAACATCACAGGACAATTGATAATAAAGGCAGGATCTTTATTCCTGCTAAATTCAGGGAAGAGATAATAAAAGGTGTGATAATCACAAAGGGTTTTGATGAGAAGTGTCTTTTTTTATTTTCGAAAGAAGGCTGGACGAGACTTCAGGAAAAGATCTTATCCAATCCGGTGGCAAAGAGAAATACTCAGAGGTTTTCAAGATGGTTTTTTTCTTCAGCCACTATGGAAAGTATAGACCAGCAGGGAAGGACCAGGATTCCCCAGAATCTTGTCAAGCATGCTGATTTGAAAAAAGATATAGTGCTTGTCGGTGTCTCGGACAGAGCCGAGATATGGTCAAAAGAGAATTGGGAAAAATACTACGACAATGCGGATTCCCAGTATACTGATGACCAGAATGCATTTGAGGAATTAGGGTTCTAATAAGTGTTATAAATGAATTATGATGATTTTCATGTTTCTGTTCTCTTGACAGAAGTCATAGACTATCTGGACCCGGAAGAGGGAGATATAGTTTATGACGGTACACTTGGCGGTGCGGGTCATACTGTAGAAATAATTAAAGCAATTGCCCCCACAGGCAAAGTAATTGGAGTTGATCTAAATAGCCAGACTCTAAGCACCGCCACCAGTAAATTAGAGTTATTTGCCAAAAACGTACTGCTGGTGAATGACAATTTTGCAAATATAAAAAATATTTTATTAAAACTAAATATTAAAAAGATCAACAAAATATTATTGGATCTGGGATTGTCCTCTTTCTTAATTGATAGGTCAGGGAGAGGATTTAGTTATCTAAGAGATGAAAGACTTGATATGAGGTTTTCACCGGATACATGGCCAGACGCACATGAAGTGATTAACAAGTATCAGGAAAAAAGATTGAAGGAAATATTTTTAAAATATGGTGAAGAAAGATTTTCAGGCCGCATTGCAGCAAATATTATCAAATACAGAGAAGCTAAGTCTATAGAGACAACAGGAGATCTTGTGAATATAGTAAGACAATCAATTCCAGGAAATTATGGCAAATATAGAAAAGGAAATCCTGCAAAAAGGGTTTTTCAGGCCATAAGGATGGAAGTGAACAGGGAACTGGAAAGTATAAGCAAAGTAATAGATGACGGCTTTGAGGTACTTGAAAAAGGCGGAAGAATGGTGATCATCTCCTACCATTCCCTGGAAGATAAACTGGTAAAGACAAGATTTAGGGAACTTGAAGGAATATGTACCTGTCCCCCGGGATTACCGGTCTGTAGATGCGGTGTAGTAAAAAAGGCCGAAATACTGACAAGAAGGGCAATTTTTCCTTCTGTAGAGGAGCAAGAAAAGAATCCCCGTTCAAAAAGTGCAAGGTTAAGAGCGATAGAGAAGATATTATGAGTACAAGACTAGCACAAGCGCATGAGATCTATAAAAACAGGAGACCCCTTCTGTATATGATAGGAAGCAGGGATAAAGCCTTGCAAAAACCGGTCCTGTACGGCAGCAGCGGTCTTTTCTATGTATTGATCATAATAATACTTATGGCCTGTCTTGGCCTGCTGCTAAATATTGGCTTGAGGGTTCAAAATATCAATTACCAGAATAATATATATAATCTTAATGAGATGATCATCCTGGAAGAAGAAAGAGCGGACAGGCTGAGACTTGAGATTTCTTCACTGAAGGCACCTTCAAGGATACAGGAAGCCGCTGAAGAGAAAATAGGGATGGAACAGGGCGGAGAATTTGAAATCGTTGAGTTATCCGGACAGGGACTTATAAATAATGAAAAGATATATGATTATATTGCACGGGATGAATCCGCAGGATTTGAAGCAAATTATGATAATCTGCTAGGAACGATCTATTATATCCAGGATATAGTACTAGTTGTGTCAGAGAGCGTATTAACATTTTTTATACCGTAAACAATATGTAGAATAATAAAATGAACAGGGAAAAAAATACCTTTAAGATAAACAGGAAGAGGATATATTTCCTGTTTATTTTATTTTTCATAGCTTTTTCACTTATTTCCTACCGTCTGGTATCGATCCAATACCTGGATGCCTCAAAATACCAGAGCTATGCCCAATTTCAGCATACAGATGAATTCAAGCTATACTCAAAAAGAGGTGAGATACTTGACAGGAACGGGACAGAGCTGGCAATAAGCCTTATTGAAAAGACCGTATATGCAAACCCAAAAGAAGTGCTGGACCCTTCCTATCTGGCAGAAGTGCTATCCGGGTTGCTTAATACCAGCAAGGAAGAGCTTGAATCAAAGCTGGGTGACAAAGAACTTGGCTTCGTATATCTAAAAAGAAAAATAGCTGCAGAAGAAGCAGAAAAGGTAGCGAGGCTGGATTTAGACGGTATATATATACAGGATGAGACTAAAAGATATTATCCTCAGGAGGAATTGGCGGCTCAGATAATAGGATTTACGGGAACCGATGATAATGGGCTATATGGAATAGAAATACAATATGAAAGCATATTAAGGGGTGTAGATGGAAAGGCAGTTGCAGAAAAAGATGTTTTCGGAAATGTTCTCCCGGGAAATATAAAAAGTTATATAGACCCTGTAGATGGAAAGGATATAGTACTTACAATTGATTCCCAGATACAATACGTCACCGAGAAAAACCTGGAACAAGTCTGCAAAAAATATAATGCACCCGGTGCAACTGCTATCGTGATGGATCCTGGCAGCGGTGAAATATTTGCAATGGCTACTTATCCTGGTTTTGACCCTAATAATTATCAGGATTATGATGCACAAGCCTATAAGGCTGGAGCTATATCATTTACATATGAGCCAGGATCGACATTTAAGGTAATAAATGTTGCAGGTGCACTCGATAATAATACGGTAGGAAAGGATCAGGTATTCGATCTTCCGCCTTCTATAAGAGTAAGCGACAGGATCATAAAAGAGATATTCAGGACATCGAATATCCAGTATTCTACCCGGGAGATAATTCAATACTCAAGCAATGTGGGTGCGGTAATGCTTGCATTGAGCATGGGAGATAAGCTGTACTGGGAAAATATAAATGAATTTGGCTTTGGACAAGTAACAGGAATAGAACTTCCGGGAGAAGAAAACGGAATAGTCCATGATTATAAGACATGGCCGGCTTCAACGATCGGTGCCCTTGCAATAGGGCAAAGCATATCAGTGACACCGCTTCAGCTGTTAAGAGCAGTATGTTCCATTGCAAATGGCGGATATCTTGTAAAGCCTACTATCATAAAAGAGTTAAAATTGGGCGGTGGGGAAGAATCAGAAGAACCTGTTAATAATATGATAAAAATAATCAGTAGCAGTACAGCAGGATCCATAAAAGAGATGATGCTTGCCGTAGTCGAGAATGGGACCGGTACGAATGCACAGGTTGAAGGAGTAGAAGTCTGTGGAAAAACCGGAACGGCAGAAAAAGCAAATGAGAACGGAATAGGGTATAGCGAGGGAAGAAGCATAACTTCCTTTTTAGGTTTTGCACCATACGATGATCCCGGTATCGCTATAGTAGTTGTTGTAGACGAGCCCAGTGGAGAGGAAAGGACTATCTGGGGCGGCACAGTTGCAGCACCGGTCTTTAAAAATATAATGGAGTATTCCTTAAACCGTTTAAAGTTTTAAAATGACTTATTTGATATAGATAATGTATAATTCAATATGAAAAACTGGTAAAAACAGTTCGAACAAAAGGATCCTTTATGAGACTCGTCAGCATACTTAAAGGTATAGATATAAAAAAAATATACGGTGATATCAGAATAGAAATAAGTGATATATCTATAGATTCCAGGAAAGTGAAAAACGGGTTTTTATTTGTAGCTATTGATGGCTTTAAGCTGGATGGACACCGGTTTGCCTGTGATGCTGTAAAAAAGGGAGCAGCAGCTGTGATATCCCAGAAGAAATTGGATCTTTCACCCGGGACCATTCAGGTAATAGTAAAAGATACAAGAGCGGCATTGCCTCAAGTAAGTGCCAACTTTTTCGGCAATCCTTCAAGATCATTGAAAATAATAGGAATAACAGGAACAAATGGAAAGACGACTACATGCTATCTTATAAATTCGATCCTCAAGAGTTCAGGCTTCAAGACTTCCATCATCAGCACATTTAAATCATATATTGATGAGAAGGAAGTATGTATGGAAAGGACAACCCCTGAATCACTTGACCTGCACCGGTTTTTTGCTGAGAGCCTCAGAGATGATGTGAAATATGTCTGTATGGAAGTATCTTCTCATTCTATAGATCTGCACCGGGTCGATCATATTGATTTTGATCATTTTGTATTTACAAATCTGTCACAGGACCATCTGGATTATCATGGTACGATAGATGAATATTTTAAAGTCAAGTCCAGGCTCTTTGATCCATCTTGCCGTAAGATATTTGGTGGAAGAAGTGCGGTAATAAATCTTGATGACGATTTTGGAAAAAAATTATATGAGATGACGGATCTTGATAAAGTATCATATTCAATAAAAGATAGAAGTGCAGACATAAGAGCCTCTGGTATGAAGAGCACCATAAAAGGTATCAGTATGGTATTAAAGAGGAAGAATAAGAAGGATATGGAGATCAGGTCATCATTATGCGGTGTTTTTAATATTTACAATATACTTGCAGCTATAAGTACAGGATTTGAAATTGGCATCGGCAGGTCCCATATATTAGCGGGCCCGGAATCGATGAAGGGGTTTGGCGGACGATTTGAGAAAATCGACTACGGTTCCGGTCCGACAGTAATAGTTGATTATGCGCATACGCCTGATGGACTGGAAAATGTCTTAAAAACAGCAAAAGACATTCTTGGCCGCGGAGGAAGATTGCTAGCTGTTTTTGGCTGCGGAGGAGATAGGGATAAAAAAAAGAGGAAATTAATGGGTGCGGTATCTGCCAGGATTGCAGATTTTACCATAGTAACTTCAGATAATCCCAGATCCGAAAGGCCAGGGGATATAATAATGATGATAGAAGAAGGTTTAAAGAGTGAGGGTTCTAAAAGCTATATGACTATTGCAGACAGAAAAGAAGCCATCCATTATGCAATGGATATAGCCGGGGAAGCCGATATCATTTTGGTAGCCGGAAAGGGTCATGAAGACTACCAGGAATTTGAGAACGGTAGAAGAATACATCTATATGATCCTGAAATAGTAAAGAACTGGAGAAATGAAAATAAAGGAAAAAATTAAAATTGATATAGTCGTAAGCGTTACAGGGGCAACGATAGTCAGGGGAGATTCCGGCGGCTACCTTGAGTGCATATCAACAGACACCAGGACAATTTCGGCGGGTGATCTCTTTATTCCAATAGAAGGGGATAACTTTGATGGCCATAACTTTATCGGAGATGCAATAAAAGCCGGGGCAGGAGGTTTTGCATACAACCGGGAACAGAAAGGGAAAATACAGGAGGTCCTGGGAAGATATTACAATAAAAAGAAATTCCCTGAATTGGTGCTAGAGGTAGAGGATACGCTGGTATTCTTTCAGGAGCTTGCCCGTTGCTCTATGTTAAGATTTGATCCTGTGGTTATCGGCATAACAGGCAGTGTTGGTAAAACAACGGCAAGGGATTTTATAGTAAGCATATTGTCACAGGACTTTGATGTGGTCCATACTCCTAAAAACCATAATACCGAAATAGGTGTTGCTGCTGCGATGCTAAATATTGGAAAAAATACAGATTTTTTCATAGTAGAGCTGGGGATGAGAGGTAAAAATCAGATAGGTCCCCTTGCTGATATTTGTAATGTAAGCATTGGCGCGATAACAGCTATAGGGAACTCACATCTTGAGTTTTTTACCTGTTTAGAGGATATTGCCCTGGCAAAGGCAGAGATCGCCGGTATCATATATAAAAATGGAGGAAAACTATTTCTTAATGCAGATGACAGGATGACTCCTTATATTAAGGATAATATCAGGGCCGATATTATTGAATTTGGCCGCAATAATGAACTTGATTATAATTTTATGGACCTGGCTCCGGATGAGTGGGGGAGGTTTGGCTTTGATTTTTTTAAAAATGGCCACAAAAGGACATCTATAAGATTAAATCTTCCGGGATACCATAATATATATAATAGCTGTCTTGCAGCGGGTATATGCGACTACCTGGGAGTAGATCCCGGGAAGATCAAAAGTGGTATTGAAAGTGCGGCCATAGAGAAATACAGGATGGAAATAATAGATTCAGGGGATATGACCCTTATAAATGATTGCTATAATGCCAGTCCGCTTTCAATGAGAAAAGCTATTGATGCACTTTGCCTTATAGGAAGAAAAAATAAAAGACGGCGCGTTGCCATACTTGGGGATATGCTGGAGCTGGGGGACAGCTCGGAAGAGCTTCATTATGAGATTGGAAAGTATCTGATTAAAAAAGATATTGACGTTTTAATAGCATTAGGTAAACTGGCAAAAAACATATACAGGGGATTCAAGGAAAGCCGGACCGATCCTGACAGGATGCAGTGCTATTATTTCCCGGAAAGGGAAGAATTCCGGAGTAGCTTGAAAAATCTTGTCAAACCCCGGGATATTGTATTAATCAAGGGTTCCAGGGCAAATAAAATGGAAGAAATAATCTCATATATATAAACAGGTGCAGGGATCTTTAACCAGGAGCCTGTCCGATAATTGGGCTTAAGGCTTGCAGGCTGATATCTTTATACAGATCAAGGCCTGAGGAAGAAACGATATTGGAGTATCGGTGATGACGAAAAACGAAAATATGTGCAAAAATAGCGACTGCCCAAAGGGTTGGGCAGGTTCCCAACCGGCCCGCTAAAACGGATTTTTTAATAAAGAAGGAGTAATAAATAATGAACTGGATATTTTTATCGCTTGCCATAGGAGGCTTTATATCCCTCTTATTGACTCCTTTATTCATCAGTTTTCAAAAAAAAAGGTCCATTGGTGAGAAAATAAGGGTAGATGGGCCAAAGAGCCATTCTACAAAAGTGGGTACGCCTACTATGGGAGGTGTCATTTTTGTACTGGCTTCTACTGCAGCCTTTACAATAGTCAGTCTTATAAAATATTACCGTCATGAGGACTATAGCATGGAAGGCATCTTTGTAACCTCAATACTGCTTTTATGCAGCATTGTAGGTTTTATTGATGATTATATGGCCCTTAAGAAGCAGCGTTCACTTGGGTTAAGGGGATGGGTAAAAATATTCCTTCTGGTAGTAATATGCATATATTTTGTATTGTTTTCAAAATATATCCTTGATCTTGCAACATATATAAGCATACCTTTTACAGATATCAATATCGAACTTGGAAATTGGTATTATATAATCGCTGTTTTAATCATCCTCTCGACGACCAATGCAGCCAATCTTACCGATGGGCTCGATGGACTTGCTGCAGGCTCTTCTTCTATTGTGCTGGCGACTTTTTGTTTTATTGCATTTCTGGAATGGACCATACTTGATGTAACATATGGAATCGATATTGCAGTTATCGGTGCAAGTACCCTTGCAGCCTGCATAGGGTTTCTATGGTGGAATACCGCTCCTGCGGAGATATTTATGGGCGATACTGGTTCATTTGGACTGGGCGGACTTATAGCGGCTATAGCTATTGTCTTAAAGCAGGAGATATTGCTTATAGTGATAGGCGGATTATTTGTGATAGAGACTCTATCAGTTATTATTCAGGTGCTCTGGTTCAAGATATCGAAAAAGAGAGTGTTCAAAATGGCCCCGATACATCACCACTTTGAATTATTAGGATGGCCTGAGATCAAGGTAATTATACGTTTCTGGCTCATATGTGCTATTTTTTCAGCACTTGGATTTTTCATTTACTATTTAAAATTCATAGATTAGGAGCCTGTCCGAGAACTAGATCTTGGCCTGAGCCCAGTTCCCTGACAGGCGCCTGGTATGCCGGGATAGAAGAATATAAGGACTGTTATCAAGAGGTTTAAAAGTGGTAGATCCTGATACTTTTTTTAAAGATAAAAAAATACTTGTCATTGGTCTGGGGATGACCGGGATTTCCGCAGCTTCCATTCTTATGGGATTCGTTGGAAAGATATTGGCTGTAGATAATAATGTAAACCTGGACAGAGAAGATATATATAATAGGATAGTAAAGAATGGTCCTCCAGGGATGGGAAATAATGGCAGATTTCTTGAAATGATCATCGACAGCGGTATCAATAATGATATCTCATTATTAGAAGGTGTCAAATTAATTATCTCCAGTCCTGGAATACCCGGCAATATAGATTTGCTTGATGAGGCTTCTAAAAAAGGTATCCCCATATGGGATGAACTTGAGCTTGCCTGGTCTCTTATGGGCACAGAGCAGAAAAAAAATACAATTGCTGTGACTGGTACAAATGGTAAGACCACTGTAGTAAATCTAATAAATAAGATATTCTCTGATTCAAAGGTTCCTTCCATAACATGCGGCAATGTCGGTCTCCCGCTGCTTGATACACTTAAACTGTCCCGGGACTGGAAGATCTTAAATGACGGTATCATTCGTGTGATAGAAGTCAGCAGCTTTCAATTAGAGAGGACAAAGACATTTAAACCCCATATTGGAGTACTTTTAAATATAACGAGTGATCACCTGGACCGCCATGGCAATCTTAGAGATTATGGAAAATTAAAATTCGATCTATTTTCCAACCAGGATAATGATGATATTGCTGTACTCAATACAGATGACCTATATATCAAAAAAAATATTCGTGATCTTGCAAATGTCAGGATACATCCGCAGATGATCAGGTTTGGCCTTAGAAATTGCCCGGAGCATAATTTCAGGTATGATGGTAGTAATATATTCTTTGATTTTGCGGGACATGCAGGAAGTATCAATACAGGCGGGACCATGCTCAGGGGCAGGCATAATATTTCAAATATTTTAGCTTCCATGATCCCGGCTCTGCTGGCCGGTGTCTCTCCGGGTTCCATTGAAAGATCGATAAAGGATTACAAAGCTCTCGGTCACCGTATTGAGTATCTTGGAGTATTGGCAGGAATCAGGTGTTTTAATGATTCAAAATCAACAAATCCAGACTCTACCATTGCTGCATTACAGGATTTCGGAAAAGAGGTAACCCTGATACTGGGAGGCAAGGATAAGAATATGGATTTTATGATGCTTGCAGAGATAATCGAATTAAAAGTCAATAATCTTATTTTGATCGGACAGGCGGCTTCAAAGATAAAAGGACTTTTGGAACCTATTTCGGGTGATTACAAAATATATCTATCCGATAGTCTTGAAGAAGCAGTAAAGCTCTCGTTTAAAATAACTAAGCAGGGCGGAGTACTTCTGCTTTCACCTGCATGTGCGAGCATGGATATGTTCAGAGATTATAAGGACCGGGGAGACAGGTTTAAAAAACTGGTGCTGTCATACGGGAAAAGATGATGGAAAGACAAGTCAAAAGACACAGGATATTCAGCATTGGTCTGGAGTATTATTTTCTGTTC
>Ga0114922_10005419_pt1 | contig 11782 bp, 9 predicted proteins | sample AartaG_FD_100975 | JGI IMG/M metagenome (GOLD analysis project Ga0114922, IMG submission 100975) | Deep subsurface microbial communities from Aarhus Bay to uncover new lineages of life (NeLLi) - Aarhus_00045 metaG | ecosystem: Environmental > Aquatic > Marine > Oceanic > Sediment | place: Aarhus...
TAAGCTCCGTTTCTATATCAACTCCAACTGCGAGCGAAAAACTATGACCCATGTAGTCTGTGATTGTTCCGCAGCCACACCCTATGTCCAGACAGGTCTTACTGCTTATGTCTGAAGCAATTGCATCGCTTATGACAGCAAGAATTTTCTGTGCTTTTTCTTTACGATAATCTCTATCCCAGTTTATAAATGATCCTGTGCGGGTTAAATTATCATGTTTGATCAAAATTCACCCATAATTCCACACAGTCTATATTTTGTGTAGTTAAAAGGGATGCATCAAATGAGGATTTATATTGTTGATCAGGAATTACACCGAGCATATCTTCTTATAAACTGCAATTCCTAAACGGGATACAAAGATGTTGCCTATCCCAGGTATTCTTTTTAATATCCGCTCAAATACGCGCCATACTGGGATGCATGTTTCATACCGTAATACATGTCTTACTTCCAGACCCAGAGCCTGGGTAATTTGATAATACTCTCTTTCTGTGAGAACGCCGATGTGCTCTCTGAATTGCTTGAGGATAATGTTTTTGGCCTTCAATCTTTCAATCCAATGGCTTCGGCATGGTGTGAAGAAGACAAACACACCATTGTGCTTCAATAGCCTTGCGACTTCTCGCAGTGAAGCTTCTAACTGAATTTCGGACAAGTGTTCCAACACATCTATAGCTAGTATTTTCCCAAAAGAATTGTCTGATAACATATCGAGTTTTTCTATAGAAGCAACCAGGAACTCTACATTATCTCTTTGAAACTGAGAAATGGCCATCTCTATTGCGGTAGGGGAAAAATCTACCCCCACGATCTTATGTACGCGCGGCGCCAGCAGTCCTGTGTAAAACCCAGTTCCGCATCCTAACTCAAGAACATCATCGGTAATACCAGGTTTACAGAGCAACTCAATGGTCTCCAAACGTTGAGACTCTCGGTAGGTGTTGCTGCCAATGGAGTCGAGCTGATGCAGGCGATCAAAATAAGATTTATCATAAAGCTCTCGATAAGAATTGTCCATGAACGAAGTTGAGTCCTTTAAATCCCCCCGGCCCCTCCTTAGCCAAAAAGGGAAACGCGAAATAATTTCAAAAAATGTTTAGCGACCCGCTTACATGTTAGGATTTCAGAATTCGCTTTAGTAAGCCCTCGTGTTGAATACCTACTATACCCCAATCGAAACTGTTTCTTGCTCGCTGACGCGCATATTCCCCCATATTTCCGCGCAATTCCGAATCTTTAAGTAGAAGAGCAATTTTCCCTGTCAAAGCTCTATAATCATTTGGCTCCACTAATATACCACTTCTGCCATCTTCGATAGCGTCAGTAATTCCCCCCGTCTTCGTAGCAACACAGGGAACACCAGCGGCATTAGCCTCGATAAAAACCACGCCAAAACCTTCCATGTCCCCCTCTATCGGTATAACAGGTAACACAAATATGTCGCTCAGATTATAAATCTCAATGAGAGTACTGAACTCAACCTTTCCCAGAAGCAGGACGTGGTTATTCAGACCAGTTTCCTGTATTGCATTCTCTATATCCTGCATTACGTTGTCTCTATGAGCCAGTGATTCACTTGGGTTCTCCCCTACAACCAGGTAAATGGCTTCAGGAACCATCCCGACAATATCAGGTAAGGAGTTGCGGATAAATTCAGCGATTCCTTTTCTTTTGGCCATCCGGCATACGCTCAATATAACCTTTCTACCATCAAGGCCGTGTTTTCTCTTTATTTCGTCTTTGTCTTTATCCATATAGAAAGTCTTCGTATCAGTTCCCGGGTGTATAATGACAGTTTTGCCTGACGATGTTCCGCGTGCTACAGCCTCGTTCCTGGACATTTCGCTGATGGCTATAACATTGTCGTTCCTGCGGAGAGAACACCTTACCATAAGTTGGTAAAAGATGTTGCGATATATCACATCAAGACCATATATCTGAGTGACAACTCTTCGATGAAAAAGTCTAGCCAAAACAACGGTTGCAGGACACATTAAAGCACTGCTCGCAAATAATACGTCAGGCTTTTCTCTTAATATGATTCGCGCGCCTTTGAAAATTGAGAATAGCATAAACCAGAGCAATTGAGGGAATCTGGGACGAAAAACGCCAGGTTCTTCAATGTTTTCTGAATTCGCATGGGGTGCTATAACGAAGACATCATTCCTCTTTCGAAGCTGGTCCCAGATATTATACATCACGTTTTCTATTCCACCAGTCTTGGGTGGAAAGTTCCAGGTTATTATTAGTATTTTCATAGAGATATAAGTTTCCTGAATTTGGGGTTAAACAACTCTACTCCCCATCACTTCTATCCATCCTCAGCGCCGCGATCTGTTCAGAGATAAGGCCCATGAGAAATATCATCACGCCAGTGGATACCAGGAAAACTGTTGTATAACTATATCGCGCATTCAGGAAGAGAACCCTGTATGCGCCGTAGCCCACTCCCAACAGAATGGAGACTACGCTGATCGGAAGAAAAACCTTGAATGGGGAGAAGAGCGTTGCGATTTTTGTTATGATCAAAAAGAACCTTATCCCATCTTTGAAGAGCCTTATCTTGCTTTTGCCCACACGCCTGGACACTTCTATCGGGACGTACCCGACGCTGTAGCCCGCCTTGATCAGGGCCAGGGTGCTGGTTGCCGGATATGAGAAGGTGTTTGGCAGCATATAGAGAAATCTATGAATAACTTCCATTTTGGCTGCTCTGAATCCAGATGTCAGGTCACGGATTTTCATATTGGTTATATAGCTGGCGAACCAGTTGTATATCTTATTTGCCAGATTCCTGTGAAATCGGCCGTTTGATCTGCCAATCCGCGCTCCCACCACCATGTCGTAGTCCGGTATAAGCTCCAGAAGCCTGGGTATATCCTCCGGATTGTGCTGGCCATCGCCGTCCATCATTACCACCACATCGCCAGTTGCATTCCTGATCCCGGTCTTCACTGCAGCGCCGTTGCCTTTGTTATACGGGTGATTGATAACCTTTGCGCCGGCCTGCGCGGCTGCCTGGGCGGTGTTGTCTGTAGAGCCGTCGTTCACAACCAGTATTTCATAATCCTGCTGCAGAGCCATCGCGCCTTTGATAACGTCACCTATGACTCTCTCTTCGTTGTATGCAGGTATAACGATGGTCACTTTGCCTTCCATGTTTCTTGCACCTTTGTTTATTGAATCAGACGGCCGCGAGGCTTCTGTGTCCTCTAAGATTGATTATACTTGAAGAACGGCATCCTGTCAACGCCGTTTCTGTCCCTAATTATGACTCGGTATGATTGTACGAAAACTTTAAGGATTGTTTCTGCAAATTCCTGCCATCACCTCGATGTATATAGAGGAGGGCGTCAAAAGAAAATGAAATGCTTTATACCGTTTTCATCAGGAAGTAATGACCATTTGATTACCTATACCATAGTAAATCGCTACTATATAACTACTTGTCGACAAAATCGAAAATCCGATAACCCAAGACTGGGAACTGAAAACTGAGACCCCATGATTACTTCAACTAATGAATTTCGCCAAGTAATCAATTAATGATTTTGTCATACCGAATTCTATACAGTTCCATCTCCCTGTTGCTGTATACCAATTCCAGCCCGGGGACCTGGCCTGTGACCAGAGGTATCAAGGAGGGTTTATGCTCGATTCGTTGCGTTATTAATAACAGATACTCCGGTTTATAGAATCTCATCACTTCAATCGTCTTCTGGAGGCTGGCCCGGGGGATCTGGATGGCCCGCTGTTCGGAGTAGAAGTGCAGGTCCCAGGGAAATTCCGTCATGGTTATGGAGTCGGGGGATGCGTTCTCTTTGAGCCATCTGCCCATGTCAATACAGTCCCACGCGGAGTCGTGGTATGGGTAAGCGCCCCTGTTATATGCCCTGTAGATGCTTTCTGCGGACATGAGAACTACCACTACTGCCAAACAGCACACCAGAACGCCCGGCAAATTCCCCCTTTTCCAAGCGCCTGGTGAATCCCCCCTTTTCCAAACGCCTGGCAAATCCCCCCTTTTCCAAGCGCCTGGTGAATTCCCCCTTTTCCAAGCGCCTGGTGAATTCCCCCTTTTCCAAAGGGGGGTTAGGGGGGATTCGCCTTTTGGGGAGAGGGAGACAGCATCAACATCATGTCTGAACCTGCGTTTCAGCCGATTAACGATTATTTTTATAATATAGAAGTGAGTTGCCCAGCCAAGGGGCATCATGAGGCATATTATGGGCAGCATGAGCCGGTATATGGGCGACCAGACGATGGACATGAAGAGGGTCAGCGAACCGGCAGTGATCCATATTATATGCCTCTTCCTGTTTCCCCACAGCAGCACTATTCCCAGAAGGGCGGGTATATTCACAAAGTACGTGGGAAAGGCTTCCCTGATGGGCCCTTTCCATCTCGTCAGCTTATCCCCATTCTGTACGAGGGGTCGCCCGCTGTTTATATCCACAAAGGTCATCCAGAAATGGCCTTTGAGGTGGTCTAAGGTCACTCTTGCGGCGTATCGGATATTCAGTCCCCTGACCTTATCAAGATATGCGGGCGGCGGCTTTTCACCCCAGTATAGATCATAAGTTCCTGCTTCCCAGCCTTCGAAGCCTATGTAGCTTGAGATGAATCGCTGCGTGGAGAAAAATGGGTCGCGGAAGTGTATGTAATTCCGTATGAACCAGGGCAGAAGTATCAGAAACGCTATAAGCAGGCTGATCAGGATTTTCTTCACACTGCGCCGAGCGATGACCTGGAACAATATATGGCCGGGGATCAATATCAGCCCGGAGCCTTTAGCGTAATATGCCAGCCCCATAAATACTCCCAATGGGTAAAAAAACCTCTCGTCATCCAGGGCTTTCATGGAGAAAAGCACGCCCGCGCAGACCACAAATGAGTACAGAACGTCCGAGAGGCTCTGGAGCGATTCCTCGAAGATCACCGGGTAAAACAGGACGCCAAGGCCTGCGGCAAGGCTGGCGAATTTGCTTCCGGTCAATTCCTTCGTTATCAGGTAGACCACGACTGGCAGAAAGAAACACGATATAATAATTGATGGCAGTTTCGCGGCGAAGGCTGTTTTACCGAATATCAGGAAGAACGGCGCTATAGCTATAGAATACAGCGGCGGCCAGTGGTCTTCAGGGCGGCTTACCTGTGAGTCGTATTTCACAAAATACGAGCTGATGTAATCCACCTCAAACCCCCGGCCGTGGACCAGGCTATCGGCCATTTCAGCGTAGGCCGCGGCGTCCGCGTAGCCTATATACTGGATGGGATAGGCTATCACACACTTGATAAGGAACACCGCGAAGCCGATGAGCAACAGAATCACAATATAAGAGTCCGGTTTGGATTCCAGTATTGCTCTGAGCTTCTTTAAAGAACCCATCATAGATATAGCCCCTCAGGGCCAGGGGAAAGATGGAGCGGGAACATCGGCGGCCCAGCTTACTATGGTCCAGAGTACGGCCAGGCCGAATTCTCCGAACACCATCCCCAGGAAAAGCGGTCTATACTTCCTATACAGCTTTATCCCGCCGTAGCGCATCAATGGCTGTTTGATGGCCCACGCTACCAGAACTGGGAACCAGAACACGATCATAGTCCACGACGCAGAGAGGGCATATCCCAGAGGATGCAGAGGCCACCACCAAAACATGGCTCGCAGGATCACAAGAGACACGGTAACGCCAGCGCCTACCATAAAGAATATGAGGGATGACCAGTCCGCAAACTGCCCGCCTGAACGCTCTACAGCGGCAGCGTTATCTCTGAACCCCCACAGCGGATTGCCCCAGTATACGTAGGAATACATATTAAGGGCACCGCGATTATAAGGCAGCCATAGATGGATGATCCCGGCGCTGAGCATTGCGACCAGTATACCTACGATCAGTATTGGCAGCAGCGATCTACGCCTCATATTGACGCCGTCGGAGATCTTCAGGCTGTCCAGAAAACCTGTGAGGATCAGTCCACGCTGATCTCTCGTAAACACGGCGTCGAAGAGGGATAGCATGGTGAGCGTCGGCCCGCCCAGTGTCGCTTTGGCTACAACCATGGAGTACATATCCACCGGGCGGAAGGATGTCTCGGTCATGAGGAGGCCGCCTTCAGCGGTGCTCCTGGCCATTACGACTGCCACGAAGAACATGTAGATTAGCACCTCGAAAACGGCGAACCACAGGGTTATGCCGGCCATATAGCACCACGAGACGGTCAATATAAAGCTCAGTATCAACCCCCAGAAGGCTAAGCCATAAGGCATCAGTTCGTTGGAATCGTCCAGTTCATACCTTCTGAAAATTCTCCCGAGCACTTGCTTGAGATGCGGGATGCTCACATAAAAAAGGTAAAAGACCAACACCATATAAGCTCCGGCGATCTGGTAACCTATGAATGAGTGCGTGGGATAGAGCGGCATGGTTGTGATCCGCATCCCAAATGATGCTGCAATGACATCCTGGACTCTGGTGAATACAAAAAAGGCCCACAGACTGAGCAGCAACTGAGTAGGAAGCAGATAAAAAAATCCGATGGCGGCGAAGGAGAGATAAAGAGGTGTATAGGCTATGGAGTTGAATGGCCGATCGGTGAAGTATCGGTTCAGGGACGTACTCAACGACAGGTTGGGCACTGCCGGGATTATACCATGCAGGCCGTTTAATGTGAATATGAGCGCGGGTATGGCAAAGCCGATCCACATCAGCCTGTTTCTGAAAAGGCCGCCGGCTTCGGTGCCTCTGACGAATTCCAGCGGGAGTTGAGCGAATGGGAAGGTTAGCTTTTCGTTATCCACCCACTGTCTGCGGAGAAGTGAAGCGAGGCATAGGAATCCGAAGAAGATTATAAGCACAAGCCCGCCCCAGACCAGGAGTGGAGTAACCCACTTGTCCCAGGGTATGGACTGCCATTCCTCCATTTTTTCGTAGAAACTTACAGAGACTTTCTGCAACTCTCCTTTGCTGGGATCGAACGGCACCAGCCAGCCTTTGATATGCGGGAAGAATAGCTCTGACCAGGCATTGGTTTCATTGGCGTAGTAATTTACTGCTACAAGCGCGGGGATAAGCTTTTCCATGAGCCCCCGGGAGGATATCATGGACGCCACCAGCATCATACAATAGATCGTCATGAGTTCCTGATAAGAGAATTTAAGCCGCTTGCCGATTTTCTGCAGCAAGCCGTTGGCAAGCACCAGGAAGAAGAACATCCCTATTACTACTGGTGGAAACTGGAGGAACCCGATCTGAATATATCTGATTACAAGCTCTGCGTAGGAAACAATGAAGCAAACAGCGACTACGAACAATATGCCTACAAGCACTGCCCTGAAGGAAGTGCCTGACATTCTCGCGGTTCCCAAATTCTCTCTCCTTCAGATGAAGACTTTGTGGATTCTTGGTTTTCGATTGAGATCAGGTTATCATCTTCTCATGTATATTGTCAACACAAGAATGGCGCGGAGAGATATGGCCGCGGATTGACATATAGAATCATATAACGGCAGGAATTCGGGATCTTGTGGCTGGATTGCATAAGAGTTGGAATGATCAAGCGTTTCCCCATCATATTCTTTCTGTGCGGGGCTCCATCTTCTTTGCTGCGCATATAACTCCGCGGCGGAATCTTGATCGAGTTGCTTCGTACGTAAGCCCCAGGGCTACTGCAATCTCATTGAAGGAGAAATTGTGACAGAACTTCAACATAAGCACTTCGCTATATGCTTTGGGTAGCTTCAACAGGAGGTCTTCCATTTCCACATCGAGGTTGGCTGCTTGAGATGGTTCGCATCTGGTCATTTCCTCTTCGGAGATGAATCGGCTTTTATAGCGAAACATTCTGCGATGGTAGTCTGCGACTCTGTTTACCACTATACTGTTAAACCATGTTGCAAAGGCCGATTTGCCCTCAAAGTTGCCAATGGAAGACACCAGGTTTAGAAATATATCCTGTGTAACGTCCTCTGCATCCTCGGCAGGCACAAGCCTTCGGACTTTTTTGTAAGTTCTGGGAAAGTATGCTTTGACCAGCGTATTGAAAGATTCTGTGTCACCGGCCTTTATCCTGGATACCAGCTCTTGATCCCTTGCAATTGCAGTTGCCATTTTCTCACTCCGTATATAAAGAATGGCCAACCTTCTATGCCACTTTATGAACCTCCCCCAAAAATGAGTTTGCTATCATTATACTGGCGAGGTATGACATCCTTGCGTCACTGCTAATGATTTTTCCTTGACATTTATGAAGAATGTTCGGAACTATACGGAAGAAGAGGAGGGAAGAGGGATATAGGGACAGGGGGAAATGGGGACGGGAAAGAGAGCATGGAGGAGATTATGACGAATTTGAGAGAGATCAATAAATCCCATGCGTCTGCAGTGCCTCATACATGGCTATTATGTTTTCCGGCGCAACGTCGGCCTGAATGTTATGGACAGTGCAGAAGACGAAGCCGCCTTCGGGTGCTAACTGCTCTATTCTTTGTCTGACGTCTAGCTTAACTTCCTCTGGGGTCCCAAACGGCAGAACTCTCTGAGTATCGCATCCGCCGCCCCAGAAGGATATGTCGCCTCCGAACTCCTCTTTTATGGCATCCAGGCTTTTGTCTGTAACCTGGACAGGGTTGAGTATGTCCATCCCTATTTCTATGAAGTCCGGGAGCAGGTCGTACATAGCGCCGTCAGAATGGAAGAAAACGTAGAAAGGCTGCGGGAAGAGTTCCTTTTGCGCCCTGAATATCCTCTCGTGCCGGGGTTTTATCAGCCGGCGGTACATATCTGCGGATATAAGCAGGCTGTTCTGGCCGGCTACGTCGTCGCCTTCCCTCATAAATTGTATATACTGTCCCAGTTTTTCTGACGCGGCTTCATAGAATCGGATCTTCAGCTCGACAAATTTGTCCATGAGCTTGCACGCCAGTTCCGGGTTGAGGGCCATATCCATGAGAAAATACTGAGTGCCTCTGGATCGACAGCTCATCTCGAAGATCCCCGCGCATATACTCTCCAGTATAACCGCGTAGCCGTTGTCATAGAACTCCCTGGCTTTCTCACCCAAACCTTCAAAGAGACGAGGGTCTGCAGGATCGGGCCAGGGGAAGTTATCAATGTCTTCCTCAGTAATATCGCCTGCTAATGGGCTTTTCACCAGATCGAAGTATAACGAACCCTCTGGCATTTCCCACGTCACTCCCCATTCGTCGGTGAACGAACGTGAGTTGTCGGACAAGGGCGGATTCTTTCGCACAACGTTGGGTATTACACCCCTTACATCGGCACCAAATTTCTGGAGGATCTCTTCATCAACGACCACCAACTGCTGGATTGTATCGTAGAATTCGACTTCCTCTGCTTCCATTCCCAGATATTCGGTCAGGTTCAGATATGCGTTTTTGGCTATTCCTGTCACAAAGCAGCTTCCCAGATCCAGCGGGATTCTGTCAGGCTCTTCGTGTTTCAAAGTCATTAATACTCTTTCTCTTGAGTTCATAAGTTTACCCTCTCAATATAACCTAATCATTACTCTATAATCTTAGCTGGACGAAGCAGCGATGAGCCGATAGCTCCCAGAAGCGCTACACCTCCGGCGAGTAGAAATGCCGGGGCAAGCGAGTTGAAGGCGTCTGCCATAGCTCCGGCGACAAGAGGTCCCAGAGCCTGTCCAACGCCGAAGAAAAGGGTGATGAATCCCAGAGCGGCTGGAGCCAGTCTCGCACCCAGCACGTCGCCACAGGCGGCTGCCATAATGGCCGGTATACTCCAGGCTGAAAGACCGAAGAGGATGGCTGACACTGTGAAACCGGGCGGCGCGGGCCATAACGCGAACATGCTGAAGGCGACTGTGTGTATAAGATATACGATGATCAACGCCCTTTTGCGGCCGATTACGTCGGAGACTGTGCCCCAGATCAAGCCACACAGCAGGCTGAACCACCCCATAGTCATAAAGAGCGTGCCTGCTGCCTCCTGGGTGTACCCGCCTTCGGCAATCAGGCGCTTGCTGAAGAAGGTCATATATATAATGTAGGAAAACCCGAAGGCAATATACACCAATCCCAGATGCCAGACTGAGGCTGAACGATACACAAGCCCCCATTTGAGTCCCTCTGAACGGGAGCCGGATGCTGGAGCTTCAGAATCCGCGCCCAGGGGTTTAAGTCCCTTTTCAGCAGGACGATTCCGCAGGATAATGAAACCGATGATAGCGATGAGCAAAGTCGCGCCACCAAAGATAAACCAGCATATACGCCATCCGTTTTCCCCGTAATTTGACAGGATGCGAGGCACAGAAGGGCCTATCAATATGAGCGCGACCGACGAACCGGACACGGCGATTCCCGCTGCCAGACCACGTCGCCGGGCTGCAAACCACGCTGGCAGCAACCCCATCACTGGGACGTTACTGGCTCCACTGCCAATGCCAGTCACCGCGCGCCATATCACAGCCAAAATTATCACACTTGCCAGGCCGGTGAGCAACATACCCACGCCGGCCAGTGCAAGACCTGCCGTAATAACCACACGAGGCCCATAGCGTGATGCCAATGCTCCACCGATCACAGATAAAGCCAGGTAGCCGATCAGATTCGCCGTTGCCAGCACGCCTGCCTGAGTATTATTCATTCCCAGGGCTTTTTGCATATCCGGCAGGAGTAGAGTATAGCCAAAACGCGCCAGACCCAGCGAGCCTAATACTACGAGGGTTCCGATGATGAGTATGATCCAGGCATAGTGGAAACGCCGTGAGGAAGAGGTCATAAACAACTCCTTTTCTCTAGTCGGACATGAGAATCTCAAGCATCTTCTCGTAGTTATTCATGAAATTCTTCATAACGATATAATGCTCGGTTTCAGTGTAGTCAGTCCTTTCAATTCCACCTTCGCTCAAAAGGTAAATGATGGCATTGGGATAGGCCATGATTATGGGGGAATGTGTTGCCACTATAAACTGAGAATTGCCCTTAACAAGCTCATGCATCCTTGCGACCATAGACATTTGCCGACTGGGTGACAGAGCGGCTTCAGGTTCGTCCAGGATATATAGACCTTTATTACTGAAGCGGTTCATGATCAGCGCCAGGAAGGATTCTCCATGAGATTGCTCATGCAGCGATCTACCCCCATAGGAGTCTATAACAGGCGGCGTGAAAGATGGTTCGTCATCCAGCTTCTCGATCTCTGTAGCCACGTTGAAAAAGCTCTCTGCGCGGAGAAAGAACCCATCGCGTGGGCTTTTTATACCTCTCGATAGGCGAATATATTGGTGCAATATGGAGTGAGAAGTGCGTGTCTCGAACCTGAAGTTCAACGTACCGCCTTCGGGATTAAATCCCCAGGCGACAGCAATAGCTTCCAGCAAAGTTGACTTTCCTGAACCGTTCTCACCGATCAGGAACGTTACAGATGGATGCAGCTCCAGGAAATCCAGATGCTTGACAGCGTTGAGACAGAATGGATACGTCTCAAAGGAAGCTACCCTATCGCGCTCTAATTTCACTTCAATCAGATATTGATCCGATATCATTTCTGTATTGGCCTGCTACGAAAGTGGCCTGGGAGCGCAGGCATCCCTGCCTGCATGCTTTCCTCTACTGCGGCCAGGATGGCCGCGCTCCCGGGCACATTTTCATCATCGTGTGTGAGCTTAGCTCATGATAACTGCTCTGAAAATAACACCTGGGAGCGCAGGCATCCCTGCCTGCATGCTTTCCTCTACTGCGGCCATGATGGCCGCGCTCCCGGGTACATTTTCATCATCGTGTGTGAGCGTGTGCTCA